>Ga0307379_10009425_pt1 | contig 13033 bp, 15 predicted proteins | sample UN2MG_FD_202237 | JGI IMG/M metagenome (GOLD analysis project Ga0307379, IMG submission 202237) | Soil microbial communities from Risofladan, Vaasa, Finland - UN-2 | ecosystem: Environmental > Terrestrial > Soil > Coastal area > Acid sulfate soil | place: Finland: Risofladan, Vaasa | collected... | reverse complement strand
CGGCGCGCTGGTCACCGACGACGACGGCGCGCCGGTGTGGGTGACCGACCCCGAACAATCCGGCGAACTGGCGCTGCGCGCCGGCTGGCCCTCGATGTTCCGGACCTACCTCGACCAGGAGGAGCGCTACAGACGGTGCTTCGTCGACGGCTGGTACCGCAGCGGCGACCTCGCCCGTCGCGACGCCGACGGCTACTACTGGTTCGTCGGCCGCGGCGACGACGTGATCAAGACATCCGGCCACCTGATCGGACCGTTCGAGGTCGAGTCGGCGCTCAACGAGCATCCCGCCGTCGCGGAAACCGGCGTGATCGGCAAGCCCGACCCGACCGCCGGCACGATCGTCAAGGCGTTCGTCGTGCTCGCCCGCGGCCACGAGCCCACCGACGAACTCAACCGGGAGCTCATCGGCCATGCCCGCAAGCGGCTGGGCGCCGCCGTTGCCCCGCGCGAGATCGAGTTCGTCGACGACCTCCCGCACACCCGCAGCGGCAAGATCATGCGCCGCGTGCTCAAAGCACGCGAGCTCGGCGAGGACGAGGGCGACACCTCGACGCTCGAGACGGCGCCCGACACGAGGGGAACCCGACCATGACGACCGACGCCGACCCCGAAGTTCCCCGTGCCCGGGTCTCCGGGAACCACGACGTCGAGCGGCGCCTGCTCGGCGACATGATCCGCATCCGCGTCTTCGAGGAGCGGTGCGCCGAGTTGTACGCCGAGTCGAAGATCAGGGGGTTCCTGCACCTCTACATCGGCGAGGAAGCCGTCGCGTCCGGCGTGATGAACTGCCTCCAGCCGGCCGACGGCGTCCTCGCCACCTACCGCGAACACGGGCATGCCCTGCTGCGCGGTGTGTCGGCGGAGTCGATCATGAGCGAGATGTTCGGCAAGGCCACCGGCTGCTCCGGCGGTCGCGGCGGCTCGATGCACCTGTTCGACGAGGCGACCCGGTTCTTCGGTGGCAACGCGATCGTCGGCGGACACCTCCCGCTCGCGGTCGGGCTCGGACTCGCCGACCGGATGCTGGGCCGCAACGGTGCCGTGACGGTCTGCTTCTTCGGTGAAGGAGCGATGGCCGAGGGAGAGTTCCACGAGGCGCTGAACCTGGCCGCGCTGTGGAACGTCCCGGTGTTGTTCTGCTGCGAGAACAACCGCTACGCGATGGGCACGTCGCTGAAGTCGAGCGAGTCGCAGGTCGACCTGGCGCTGAAGGCCGCGAGCTACGCCCTTCCTGCCTGGGTGGTCGACGGCATGGACGTGATGGAGGTGTACCGAGCGACGACGAAGGCGCTGGCGGCGCTGCGGGCCGGTGGCGGGCCGATGTTCATCGAGTTCCAGACCTACCGGTTCCGGGCGCACTCGATGTTCGACCCCGACCTCTATCGAGATCCCGCCGAGGTCGAACGGTGGAAGGAACGCGACCCGATCACGACGTTCGCCGACCGGCTCGTCGCCGACGGGGTGATCGACGACAGCGACGTCGACGCGATGTGGACGGCGGCACGCGACGAGACCGAGGCCGCGGTCTCGGTCGCCGATGCGGCGCCGATCGAGTCGGTCGACACCCTGCTCGATCACGTCACCCGCCCGGTCGAGCCGGCGAACGATCCCGAAGACCCGGAAGCGACGGACCCCGTGGTTCCCGGGGACCCGGGCTCGGGAAACCCCGACGACGTAGACGAGGTGTGGCCGTGAGCGAGCCGACGACGATGACCTATCGGGACGCGATGCGAGAGGCGCTGCGCGACGCGCTTGCGACCGATGACCGGGTGTTCATCATGGGCGAAGATGTCGCCGACTATGGCGGCACGTATGCCGTCACGAAGGGCCTGTACGAGGAGTTCGGACGCGACCGGGTGCGCAACACGCCGCTGTCGGAGTCCGGCTTCGTCGGCGCAGGGATCGGGGCGGCGCTCGGCGGGATGCGTCCGATCGTCGAGATCATGACGGTGAACTTCAGCCTGCTCGCGCTCGATCAACTCGTGAACTCCGCAGCCACGCTCCTGCACATGTCCGGCGGCCAGTTCAACGTGCCGCTCGTGGTGCGCACCACCACCGGCGCCGGTCGCCAACTCGCCGCCCAGCATTCGCACAGCCTCGAGGGTTGGTTCGCTCACGTTCCCGGCCTCAAGGTGGTCGCTCCGGCGACGCCCGCCGACGCCCGATGGATGCTGCCGACCGCGCTCGCCGACCCGAACCCGGTGATCATCTTCGAGCACTCCGGGCTCTACAACGACCGCGGACCGGTCGATCCCGAGTCCGGCCCCGTCGACATCGACCGCGCCATCGTGCGCCGCCCAGGCGACGACCTGACGATCGTTGCCTGGGCGGGCATGGTCCCCAAAGCGCTCGAGGCGGCCGACGAGCTCGCCGAGGCCGGCGTCTCGGCCGAGGTGATCGACCTCCGGTCGCTGCGCCCGCTCGACCTGCCCACGATCGCCGAGTCGGTGCAGCGCACCCACCGCGCCCTGGTCGTCGACGAAGGCTGGCGGACCGGCGGATTGAACGCCGAACTCGCCGCCTCGATCACCGAGCAGTGCTTCTGGACGCTCGACGCACCCGTCAGCCGCGTCGCCGGCCTCGAGGTGCCGATCCCCTATGCGAAGCACCTGGAGACCGCGGCGATCCCTCAGGTCGCCGACATCACCGCGGCCGCAACCGCCCTGGTCGGCGCGAGCCCATGAGCGACACCGACACCTTCGACTACGCAATGCCGTCGCTCGGCGCCGACATGGACGAAGGCCGCGTCATCGAGTGGCGCATCGCGCCCGGCGACACCGTCCATCGTGGCGATCTGATCGCGGTCGTCGAGACGGAGAAGTCCGACATCGACATCGAGATCTGGCACGACGGCATCGTCGAGGAGTTCCTGGTGGACGTCGGCCAACTCGTCGACGTCGGCACCCCGATCGCCCGACTGCGCGCCGTCGGCGCCGGAGCCGAGACCGCTCCCGTGACCGCCCGCCCGCACGAGTCCGGGCCCGCAGCACCGGCTTCAGCGCCGGCGTCATTGCGACAACCCGCACCAGCACCAGCATCGACACCCGACGATCGCGTCCCGGCCTCACCGCTCGCGCGCCGGCTCGCCGCGGAGCAGGGCATCGATCTGCACGCCGTGAGCGGCAGCGGACCCGGCGGCGCGGTGACCGAAGCCGACGTCGTCGCCTCGGCTTCCGCTCAGGCCGGCGGCGGCGCCGAGGCTCCGGAAGCGGTCCCAGCTGCGCCACCCGCTGGCCCCCGACGGTCGGCGGACACGATGCGCTCGCTGATCGCCGAACGGATGACGACCGCCAACCGCGAGATTCCGCACTACTACCTCTCACGCGACCTCGACGTCGGCGCGCTCGAGGGGTGGCTTGCCGAACGCAACGAGAGCCGACCGATCGCCGAACGGATCCTGCCGGCGGCGTGCTTCATCCGCGCCGTCGCACTCGCCGCTGCCCGCCATCGGGAACTCAACGGGTTCTGGATCGGCGATCGCTTCGAACCCGCCGAGTCGGTCAACGTCGCGATGGCCATCTCGCTGCGTCGCGGCGGGTTGGTCACGCCGCACATCGAGCGAGCCGACGAGCGAAGCCTCGACGAGGTGATGGCCGCACTCGGCGAGCTGGTCACCGCTGCCCGTACCGGCAATCTCCGCGCCAGCTGGATGACCGGGGCGACCATCACCATCACCCACCTCGGAGACAGCGGGGCCGACCTCGTCCACGGCGTCATCTCGCCGCCACAGGTCGCTCTCGTCGGCTTCGGCCGGTCACGGGACCGAGCCTGGGTGGTCGACGGCGAGGTCGTCGTGCGACCCGTTGTGACCACCACCTTGGCCGCCGACCATCGCGCCACCGACGGTGCGGTCGGGAGCCGATTCGTCGCCACCCTCGCCCAACACATCGACCACCCGGAGGACCTGCTGTGAACGACAGCGACAACATCCACACCGGCGCTCACGACAGCGTCGACCTCGTCACGATGATCCTGTCGGCGATTGCCGATGTCGCCCCGGAACTCGAACCCGAACTCGCGGACCTCGACCACGACGTCGACTTCTGGACGGAGCTGCAACTCGACTCGATGGACCACCTCTCCGTCATGACACGGCTCGCCGATCAGACCGGCGTCGAAATCGCCGAGCGCGACTACCCGCGCCTCACCACGGTTGCAGCACTGCGAGACTTCCTCGCCGAGAACCGCAGCTGAGCTCACCCACGACGAACCGCTCGAACCACAAGGAGCAACCCCATGACAGACACACCGGACACACCGGACACACCGGCAGCGACGCAAGGCGGCGATGGCATGGCGAAGAGATGGCCGCTGATCGCCGGAGCCGTCGCGATCGTCGCCGCGCTCGTCGTCGGGTTGTTGTTGATCACCTCGGATGACGACGACGAGTCCACGGACTCGGTGGCCACCACCGACGCACCCGCGACCACCGTCGTCAGCGACACGACCGACGTACCGGAAACGAGCGAATCGTCGGCGACCACGCAGGCTCCGGAGACGACCGAGCCGGCGGCGACCACCGAGGCACCGACCACCGAACCCGCGACCACGGTCGCGCCGGTACCCGACCAGGTCCGCACGGCGATCTGGCCCTGGTTCGAGACCGATCTGCGCTATGCGGACCCGGTCGAGGCCGCAACGGGGTTCGCGGTCGACTACCTCGGATTCGTCGACCCGGTCGCCGGCGAGTTCATGGCCGGCGACAGTCGGTCCGGCGAGGTCGAGATCCGATCCTCCGGCACCGAGCTGACGACGGTGGTGTTCGTGCGCCAGCTCACCGACGACGACAGCTGGTGGATCCTGGGTGCCGCGAGCGGGAACATCACCATCGACGAGCCCGAGGCGTTGGCCGAGGTGACGAGCCCGCTGACCGTGTCGGGAACGGCGCTGGCCTTCGAGGGCACCGTCGACGTGCAGCTGCGAGCCGACGGCAACGGCGAGCCGATCTTCGAGGGATTCGTGACCGGCAGCGGCGGCCCGGAGCCAGGTCCGTACAGCGACACCTTCGAGTTCACGAGCCCCGGCGAGACCGGCGGCTCGCTCGTGATGCTGTCGCTCAGCTCGGAGGACGGCTCGACGCTGGAAGCGTCGGCGATGCGGATCTTCTACCGCTGAGGCCGATCGTCGACGCTCGCCGATCGGACCGCCAACACGCCTCACCGAGCGATGAGTTTCCTCGCGACCTGTCCGCGCTCAAACTCATCGCTGTCGGAGTGTGAGCAGAAGCGATGAGTTTCCTCGCGACGTGTGCGCGCGGAAACTCATCGCTGCGAATTCGGGGCGACCGCCGCGGCACTAGCTGGGATCCGGCCAGGGGCGGGTCCCGATCAGCGAGAGCACCTGCGCCACGGCGGCCGCTCCGTCGGGCTCGGCTTCGACACAGCCGAGCGAGTCGCCGTCATCGGGAACCGACGTGTGGTGATGCACCAGGACCGGAGTGCCGGGCGACTGTTCGCGATGCGCCCGGATCAGCTGTGCGGTTCGCTCGTCGTCGGGGTCGAGCAGCACGACGATCGCATCGGCCTCATCGGCGAGCGGACATCGACCGCCGCTCAGCACGGGACACTCGTGGACGCCCCTCACTGCTGGTCCGGCACACATCGCGGTCGCGAGACCCGCGGCCTCGGCCGCAGGTTCGCCTGCCCAACGCCGACCGGCGACTTCGACGAGCACGCGGGGCCGGTCCTCACCGGCTGGCCACGTCGGCACCGGCCCTGTGGTCCCGATCGACAGGCGCACGACCCCACTGTCGTGTGCCAGGGCGACCGGACTGCGCCGGCTGAGCAGCGAGAGCATCGGGCCGTTCTCGAGCAGCACCTCTGCCTGCAGGTTCGCGAGCCCGGCGGAGCCAGCGTGGCGGACCAGGACGTCGAGCAGATACGGCCCGAGCCATCCTCGCCAGTCGGTTGCGACCGTCACGGCGAGGTCACCGTCGCCGTCGTCGCGCATCGCGTAGCCGGCCTCGCCCGCGACCTCCTCGGGGACGCCATCACGGTGGACGATCGCGATCACACCGAAACCACCCTCCGAGGCGATGTCGGCCCACTGTCGGCACCATTCGATGTGCGGCCTGAAGGCTCCGAAGAACCGCCGGTGACGGTCGCCCACCGACAGCGTCTCGTACAGGGCCAGGATGCGCTCGGCGTCGGCCGCCGTGGTCTGACGCACCTCCATGCGCGCGCCGCCGGCCAACTCGATGACCTCGGAGAAGTCGGCGTCGTCCATCCTGCTTTCAGTCTGCCGTCTCCGCGACCGCCCGAGAACTTTGCTACCCCTCGGGGTATCATGGATCCATGACGATCACGCGTGGATTCATCGCCGGCGTCGCCGGTGTCAGCCTGTTGCTCGCATCGTGTGGCAGCGACGACCCGGCGACCGCCGAGGGCGCCGACACGGGCGCCCAGACGGAGGCCGAGGCCACGGTCCCCGACGCTGCAGCCGAGATCAGCGGGATCTCGACGATCTCGGTCGACGACGCCGCCGCGATCACCGACAACCCGCCCGACGACCTCGTGGTGCTCGACGTCCGCACCCCGGAGGAGTTCGCCGAAGGCCACCTCGAGGGTGCGGTGCTCGTCGACTTCTACGCCGCCGACTTCGCCGAACAGCTCGCCGCGCTCGACACGGACGTGCCGTACCTCGTGTACTGCCGCTCGGGGAACCGCAGCGGACAGGCCCTCGGCGTCATGGAACAGCTCGGCTTCGCCTCAGCGGTCGATGTCGACGGTGGCATCGTCGCCTGGGCCGACGCCGGTCTCCCCGTCACCACCGGCTGACGCAGACGGAACATTCGTCCCGACCCCCCGCAGGACGAGCACGCGGGTGAACTCGGCGCCGACCAGGACGATCTGGCCGACGAGAAAGATCCACACCAACACCAAGAAGACGCTCCCGGTCACCCCGACGAGCGACGACGCCGCATATCGCCGGAGGTAGGCGCCGATCAGGGACGTGCTCAGCGCCAGCACACCCGCAGTGGCAGCGCCACCGGCGAGCGCAGCGGGCCACGGCACGCGTGCATCGGTGAGGTAGCGGAGCAACAGGGTGACGACACCGAGCCCGAGCGCCCACGACGTGGCGGCGCCGAACAGCTCCTCGAACGAGTCGACGAACGCCGCATCGGGCATCAGCCGGGTGATCAGGCCTGCAACCGAGTTGAGCACGAAGGAGGCAATCACGACGGCGCCGGCTCCGGCGATGACGGCGAAGGCGACGAGCCGCCGCATCACCGTGTGACGCAGGCCGGGCCGCACCGGGCGTTCCCAGATCGTGTTGAACGCATCCTGCACGGCGACGACCAGCACCGACGCCGTCAGGAACAGCGAGACGGCGCCCAGGATGCCGAGTCCGGTGAGCGTCCCGGTGCCGTCGAGCGCATCGGTGAGGGCTCGAGCGATGTCCTCAGCATCGATGCCGAGCCAGTCCGAGAGCTGTTCGGTGAGGTACGACTGGACATCGCCTCGCGAGATCACCAGCCCGGCGATGGCGAGCGCGAGCGCGAGGAGGGGAACGAGCGCGAACAACCCGTAGTAGGCAATGCCGGCGCCCAGACGGACGGTTCGATGATCACGCCACTGCTCGTAGGTCTCGCAACCGAGAGCCCAGGCGGTGCGCACGGCGGCGCGAACCCGATCGACGATCACCGGGTCGATGCTAGGCGTCGCTCGGCGGCCGGCCGGTGACGATCAGACAGGCGCGGAAAGCGATGGTCCGGCGAATTCGAGCCAGGCGCCGTACCCGCCGACGAGGTCGGACACGTCGGTGAAGCCCGCTTGGCGCAACACGCTGGCGGCCACCGACGAGCGGTAGCCGCCCGCGCAGTACACGACGGTCGGGGCGTCGGGGTCGAGCTCGTCGAGGCGGCCGGGGAGCTGTCCGACCGGCAGCGCCACCGAACCGGCGATGCTGCCGATCGCGATCTCCCCCGGGTTGCGGATGTCGATCAACTGCAGACCGTCGATCTCGGCGCGTCGGCGCTCGAACTCGGGCACGGTCAGACGCGAGGCGCGAGCCGTGCGATCGGGATGCGCCGCCATCACCGCGAGCGGGTCGGCGAGATACCCGACGACGCGGTCGAAACCGATGCGACCGAGCCGGTTGCGCGCCTCGATCTCGAATCCGGGGTCGGCGACGAGCACGATGTCGACATCGCTCGGAACGACCGAGCCGGCGAACTCCGCGTAGCGACCTTCGAGGCCGACGTTGACCGAGCCGACGAGGTGCCCGCGGGCGAACTCCTCCGGCGAGCGGCCGTCGAGCAGGATGGCGCCGGCGTCGACCAGGCGTGTCACTGCATCGAGATCGAGAGCGACGAGCGGCGAGGTCTCGTCGAGCAGCGGACGGTCCTTGCGGTTCAGTACGGCGTCGTAGACGAAGTACGACGGCGCCGGCGGCTGGCCCTCGGTGACGAGCGCAACGAAGGTCTCCTTGTCGGGCGCCACCAGGGCGTAGTTGTTCACCCGCTGGTCGCCGATCGTCGACCAGGTCTCCGTCGACAGGTTCTTGCCGCACGCCGAGCCGGCACCGTGCGCCGGATAGACCCGGGTGGAGTCAGGCAGGGTCAGCAGCTGGTTGTGCAGGCTGTCGTAGAGCTTGTCGGCGAGTTCGTCGCGGGTGTAGCCGAGCGAGGCGAGCAGGTCGGGACGCCCCACGTCGCCGATGAAGAGGGCGTCGCCGGTCAGCACGCCGTATGGCTCGTCGTCGTCCGCGTGTTCCCACACCACGATGCTGATCGACTCCGGCGTGTGTCCCGGCGTGTGCCGGATCTCGAGTTGCACGTCGCCGAGCGAGATGCGTTCGCCGTCGGCGAATTTGCGCGACGGGAACTCGGTCTCGGCCACCGCCGAGAACCCGATCTCGGCGCCGGTCGCAGCAGCGAGTTCGAGGTGGCCGGACAGGAAGTCGGCGTGGAAGTGCGTCTCGATCACCAACTCGATCGTCAGACCGTCGGCCGCCGCGTCGCGCACGTACTCGTCGATGTCGCGGCGGGGGTCGACCACGACCGCCCGTCCGGTGGTCTCGTCGCCGATCAGGTACGAGGCCTGCGACAGACAATCGAGGTAGTACTGCGTGAACTTCATGCGTGTGCCTTTCGACTGGAGGCCGACGTTGACGTCGTCGACCACGATGCCCGTCCCAACATACCCCATGGGGTACATATTCCACGAGGGGGCTCACCACCGAGAGTACGGTGTCGCGGATGCAGCGTCGAACCGTCCGGACCGCGATCTCCGCGCTCGCCGTCATTGCGACCAGTGCGCTCCTGGCCGGTTGCTTCACCCTCGAAGCAACGTTCACCGTCAACGACGACGCCACCGCCGACCTCGACTACGTGATCCTGCTCGACACCGAGAGGCTCGAGGAGTTGTCGGGCTTGATCGGCGAGGACCTCGGCGACGTGGGCGACCTCTCCGGCGATGCGTTGCTCGACGAGTTCTTCGGCGGCGACGACCCGTGTGCTGATCTCACCTCGGAACTCACCGACTACGAGGTGACCACTCGCGAGATCAGGGAGGACGGCGAGGCCGGCGTGGGCTGCACCGTCGCCGGGGTTCCGATCGCCGAGCTGAACTCGCTCGGCGACGACACGTCGTCGTTCTCGATCGAACAGGACGATGACGGCACCCGTTTCAACGCCGTGCTCGAGGGCGTCGACGAACTCACCGGTGACCCGTCGGAGACCGAGATGGTCACCGAGATGCTTGGCGTGAGCCTCGATGACCTGTTCACGATCAGGTTCGTCGTGACGGCGCCGGGATCACTCGGCGACAACAACGCATCGTCGACCGACGGTTCGAAGGCGACCTGGGACGTCAAGCCCGATGCCGACTTCGTGACCGACGGCAACGCCACGATGACCGCCGAGTGGACACCCGGCGGCGGCGACGACGGGTCGTCGATCTGGATCATCCTGGTGATCATCGCCGTGGTCGCTGCGATCGCGGCGGTCGCCGTCGTGCTCGTCAAGCGCTCGAAGGGGCAGAGCATGGCCTCGTCGGACACCCCCGAGGCGACGCCGGCGCCCGCCACCACGCCAGCGCCCGGCACCACGCCAGTGCCCGGCACGACGCCACCGCCCCCACCCCCCGGCATGGCGCCACCGCCCGCTCCCTCCGCGCCGCCGTCGAGCCCGCCTCCGCCGCCACCTACGGCCTCCGAGCCACCGGCTGCCCCGCCGACGACACCCGCCTCGGATCCGCCCGCGAGCCCACCGCCTCCGCCGCCGCCGTCCTGACGGTCGCGGCCAAGCACCTCGGGCTCAGTCGGTTACCGGCGCCATCGCTCCCAGCAGATCGCCGACGAGGTGCTGACGCTCGACGCGGTGACGCATCGGACGATCGGTGACGATCTCGTACCGATTGCGCCTCCCCTCGCGGTGGCGGGTGAGGCATCCCGCGGCCTCGAGGTCCTTCACGATGCCCTGCACGGCGCGCTCGGTGATGCCGACCTGTTCGGCGAGGTCGCGCAGGCGGAGCTGTGGATCGCGGGCGAGGCAGATCAGCACGTGGCTGTGGTTGGTGAGGAAGGTCCAGGTCCCGTCGTCGACAGGCGGCACCGACGACGTGGCGATGGTGTCGGTGGAGCGAGTCATCGAATCACATTACGAAGATCGTTACCGGAACTCAACTTCGTCTGATTGGTGGGGTGTGTTCGGGGTGACGTGTGGCAGGCTCGCGGTGTGCCGACTCCGAGCTACGCGCAGCTGTTCGAGAACAACCGCCGGTGGGTCGCGGACGAGTTGGACCGCGACCCCGAGCACTTCGAACGCCTTGCCGCCGGCCAGCATCCGAAGTACCTGTTCATCGGGTGTTCGGACAGCCGCGTGAACGCCAACGAGATGGTCGGCGTGCGCAGCGGCGAGATGTTCATCCACCGCAACATCGCCAACCTGGTCGTGCACACCGACATGAACCTCATGTCGGTACTGCAGTTCGCCGTCGAAGTGCTCGAGGTCGAGCACGTCATCGTGTGCGGCCACTACGGATGCGGCGGCGTGGCGGCGGCGGTCGACGGTTCGTACCACGGACTGATCGACAAGTGGCTGCGCACGATCAAGGACGTCTATCGCATCTACCACGACGAACTCGACGCCATCGACGACGCCGAGTTGCGCCATCAGCGCCTCGTCGAACTCAACGTGCGCGAGCAGGTGTACCGCCTGTGTTCGACGTCGTTCGTCCAGCGCCGGTGGGGCGACGACATGCGCAACCACGTGCACGGCTGGGCCTACGACCTACGACACGGGCTGCTGAAGGACCTCGAGATCGACCCCGCCGACGAACCAGCCCGCGGCATCTACGACCTCGACGGCCTCTGAGCGCTCCATCCTTCCCGTGCTCGTGAACTCGTGCGGGCCATGGTCCCCAACGAGTTCACGAGAACGGCGGCTGACTACGGTCGGAGCATGACCGACGGCCACATCGACCTCGACCTGAACTCGGGTCCGCCGCTCGCGGACCCCATGCTGGACTCGCTGTACCGGCGGATGCGCACGATGCACTCGCTGTACTACCAGGCCGTCGACACGATGGACCTCGAGCACGTCAACCACTTCGAACGCGACGGCGTGCTGCCGATCGCGTTCTCGCTGTTCCACTACGTCAACGTGCACGACGGGTCGTTCATGATGATCACGGGCGAGCCGCCGATCTGGAACGACGAGTGGCAGGAACGGGTGCAGTTGACCATTGCCGACCACGGCAAGCACAAGACCGTCGACGAGATGGTGGCGCAACGGATCGGCGGCTACGACGCGTACAAGGAGTACCAGCGGGCGGTCTTCGAGCGCACCGAGGAGTTCCTGCGCACGATGGACCCCGCCGACCTCACGAGGGTGTTGGTCGCGAAGCCGTATCCGCCGATGATCGCCTCGACGTACAGCGCCCGCTGCGCAGGGCCGATGGGCATCACGGTGCTCGACGGGTTCGAGTGTTGGCTGTACCAGCACGGCCTGCGCCACATGGGCGAGATCGAGCTGGCACGCGGTCTGGTCGGCCTCGGCGGGATGACGTCATGAGCGCGGCCGTCCAGCCCCTCGGCGTGCACCACGTGTCGATCAACGTGCGCGATGCGGCCGAGGGCGTCGCGTTCTACACCGACGTGCTCGGGTTCTCGACGCGCGACGATCGCCCGGACTTCGGGATCGGAGGCGCCTGGCTCGACATCGGCGGCCAGCAGGTCCACCTGATCGAGACGACCGTGCCGGACGACTGTGGCCAGCACTTCGCCATCCATGTCGCCGACATCGATGCAGCGGTCGCCGAGTTGCGCGAGCGCGGCGTCGAGGTCAGCGACCCGAAGCCGGTGGCGTCGAGCCGCCAGTGCTTCCTGCACGACCCGTCCGGCAACCTGATCGAGCTCCACGAACCAGCGACGACCTCAGGGGTCTGACCCCCGAGGTCATCGTCACGTCGGGAACCCGGGGATGCCGTCGTCGAGCTGGACGCCGGCCGAGTTGAGGAAGCCTGACACGAGCCGGTAGAAGCCGGCGACGATCAGCAGCTCGACGAGCTCCGCTTCCGACCAGCGATCGGTGAGCGCCAACCAGGTACCGGCGCTGACGCAGTCGTCGGCGTGGAGGTCGTCGGCGAGCGCGATCAGGGCGCGATCGTCGGGACTCCAGTCGTGGTCGTGTGGCGACGCGGTCAGCGCGCCGATCTCGTCGTCGGTCAGCCCGCACCGCTTGCCGATCACGGTGTGCTGCCCGAACTCGTACACGGCCTGCGCGTTCCAGCCGACACGCAGGATCACCAGCTCGCGTTCGCGCTCGGGGAGCAGGCCCTTGTTCAAGATGAACCCGCCCAGCAGATTGAATCGCTTCAACAGCTTCGGGTGATGCCCGAGCACGCCGAAGATGTTGAGCGGCTTGCCGTCGTGGGTCAGCGCTCCGGCGAGCGTGTCACGCAGCTCGGCATCGGTGACATCGTCGAGGTCGATCGGTTCGATCCGTGGTTCCGTCGGTCGTTCGGTCATCGCTACCCCCAGGAGTGCCTGCCGATGATTACATCACGGGTCAGACCCGCGATGTAAT
>Ga0307379_10009422_pt1 | contig 13034 bp, 13 predicted proteins | sample UN2MG_FD_202237 | JGI IMG/M metagenome (GOLD analysis project Ga0307379, IMG submission 202237) | Soil microbial communities from Risofladan, Vaasa, Finland - UN-2 | ecosystem: Environmental > Terrestrial > Soil > Coastal area > Acid sulfate soil | place: Finland: Risofladan, Vaasa | collected... | reverse complement strand
CGAGGATAGGAGTCCGCCACCGGATCAGCGAGGCCGCAGCACGGATCCTCGTTGCTCTACCGCCAATTATTGGCCGGAGAGCAACGAAGATCGGGGTGGTGGGAGCCAGTGGCGGGTCCGTGGGGGTCGGTGCGCCGATACCCTCAGATGATGTTCGCGATCCTTGCGCTGCTCTTCCTGGTCGTGCCGGTGATCGAGGTCTTCCTGATCGCCCAGGTGGCCGGCTCCATCGGTTTCGGCTCGACGTTGCTCGTCATCATCGCCATCAGCGTGGCCGGTGCATGGCTCGTGAAGTACCAGGGCCTGAGCATCATGCGCCGGCTCCAGGAGCAACTGGGTCGGGGCCAGATGCCGACCAACGAGTTGATCGACGGCGGGCTCATCCTGTTCGCCGGTGCCCTCATGCTCACCCCGGGGTTCTTGACCGATGCGCTCGGATTGGTGCTCCTCGTCCCACCCACCCGGGCGGTGGTGCGGGCCATCGTCAAGACGAGGTTCTCGGGCCAGATGATCGTGACCGGACCCGGTTTCCGCAGCGAACCCCACGACGCCGACGGCATCTGGGACGCCGACTCGTGGGAGACCGAGTCGATCGACGACCGACCCGAACTGCTGTGACCGACGCCGAGGTGCCGGTCCTCGCCGCTGCGACGGTCGTGCTGCTCCGCCACGGGGCCGCGCCGCTCGAGGTCTTCATGCTGAAGCGCAATGCGGAGTCGGGATTCGTCCCGGGCGCCTACTTGTTCCCTGGCGGTGCCGTCGACGCCGCCGACAGCTCCGCGGACCTCGTGGAGCGGTCAGCACTGAGTCGCGCTCGTGCAGCCGACCTCCTCGGGCGAACCGACGGCATCGCATTCTGGATGGGAGCGATCCGCGAGACGTTCGAGGAAGCGGGCCTGCTCATGGCCGAACGTCGCAACACCGCCGATGGCGGTCTGGGACTGTCGGATCCCGCCACGGCCTCTCGTTTCGCCGAGCACCGCCGGGTGGTCGACCTCGGCGAGCGTCCGTTCGGCGAGGTCTGTCTGGAAGAAGACCTCATGCTACGCACCGACCTGCTGCATCCGTTCGCTCGCTGGATCACCCCCCTCGGGGCACCGCGCCGCTACGACACCCGCTTCTTCGTCGCCGCGCCGCCAGCCGACCAGGAGGCCTCGCACGACGGGATCGAGGCGGTCGACTCGCTCTGGATCAGTCCCGCCGACGCGCTCGCCCGCGAACGCTCGGGTGAGTGGCCGATGATCGAGCCGACCACCCGGACACTCGAAGTGTTGGCTCGATTCGGCGATGCCGACTCGGCGCTCGACGCCATCTCGTCCGCCAGCCGTGATGGCCGACCCGACGACGTCCGCGAGCACGGCGCAATCCGCGTGCGACTGCCCTTCGACGACGCGACCAGCAGTCCGGTCGGGACATGAACGACGAACCCGTTCCGATCCTCCACGAAGTACCGAGTGCGATCAGTCCGCTGATCCGCCGGGTCGTCGCCGACAACCCCGGCAGGATGACCGGACCGGGAACCAACACCTATCTCGTCGGCATCGACGAGATCGCCGTCATCGATCCCGGGCCGGCCGACGACGCCCACCTCGACGTGGTCGAATCGTGCGGGGGCGGGCTGATCCGCTGGATCTTCGTCACACACACCCACCCTGACCACTCACCCGGGGTGGCCGGACTCGCCGAGCGAACCGGGGCCGAAGTCGTCGCCTTCGAGGCGCGCGACGGGCTCGAGATCGACCGCTCCTCCACCGACGGCGACGTCTTGTCGACCTCGGAGTACCGACTCCGCACCGTCCACACGCCCGGCCATGCGTCGAACCACCTGTGCTTCCTGCTCGAGGAGGAGCGCACCCTGTTCTCGGGCGACCACATCATGGACGGCTCGACCGTGGTCATCGCACCCCCCGACGGCGACATGGCGATCTACCTCGAGTCGCTCGCGAAGGTTGCCGCGCTGCGCCTCCGCCGCATCGCACCGGGGCACGGCTTTCCGATCGAAGATCCCAAGGCGCGCATCCGCCACTACATCGACCACCGCCTGGCCCGCGAGGGCCAGATCCTGGATGCGGTGCGGTCCGGTACCGACGAGATCGAGGCCATCGTCGCCGACCTCTATGCCGAGACCGACGAGGAGCTCCATCCGGTGGCTGCCAAGTCGGTGCACGCCCACCTGTTGAAGCTCGAAGTCGACGGCATGGTGATCGCCGACGGCGATGCCTGGTCGGTGGTGGCCTAGAAGGCGGGGTTGGTCGCGTCGATCAGCTCAGGGTGACCGTGGTCTCGGTCTCGGCCTGGTCCGCGTCGCCGTGCACTGCGTTCTGCAGGGCCTCGAGGACCCGGGCTGAACACCCGGCCAACTCGGCTGGCGGCACCGCCTCGTCGACGAGCACCTTCGCGATGCGACGGAACTCGTCCGCCGCCGGTCCGTCGCCGAGGGCGATCGGATCGCCGGTGTCGCCACCGGCCCCGACCGACGGTTCGAGGGGCACGCGGCCCAGCAACGGCACACCGGCATCGTTCGCCAACGCCTCGCCTCCGCCTGAGCCGAACAACTCGTAGACCTCGCCGTGCTCGCACTCGAAGGCGCTCATGTTCTCGATGACGCCGGCGATGCGTAGAAAGTTCTTCCGGGCCATGTCGGCAACCCGCACCGCGACCTTCTGCGCCGCCAGTGCGGGCGTGGTCACGACGATGACCTCGGCACGGGGCACGAGCTTGGCCACGCCCATCTGGACATCGCCCGTACCCGGTGGCATGTCGACGAGGAGGTAGTCGAGATCATCACCCCAGCGGACGTCCTGGAGGAAGTGCTGCACCCCGCGGTTGAGCATCAGACCCCGCCACATGAGCGCTGCCGCTTCGTCCTCGACGAGGAACCCCATCGAGATGATGCGGAGCACGCCGTCGCCGATCCTTCGCTCGTGCGGGAGCATCCACTTCTTCTCGCCGTCGCTCTCGCCGGCGACTCGGCCGTCGATGCCGAGCATACGAGGCACCGAGAACCCCCAGATGTCGGCATCGAGCACGCCGACGGATCGGCCCTGAGCGGCGAGCGCCGCCGCCAGGTTGACCGTCACCGACGACTTGCCGACACCGCCCTTGCCCGAGGCGATCAGGATGACCTTGGTGAACGGACCGATGGCCGTGTCCTCGGTGCGCTGACTGATGTTGAAGCGAGCCCGCTCCATGGCAGTGGCCTTCTCGTCCTGTGTCAGCTCTGCCCAGTCGAGCTTCACCGACTTCACCCCCGGCAACGAGCCGACGCGGGCACGCACGTCCTTCTGGATCTGACCCCGCAGCGGGCACCCCGAGGTCGTCAGTGCGACCGTCACGGTGACCGCACCGTCGTCGTCCACCGTGACCTGCTTCGCCATCCCCAACTCGACGATGTCGCTGCCGAGTTCGGGGTCCACCACCCCTCGAAGCATCGCCATGACGTCATCGGGGGTCGGGCGCACATCGGTCACGACCCAACGGTACCGACCCCCGTCTCGGACGCCACGTGGCCACAAGCTGCGATCCAGCGATAGCATCGCAGGCGTTCGACCCCCGAGGAGGCACCCGTGATCACCCTGACCGACGAAGCTGCTGAGAAGGTCGAGAACCTGATCCTGGCCGAGGGCGAAGACGGTCTGGCGCTCCGCGTCGCTGTCCGACCCGGCGGATGTTCTGGATTCAGCTACGAGATGTTCTTCGACTCCGACATCGCCGACGACGACGTCGCCACCGACTTCGGTGCGGTGAAGGTGGTCGTCGACCAGTCGAGCGCCATGCTCCTCGAAGGTGCGGTGCTCAACTACTCCGACGGCCTCCAGGGTGCGGGCTTCCACATCGACAACCCCAACGCTCAGAAGACCTGCGGCTGCGGTCAGAGCTTCAGCTGATCAACTGTCTGCTCAGGCGGTCGGCGCGCTGACCACCACGATCGGCGTCGAGTTCGCCAGCGCAGCGAGCGAATCGATCACCTCGTCACTGAGGGTGTCGGGGACATCGGCGAGCACCATGGGTTCGGCCGGCTCTTCGGGGGCATAGGCATCGAGGGTGCGAAGCGCGAGGGCACGGTCGGTGTCGCTTCCGATCCGGGTGTTGATCTTCACGGCGCGCAACCCGGCAGACGCCAGTTCGCGGACGGCCTTCTCGGCATCAGCGGCGGTCGGCGGCTCGTCGCCGAGCACTGCCCACGCGACGTTCCATCGTGCTTTGACGCGTCGCAGGTGGGCAGCGGCGGCCCGGGCCTGCGAGGTCTGGCTGACGAGGTCGATGGCGCCGAAGTACTGCGGGTCGCGCTCGCGGAGCACGCGTTCGACATCGGCGGGGTCGGCTTCGCCTCCGGCCAATTCGGTCCAGTTGGCCGACGCGCTGCGCTCGCGCTCTCGGGCAAGCGCGAGTTGCGACTCGACCTGCTGGAGCTGAGCGCCGGTCGACGCCGGGATCCCGCCCGAGCCGTTCTCGTTCTCGACCGGCGACCCACCGAAGACAGCATCGGTCCGAGCGGAGATCTGAGCCAGGTTGTCCGAAGCGGTGTCCTTGTCGTCCAGATCGGAGATGTCGAAGCGGGCCGTCCTGAAGGCCCACCAGCACGCGACGATCGGCAGCACGAGCACGACGACGGCGACGGGTCCGCTCACGGTCGTCGCCAGCACCGCTCCGAGCACGATGGCGATTCCGAAAGCCATGAGCAGCACACCGGCGATCCGCCGCTTGGTGGCACGAGCCATCTTGCCTGTGACTCGATCGTCCTCGACCTCGACCTCGGGCTCGAGTGCCGACGCACGCTCCTCGGCACCCACGGAGATCAAGCTGTCCATCATCTGCTCGTTGAGCTTGTCGAGCTCGAGATGGAGACCCGCGACCGCCTTCCGTGCTTCGCTCACCTCAGCGGCGGCTCCGCGAATCGAGTCCGGGTGCACCGAGATCCCACCGCCGGTGACGTGTTGACCCACCACCTCGACCATGTTCGCCTCTGTGCCCGACAGGATCCTGTCGGCCTTCACGAGCCCGCTGGCGATCGCTCGGAGCTGATCGATGTCGACCACGACACGCACCCGATCCTCGGGGCGAGCATCGACCCGACGCTCGAGCAACTGCCGCGCCGACGCTCCGTGCCTCGACGCTCGACGCTCGATCACCGTGGCGAGATCGTCCGACCCGACCAGCTCACCGCCGAGATCGTCCGCGAGCTGACGTGCGGCCTCGACGGGGTTCTCGACCTCGACCTCGTGGAGACCCGGCGTGCTCAGCGCGTCGAGGTCGATCGAGGTGGACGCGGAGAGACTCGCACCGTTGGGATCGTCGCTCATAGCCGACTGAAGCCAACAGCGGGAGGCCTCACGATGTCAACCGCTCGAAGGCCTCGCCCAGTTCGGAGGCGTCGAACACGAAGTCGAGCCGCTCGACGATCGTGCCGGTCGCGTCGATGAACACCACCGAGGGCTCGAACGTCAGGCTCATCGCCTCCACGATGGGAGCAACCCGCGAGAGGTCGGTGGCCGGATCGGCGTACACCTCTGCGTGCAGCATCGACACCTCGGGGCGGGCTGCGGCCTCGGTCAGCAGTAGCTCCAGTACCGGACCGCACACCGCGGTCGAGCAGAACTCGGGGGTCGAGATGATGACCGCGGACGGCCGGCCATCCTGCAGGACCTCCGGCAGGTTGCGATCGTGGAGGTCGCAGATGGGATCGCGAGTGCAGATCGGGTTGACACCGCGCTCGTCGTCGACCGTCGGCGTGTCGAGCACCGGAAACATCTCGCCTGCACCCGGGATGACGATCGTCGACGGGTCGACCAACTCGATCGTGGTGTTGAGCGCGGGAACACCCGTGGCGGCGACGGCGAGGTCGTAGAAGCCGGTTGCCGGCGGGGTGAAGCGCACCGGGTAGTAGCCGCGGGGAAGACCTTCGGACCGGAAGGCGACCGTCGAGGTCGAGACCTCGCCGTCCTCGTTCGTCACGGTCACGGTGATCTCGGGCGGCGAGTCCGCAATGGCGAGCGGGCCATCGACATCGCCGATCCCGATCGGGGCGCGGACCTCCGAACCCACGATGAGCGTCGCCGGGTCGAAGAAGGTGAACACGCCGAAGCCCGAGTCGTCCTGACCGTCGGGCGTCGATGTCGGCGTCGAGCTCTCGCTGTCGCCCCCGCAGGCAGCGACGATGACCGCGCTCGCGGTTCCGGCGAGGAAGAGACGACGGCTGACCGGCACGGGTCAGGAAGGTAGTGCCCCGTCGGCCCGGCAACGGGTACGCCCGATCGAGGACGAGAAGCCTAAGGTCGTGCCACGTGAACCACGGGGACGGAATCGAGTTCTCGGTGGACGGGGTCGAGGTGGTGGTCGAGGCCTCGGCCATCACGCTGCTCGACGCGATCCGCGACCACCTGGACCTCCGCTCGGTGAAGGACGGATGCAGCCCACAGGGCCAGTGCGGATGCTGCACCGTCCTGGTCGACGGTGCGCCGCGAGTGGCGTGCGTCACGCCGCTTCGTCGCATGGCCGGCCGAGCAGTCACTACGATCGAAGGGCTCGGCGCCGCCGCCGAGCAGTGGGCCGAGGCGTTCGCCCAGGCCGGAGCCAGCCAGTGCGGCTTCTGTACGCCGGGCATCATCGTCCGCCTCGAAGCACTCCGGTCGAAAGGCGGTCTCGAGCAGACCGGGAAGGTCGGACAGGCGCTCCTCGCTCATCAATGCCGGTGCACGGGGTGGCAGACCATCGCCGAGACGCCCGTTCACCTGGGGCGTGAGGCAGCACCGCGGGACGTCGAGGCCGCCGCTCGACGGGCCACGCTCGAGGGCGGGGTGCCCCAACGCACAGGGGTCGACGTGGCCCTCGGACGCGGAGGATTCAGCGACGACGAGGCCCCGACCGACGCACTGGTGGCGGTGCCCGACGGTGCAGGTGGGTGGTCGGTCGGCGAATCACTTGCCGATGCACGGCAGCGAGCCGGCAAGATCCAGGGCCGGCGATCGACCGTCGATCCCTCGCCTCCCCTCGACCTCCCGGAGGTCGACGGCGCCACCGCCACGTTGCGAACTTCATGGGTCGACCCCGGGTATCTCGAGACCGACGCGGTGTGGTGCGAGCCCGGGGGGGAGGCCGCTTCGCTGCTGGGCAACGGCGGCGCGTTCGGTGCGAAGACCCACAGCCGTCTGGGCGAGGTGGCCCGCCGCCTCGCCGACGAGCACGGGCGCGCCGTCCGCGTCCGGTGGAGCCGCGAGGACGCCGTCAGGTCCGGACCCAAGCGACCGCCGGTCGCCGGAGCGGCACGCCCCGACGGAACCGGGGCGATGCGGGTCGCCCGCACGCCAGGCATCGTCGAAGCCATCGCCGCGGTCGCCCCCGGCCTCGACGTGACCGAGGTCGACATCGCCGGACCTCCGACGTCGTCGGATCTGCGGTGTGCCGGAGTGCTCGAGGCCATCACGCTGCTGGCCGGAGCCCGGGGATCAGTCGGCCGGGTCGAGCTCGCCGGTGGGGGCGCGGCCGAGGCGGTGCTCGGGGCGGACGGCGCCATCGAGGTCGACGTGTGGGCCGGTGACCCGCTGGACGAGATCACCCTTCGCTCGTACGCGATCGGGGCCGCGCACATGGGGTACTCGCTCGTGACCTCCGAAGCCGTGGCCGTCGATCCGGACGGCCACGTGCTCGACCTCACGATCCGGTCACTCAACATCGTTCGAGCGCTCGACACCCCCCGAATCGGCGTGACGCTGCACCCTCACGGCTCGCCGCGCAACGGGTCCGACGCAGTGTTCTGCGCCGTTGCGGCGGCAACCTGGCTCCACCTGGGCACGCCGACCGACTGGCCCACCGGGCGTCCGGCGAGCGGAGCGCTTCGCTCGACTGCAAGACTCGACCCATGACGAAGCCCGTTGGCCCGTACACACCGATCATCCGCGCCGGAGACTGGCTCGTCGTGTCCGGCCAGATCGGCATCGCCGATGGTGCGCTCGTCGAAGGCGGGTTCGACGCCCAACTCGATCAGGCCATGGCGAACCTGCGCGCCCAACTTGCCACCCACGGGGCCGGACTCGACGACGTCACCAAGACCATGGTGTTCCTGCGTCACATGAGCGACTACGACCGGATGAACGAGCGCTACTGCAACGCCTTCGGCGACCACCGGCCCGCGAGGTCGGCTCTCGGCGTCGCCGATCTTCCGCTCGGTGCCCTGGTGGAGGTCGAGGCGTGGGCGTTCAAGCCCCTAGGATCGCCCGCATGACCGGTGCCGGCATCATGATCTTCGTGCTCCTGATCGCATTGCCCGTGGCAGTCCTGATCGCGGGCGCCGCAGCGGCACCGGTGGTCGGCTGGTTCCTCAAGACCGACGCCGAGCAACGTTTCGAAGGCAGCGAGCTCCTCGAAACGAACTACTGAGGAACGAAGCCCTCAGGGCCCCCACTTCGACTGCCCGAACCGGTAGCCGACCGATCGGACCGTCTGGATCAGCCCGGCGCTCTCCTCGCCGAGCTTGGCCCGCAGGCGTCGGACGTGGACGTCCACCGTGCGGGCCCCGCCGTAGTACTCGTAGCCCCACACCCGTGAGAGCAGGGTTTCGCGGGTGAAGACCTTGCCGGGATGCGATGCCAGGAACTTCAGCAGCTCGTACTCCATGTAGGTGAGGTCGAGGGGCCGGCCCTCGATCGCCGCCTGGTAGGTCTCGACGTTGAGGGCCAGGTCGCCGTATTCGATGAGTTCGGGCCGGGTGCCGAGACCGGTCCTCACGAACAGATGGGTCAGTCGGGCCTCGAACTCCTCGGGGTGAAACGGCGTGATGCAGAAGTCGTCGAACAGGTCGTCACGAAGCTCGAGCTCGCGCAGCTGGCCGGCTCCGAGCAGCAGCATGAGCGGCTCGAGCGGGATGTCACGCTTACGGAGCTCACGGCACAGCTGGAACGCACCCTCCTGGTCGTCGGAGGCAGCGATCACCGCGCCCGCCCATCCGTCCACCGGAGCGCGGTCGTCGATCTGCGCCGGATCCGACACCGCGAGCCACGGGTAGCCACCGAGATCGAGCACACGCACCACTTCGGGGGGTGGCGGATCGGGAAAGACGAGGAGCGGTTCCATGGGTGTCGGCTACCAGCTCGTCAGGTATCGCTCGAGCTCGAACGGGGTGACCTGCGCCTTGTAATCCTGCCACTCGCTCCGCTTGTTCCTGAGGAACCAGTCGCAGATGTGCTCGCCCAGGCAGTCGCGTACGAGTGACGAGCCCTCCATCTCCTCGATGGCCTCGAGCAGGCTCGCCGGGAGGGACTGGATGCCCTCGGCCTCGCGCTCCTTCGAGGTCATCGCGAACAGGTTCTCGGCACTCTCGGGCGGAAGGTCGTACTCCCCCTCGATGCCGGCGAGCCCGGCGGCGAGGATCACCGAGAACGCGAGATAGGGGTTGCAGGCCGGATCGGGTGCCCGGTACTCGACTCGGGTCGAGGACTCCTTGTCGTTCTTGGTCACCGGCACCCTCACGAGCGCGCTGCGGTTGTTACGTCCCCACGACACGTGCACCGGCGCCTCGAACACGGTCTGGCTCCCCGAACCGGACCCGACGATGAGTCGCTTGTACGAGTTGACCAGCTGGTTGGTCACACACGTCATCTCGCGGGCATGACGCAGCAGTCCGGCGATGAAGTGGCGTCCGACCTTCGAGAGCTGGTGGGGATCGTCGGCGTCGTGGAAGGCATTGCGGTCGCCCTCGAACAGCGACACGTGGGTGTGCATGCCCGACCCCTGGAGGCCTTCGAGCGGCTTCGGCATGAAGGTGGCGTGGAACCCGCGCTCCTGAGCGATCTCTCGCACGATGAGGCGCATCGTCATCACGTTGTCGGCCATGCTCAACGCGTCGGTGTAGCGGAGGTCGATCTCGTGCTGCGACGGGCTGTCCTCGTGGAACGAGTACTCGACCGGGATGCCCATGGCTTCGAGGGTGTGAATCGTGCGCTTGCGGAGATCGGTCGCGGCGTCGACGACGGTCAGGTCGAAGTACGAGCCCGAGTCGAGCGGGACCGGCGGATGCGACGGGTCCCCGTCCGCGAAGTAGAAGAACTCCATCTCCGGCGCCACGTAGAACGAGAAGCCGAGTTCGCGGGCTCGGTCGAGGTTGCGCTTGAGGACCTGACGCGGATCGCCGTCGAAGGGGCTGCCGTCGGGGTTGGCGATGTCGCAGAACATCCGCGCGGTCGGGCCGCCCTCTTCGTTCCACGGCAGCAACTCGAAGCTCGAGGGATCGGGGCGGGCCAGCACGTCGCTCTCCTGGATACGGCTGAAGCCGTCGATCGCCGATCCGTCGAAGTGCATGCCCTCGTCGAACGCGTTCTCGAGCTCGGCAGGACTGATGGCAAAGGACTTCAGTTTCCCGAGCACATCGGTGAACCAGAGGCGGACGAGCCGCACTCCGCGCTCCTCCACGGTCCGAAGAACGTACTCACGCCGAGAATCCATGGGAGCAACCTAGAGCCACTCCGGCCCGGGCTCCTCGCTGGAATGGGCGGGGACGGTCCGGTTCACATACCGTTCACACTCGGGAAAACGTTGCGAAACGCACACTTGCTGGACTTCCGCAGTTCCCACTTCCCTGTCCCCCCAACCCCAAGGATCGCACGTGGTCTACAAGGCTGAATACATCTGGATCGACGGCACGGAGCCCACTCCGCTGCTCCGTTCGAAGACGAAGATTCTCCCCGACGGCAAGGAGCCCGACATCTGGGGCTTCGACGGATCGAGCACGAACCAGGCACCCGGCAAGGCATCGGACTGCGTGCTCAACCCCGTGAAGGTCGTCCCCGACCCGTTCCGCGGTGGTGACAACGTCCTCGTCATGTGCGAGGTGCTCCTCACCGACATGACGCCGCATCCCACCAACACCCGCGCGGCCTGCGCCGAGGTCGCCGAGAAGTACGCCGACTTCGACACCTGGTTCGGCATCGAGCAGGAGTACACGTTCCTCAAGGACGGTCACCCGCTCGGCTGGCCGCAAGGCGGCTTCCCCGGCCCGCAGGGCCCCTACTACTGCGGCGTCGGCGCCGACGAGATCTACGGCCGCGAGGTCGTCGAACTCCACATGGATGCGTGCATCGAGGCCGGGCTGCCGATCTCGGGCATCAACGCCGAGGTCATGATGGGCCAGTGGGAGTTCCAGATCGGCCCCGCCGGGGCGCTCGAGTGCTCCGACTCGATCTGGCTCGCCCGGTGGATGCTCTACCGCGCCGGTGAAGAGTTCGATGTCGTCGCCACCATCGATCCCAAGCCCATGCCGGGCGACTGGAACGGTGCCGGTGCGCACACCAACTTCTCGACCAAGCAGATGCGCGAGTCGTACCAGCCGAACGTCGACGCCGCCGAGGCGCTGGCCAAGAACCACGAGGAGCACATCCACAACTACGGACCCGGCGTCGACCGCCGCCTCACCGGAATGCACGAGACGGCTCCGTGGACCGAGTTCAGCTACGGCGTGTCCGATCGTGGTGCGTCGGTCCGGATCCCGTGGCAGGTCGAGAAGGACGGCAAGGGCTACATCGAAGACCGTCGCCCGAACGCCAACATGGACCCGTACACGGTGACCCGGCTCATCGTGAACACGGTGTGCAGCGCCGCCAGCTGAGCGGCCCACACCCGTTCTGAGACAGCAGGATCCGGGCCTTCGGGCCCGGGTCTTCGCGTCCGGGCTCACACCGCTCGGGCCACAGCCGAGCTACCTCTAAGCTCCGCGGTCAGATGCTGCTCCACACCCCCGAGGTGTTCCACCTCGGCACCTCGTTGAGGTCGACGGCGCGCCTCACCGGCACCACCGTCGACGAGTCGATGCGCCTGGAGGCGTCGATCGACCGGCAGTTGAACGGCTCCGTCGAGCCATTCGTGCCGCCGGCCGTCGTCATCGCGACCGTCCACGGCGAGGCCGAGCTCGTGATCGAAGGCGACGTGAGCGAGGTCCTGCTCGCGGGGGCACGCGCCGCGGCCGAGTATTTCGCGATGCACCTCGGGCGCCGACCCGTCGAGCTCGTCGCGTCGACTCGTCCGCCTGCGCCCGTGGTCACCTCGCTCCAACAGACCGGGATCTTCTTCTCGCGTGGCATCGACTCGACTTCGAACCTGATCCTCGCCGATCGAGGCCAGCTCGACCCTCGTCCCGACCTGGCGATCGTCATCGAAGGCATCGAACCGGCGAACAGCAGCGAGGTCGAGGCGGCCGTCAACGCGAAGACCGTCGAGGTCGCGCGCGACTTCGGACTGGACACCGTGGTCGTGTCGACCAATCTGCGGCTGGTGATGGACTGCCACATCGAATGGATCAACGCGTTCGGCTCGGTGCTCGCCGGCGTCGGCCTCTTCTTGGCGCCCGGCCTCTCCGACGCGATCATCTCGTCGGCGGAGCGAAGCCAGCAACGCTTCAGCGGTTCGCACCCGCAGATCGACCCCCTCTGGAGCGACGGCAACCTGCGGTTCCACCATCTCCCGGTCGACGTCGAGCGGAGCGAGCGGGTCCGCCTCGTCGTCGAGGACGCTCGGGCGATGGAGTTTCTTCGCGTGTGCGTCCGCGGTGGCCCGGAGAACTGTGGCCGATGCGACAAGTGCCTCCAGACCGCCGTTCTGATCTCGGCCTTCGGGGGCGACCCGGCGCAGTTGTTCGCCGAATCGACCATCAGCGCACAGGATCTTCGCAACGCGCCTCCTGACACGAAGCTCCGCCGCGACTTCGTCCAGGCTGCGCGTGTCGGCGGACAGGAAATGGCCGCCGACGCGATCGACGCGGTGATCGACATGCCTGCGGGCAGTCCGTCGCCGACGAGCCTGCGCATCGCAGCCGGACGGGCCCGATCACCGCACGAGTCCGATGACCGTGACCGACCGATCGCGTGGCTGGCGCTCGGAGCCGCCGGACCCGAACTCGCCGCCATCGTCGAGCGGGCAGCGACGATCGGCGACGGCTGTGTGCTCGGCGAAGGCGAGTTCGTCACCGAACACGTCGCTCGGGCGGCGATGCGCCGCGCGCGCATCACGATCTGGAGTGCCCGAGGCGCGCCGGACGACGCCCGACGAGC
>Ga0307379_10009421_pt1 | contig 13035 bp, 14 predicted proteins | sample UN2MG_FD_202237 | JGI IMG/M metagenome (GOLD analysis project Ga0307379, IMG submission 202237) | Soil microbial communities from Risofladan, Vaasa, Finland - UN-2 | ecosystem: Environmental > Terrestrial > Soil > Coastal area > Acid sulfate soil | place: Finland: Risofladan, Vaasa | collected... | reverse complement strand
TGATGGAATGGAAAAGGTTATTAATGTACATCCATCTGATATTCTTGGAAACTTTGATATACCTCCAATTGATGGAGTAATACCTGCTGATCGTTTAGGTATGGCATCACTTTGGAAAGAATTATTGGTTGGTATTGCTGGTAGTGAAGTTTTAATGCAGTCTAATAGATTTAATATGGTTGGAATGTTTGAACACTTTGCAAGACTATCAGGTGCCAAAGATATATCTAAATTTATAAATCAATCTGACCCAGTAGCTGATATGCTTGCTAGTATGGGAGGCCCAGGAGTTCTTCCTGATGAAGAGATACAACAAGGTGTACAATCTGGTAATATGGTAGCTCTAGAAGAAATATTAGGAGGTCAACGTGGCTAAGAAAAAATCTATTAACATTATATTTGAAGAGGATTTATCTGACAATCAGATTAAAAGATATCGTAAAGATATTGGTGAATTGTTTTCTAGTAATGAAAGTCTTCAATATCTATTACATTTTTGTAAAGGTAGGAGAAAGAATTTATTAAACACTTTAGATTCAGTTGAAGACCTTAAGAGTATATTCCAAGCTCAAGGAGGCAGAAGGGAGATTAAAGAAATTATTAACTATGTGGAAAACTGTATAGATGATAGTAAACAAAAGGATAATAAAGAAGAGTAGGTCTCACTTAATATTAAGGATTTATGTTTACAACACTACCTCATTTATGATATACTAACAATATTATAACAAAAAAATAATTCCTTTAACTCAGAGATGGAGGCTATGTTATGTTTAACAAAATTTTGAACAGAGTCAATATGATTGAACCAAATCTTAAACCACCAGTTGACCCTACTTTAGAGGATGGAGGAGGAGGGACAAATCCTGAACCTGGGACTCCCGGTAATCCCGACCCTAACAAATCACTGACTGGTGATAAATCCGTTGTTTCTCAACCAAGTAAGTTTGAAGGGAAAACCTCTGAACAACTTATTGATATGTTGAGGGAATCGGATAGTACCATACAAAACCTTTCAACACAAGCTAGCAAAGTTGAAGAACTTGAATATGTTGTTCATCAATTGCTTAGTGGAGTTAAAGGTGCAGCAGGTACAGAACCTGGAGTTCCAGCTGCTGAACAACCATTGTTTTCTGAAGAAGAAGCCATGGAGCTTTTCAAAGACCCAAATACTGCAGTTAACAAGATTGCTAAACGGATTATTGAAACAGCTCAGAGTGGTTTGACAAAGACAATGGAAGATAGAAAATCTTCTGAGGAACATGATGCTGCACTCAAAAATCATTTTTATGAGACTGTGGCTCCTGAACTCAAAGGTTATGAGATTCTTGTTGGAGCTATTGCTGGAACAGTTCAAGCTCAATATCCAAATGTACCTCCTCATAAACTCATGAAAACTATTGCCGAAACAACCAAGCAAGAGATTAAGCGGATGGGTATTACTCTTCAAACAACTTCTGACCCAAATCCTCTTCTTCCAGGTGGAGGCAATAGAGTTCAACAACAAACAGAATTAACTGGAGATAAAAAAGAAATTGCTGATCTCATTAACTCTCGTAGGTAATACTTATCACTTTATGTGAAAAGGAGGAACAATGAAACGACTGCTCTTTATCCTCTTGACTGCTATTGCTATCATCACTGCAATTGTATTCAATGACAATCAGAGCTTGATGGCTGTCACTACCCTTGGTCTCTTTGGTACTGGTGACTTTGAAACAAACGAAACTCCAGAGGATTGGCGTGAGTCTATTCTCTATCTGTTCCCTAATGGTGAAGCTCCACTGACTGCATTCCTTTCAAAGATGAAGAGGGAAGATACAAAGTCAGTTAAGTTTCATTGGTGGGAAAAAGGTCTGGTAACAAAGTCGGCTTCCAATACTGGTATTGTTCTTGCAGCTACTACACTCATGGTTCTTGATGATACTTCCATGATTCGCAAAGACATGATGCTCTACAATACAAGAACCGCTGAGATTATTCAGGCCACTGCTGACCCGGCATCTGCTACCACTGTTGAAACAACTCGTGGTGCTGCTAATACTACTGCTGTTAATACAGCAAATCTTGATGAGTGGTTGGTAATTGGTACAGCATTTGAAGAGGGTTCCAAGTCTGGGAATCCAATTTACTCAGGTCCGGGAGAGGTTTGGAATTACGTTCAAACTTTCAAGACTCCTCTCGAGTTGACCAACACTGCAATGAAAGAAGATACAAGGACCGGCAACAAGTATCAAGATATGAAGGAAGAAGCACTTCGGTCTCACTCCATTGATATGGAAATGGGTTTCTTCTTTGGTAATCGTCATTCCGCTACTGGTGTTGGTGGTAAGCCTGTACGTTATACTGGCGGTCTTATCAAGCACTTCATTACTTCAAATCGGTTTGATGCTTCCGGGACTCTAACTCCTACTCTGTGGAACAACTACATGGAACAACTTTCTACTAAAGGTTCAATGGAAAGAGTTCTCTTTTGTGGTTCTCGTTTCATTCGAGTCATTCATGAAATGATTCAGAATGATACTCAGTACAGAGTAGTCACTGGTGAAAAGGTTTATGGAAACAAGTACACTCGTCTTGTTACTCCTTTTGGGTTGGACCTGTTGCTCATGATTCATCCTCTCTTCAACAGCACTACTTACATGTCAAAGACTGGTGTAGTTCTTGATCTGAGCAATATCACGGAGCGTACTTTCCGGGATACTCAGTTCAATACCGACGTTCAGGACAATGATGCTGATGAAAAGAAAGATGTCTTCTTGACAGAGACCGGCCTTGAAGTTCAGCATGAAGAGACTCATGGTTTCTTCGAAGACTTCAATGCTTTTGCAGCAGCATAATTAGTTTAACTGTAAACCAAGGGAGGCTTACTTCGGTGAGCCTCCTTTCTTTAAAATGGAGGTATTGATATGACTAACACAATTAATTTCAAAGAGATGTCCCGGAAGCAACTGAAAAAGTTTATCAAGTCTAATGAATTAGAAGTCTCAGTACTTCAATCTGATACTGATGATGATATTATTACCAAGATTAAGATGGTAGTTAAGGACCTTCCACCTTCTCCAGGAAATTCCTCTAGTGAGGATAATGATTCTGTAGAAATCAACCTTGATAAAGGTAATTTTCAGGAAGAACAACAAGTCCTGGAAGAAGATGGAAAAGTTACTTTCACATCAAAATTTCCAAAGCAACATGTTGGACACATTCAGTTTGAAAATGGTGTCTTTCGTACTGATGATAAAAAAGAGATTGCAATGCTCGAAGGCAATCGTAAGTTTGGTATCACTATCATCAGAGTTGACTAATACAATTTAATATATCCTTACAATTAAGGATATTAGGTAAACTTTAGAGGTAACTTCATTAGGCTAGAATACGCTGAAAGTTACCTCTATTCGTAATCTCCAAAGGAGAAATACCATGAGTACATTTACTAAATCTATTATTAATGATGAACTTCTTGATGTATCATCTGTTGCTAAAGAATATAATCCGGCAACTGTAGCTCTCCCACGTTGTCTTTATATTAATGTTCCTGGAGATGTGGTAGTCGATCTTGCTAATCATCCAACAGATACCAAGAGAGTCTACACTGTTGCTACTGCAGGATTCCTTGCTATCAGCCCAAAGAAAATTCACACTGTTGCTGATGGTACAACTGCAGGTGGAATAAAAGCTTGTTGGTAATGTATAATCTGAATTTATTATTTAATCCTAATACTGGTACTGCCAAAGTTGAAACATCTAATGAATTCAAATTAGTAGGTGTATGTCATAGGTGTGGTAAATGCTGCGATCGTAAACATGTTGGCCCTACTTATTTTAGAGATAACAATTGTAAATGTATTAAATTATCATATCATAATATTGATGGTTTAGAAATGGCACACTGTGACATACATAGAGAGAAACCACAATGTTGTTTTCTTTGGCCATATGACCCATATGAGAATGATATCCCTGAAGGATGTGGATTCTCTTGGGAGGAGATAGAGTAAATGGGTGGTGGAAGTTTTATACCTGCATCACAAAATTGGAGATGGTATGAAAATAATGCCGTTGAACCAACAGTTGCTATGGCTGCAGAGAATGTTGCTGCTGCATGGGATGGAACTGGTGTTATAAGATTACGTTTATCTACTGCAGAAATAGGTGGTAAAACAGGACCTTTAAATGTTGCTATTATTAGATGGGCAACAAGTACTAGTGGACCTTGGAATATATTAGATTTTGCAGATGATATGGATTGGGGTAATGGATTAGCTACTCATGGTGATCTTATTGGTGGATTACTATTAACAGATAGTATTGATCAAGGTGATTATTTTGAAAATGAAAGTTTAGCAAACATTAATAGAAATTCTGTTGAAGAGATGGATTTTGCTTTACAAGCAGGAAATACATTAGCTACTGGTACATATTACTTTGCAATATTTAATGGAACAACACTTGTAACTCCAAACTCTGGTGAAACTTATCCACAACTTACAGTTACAATATCTAGTGGAGTAACAATAACAATATTAAAAGATGCTTTAACAATGGCCGGTCAAGCCTTAAAAGCTAATGACATTGTAATTATATTAAAAGATGCTTTAGCAATAACAGGACAAACAGTTACTTCAGTAATAAGTGTAACAATAGAGATAACAAAGAAAACTTTAATAATTACAGAACAAGCAGTCACTACTCTTACTAGAATTATAATAGATAGAGTTAGTACTATATTAACAGAACAAACTATTACAACTTCTGTTCTTGTATCAATAGATAAAGTTAGTACATTATTAACTGGAAAGAGTGTTAAGGCTCTTACTCTTATTTTAATAAATAAGCTTAATATATTAATAACTGGTAAGGAAATTACAGTATTAGGACTTCCAACTATAATAACTATTACTAAAGAAGTACTATCTGTTACTGGTCAAGCTATAACAACTAGTCTTGATTTAATTATTACAATTATTAAGAAAGCTTTAATAGTTACTGGTCAGACACTAAAAAGTAATGTTGTAGTAGTAATTCTTAAAGATGCCTTAATTGTAACAGGACAAGCAGTATCAGTTGTAGGTATTACAATTATTACTATTACTAAAGAAACATTAACCATTACTGGTCAAGCTGTTACAAATACAATTGATGTAACAATAGTAATCCTTAAGAAAGCATTAACTCTTACTGGTAAAACAGTTAATAGTATTAAGACAATAGTTATAAATAAAATTGAATTAATAACTACAGGATTCTCTTTAACTATTAATATTGGTAAATATATAACAGTATTAAAAGAAAATTTAGTAATAACAAAGTTAACAATAATAGGTTCATTGGTTATAACTATAACTAAGAAGACCTTTAACATGATAGAAAGAGGAGTAACAATAGCAGGAGAAGGTCCTATTGGTAATTTAGTTAATAGAGTAATAGAGATATCAACTAGCTTCTTAAGAAAGTAAGGAGGAAATTATGTGGCCATTTGATCTATTCAAACCAGATGTAAATCTTAAAGGAGGTGAGGTCTTTGTTAATCCAAAGACTGTTAATCAGAACCGTAATCGTTCTAGAATTAATAGATTAAGGATGGAACTTAAACGCAATCCAAATAATAATGAAGCTATCAAGGAGCTCAGAAGACGAGAGCTTATTGAGGAACTTCAAACTATTGATGAGGAGGATTAATCATGGCATGGCAAGCATACGACAATTACAAATTGAAGTTGTTCAATCAGGTAGATGCGATTGATCATGATGATGCAGGCACTACTATTAAAATTGCTCTGCTTACTAATGTTCACACCATTGATTTGGTCAATGATGATTTCTGGGCTGATGTAGTTGCTGAAGAGGTTAGTGGTACTAACTACACAACTCTTGGTAATGTTATTTCTACCAAGACTCTTGGTGTAGCTGGTAATGTAATAACATGGGATGCCGATGACCCTGCAACCTGGGCTCAGTCTGGTGCTGGTTTCAGTAATGCTCGTTATGCTGTATTGTTTAAGGATACTGGTGTTGCAGCTACTTCTCCACTCATTGCCATTCATGACTTCACTACTGATCAAGGTAATGTAGCTGGTGATCTTACAATTCAGTTGGATGCACTTGGTATTCTTACACTGGCTTAATGTTAATAAATTAAGGAGATATAATTATGCCTACTGATACTACTATGTATGGAGTCGATAGTGGAATCACTCTTAAGATACTTAGAGATGATATATTCTCAGAGTTAAAAGAGGACCCAACTGACCCAGTATTTTGGACAACAGCAGAGTTTACAACTCTAATCAATCGAGGTCTTCAAACCTTTTGTGAGAAGGCTAAACTGTTTATGATGTATGATGAGATTGATTCTGTTCAAGATAATATGGTCTATAATTTAAAGTTGGGTATTGCAGAAATTATAGCTGTTGGATATGATGGCTCCGATATCACTGCAAATCAAATCAATGTAGATAAGATTGATATCATATCCAGCGGCACTCCGGATAAATGGGGACGGTATGGGTTAGGAGCTATATTCCTAAATGCTATTCCTAATACTGCAGGAAAGAAAATCCTTGTTCTATACTCTGGTAGACATACAGTTCTTAGTGGTGATACTGACCCGATCTTTATTGATAATGAAAGTATTCTTGAGGGTGTTAAAGATTATGTTAAATGGAAAGCTTTAGAAAAAGATGGCGATGGAAAAGATCAATCTAAGGCTAATCATTTTCGTAAGGCTTATTGGGGAGCTCTTGATTATGCTAGAACTCTTACTTCTAATCAAGGTCCTGGTATGGCGATGGGAGAAGATCATTAATGAGTACTCCTGCTAAAACTTTTATAGTAGCAAAGACTTTGGAAGATGCCATAGATCAAATGAATAGTTTGTTTGAAGAACTATTTAAAAAGCATGATGTACCTATTATACATACAAGAGATGGTGGTATAGCATTACAATATAAAAATGAATCAGGAGTAAAACTTGAGAGAGGTAATTTAGTAGCACTAGGAACCATTGATAGTTCAGTTGTATTAACATTAGCAAGTGCTTTAAATTGTATTGGAGTTGTATATGAACAAATTCCAATTGGGGAAGAGGGATATATAATAATATCTGGGAAAGCTTATTTTCTTCTTAAAGATACTGTATCTTCTGTTGCTGGTGACTATGTTATAACATCAGATGTTATTGGTAGAGCAGATAACAATGCTTCAATAATAGCTAACAGAGTTATTGGAATTTTTGAAGAGACAAAATCTAGTGGAACAAATGTATTGGCTTTAGCTACCTTTAGTTTTTATTAGGAGTTAATTATGTCAGAATCTCAAATTATACAATTTGGTTCTCTTAATACTTATACTACTAGTAGAGGTATTAAAGCTCAAGAATCTACTATTGCTAAAAATTTAGTGTTAGATGAGATTCTTGGAGATATTAATACTATTGGGCCATTTAGTAAATATATTCTTCCTACAGGTATAACATCTTTATATTTTTATGATGGTATATATTTTACGCAATGTGGGAATAAGTTATACATTGATTTGGTAGAATCTTTAATTCTTTTAACTTCTGATAAGTTATTTTATGTTCCTGTTATTAATATTGATGGGGATACTTATCTTTTAATATCAAATAGTGGTGGTTCATATAAATATTTTAATGGGGAGTTCTCTAATGTTGGTACTGCTTCTCCAGATGTAGCTCCATCTATATCTAATGGTATTACTTCTGTAGCTGAAATTCATAGAGAAACTTTTACAAGTTATTATGAAATGGACCCAGCAAACTATGTCAGAGGTGATAGTTTAGATACACATCTTATTCTTCATGAATTTAATGCTTTTAATGGTAATATTAGTGAAGTAGCTAAGTTTGAATTGTTATATGGATATAATCCTAATGGAGAAAAAGTAAAGTTAGGTTCATTTGCAATATGGAATTCAAAACTAGTAGAAGTTGAAGATGATGATACAAATCTTATTAGACTTAAATATATTAATGAAGGACCTAAAACATTCTCAGATGGTCTTGAAATTAGTAATAATTATATAACAGATTCTTATGGAGTATTTCAATTACCAAATACATCTTCTAATATACATTTTAAAATGACTATAAATTTAGTTAATGGAATTACTTCTGGTGCTTATAAAATGGTATTTATGTCTAAGAAAGAATTTCCAGCTAATTCACTTTATGCTAATTCTTCAATAACTGATTATATAATTGAAGAGTTTCCTTTACCTGCAGTAACTGGTGGAGTTGATACTGTTTTAGATTTTACCATAGACCCAAGTGCTACTGATTGGTTTGGTAATGGATATGAACATTTATGTTATATTCAAATTGTAGATAAATCTTTTAGTGGGTCAACTAATGTATTTAATACTATAAAGGATTTCGCATTTTATGATGCCGATCAATATGGAACTTTGAATATAGAAGCAGCATTTTATATTTATACTTATTATAATTCAGGTACATTGTTTGAATCTGATGCTTCTCCAGCCCCATTGTATAATGGTATTAGAACAAAGAATAGTAAAGTTGGTGTTAATGTAATAGCATCATTAGACCCACAGATTGATCAGATTAAAATTTATAGACTTGATTCAGCAACATCTGGAGACTATAAATTAGTTACAACTTTACCTACAAATACCACTCAAACTTATTGGGATAATATAAATAGTGCTAGTCTTGGCGTTATATATACTGGTAATTTTGGACAACCTCCAATACCAGGATTAAGTGGAATGATATCTGTTGCTGATAAAGTATTTGGATTTAAAGATAACATTATTTATAATTCAAATAGTAATGACCCTGAAGCTTGGGGTGATGGAGTTTCTAATAAAACTCAGATAGGTGATAAGTATGATATTCTTACTATTAATTCTATTGGTAATAATATTATAATAACAAAGAAAGATACTCAAAGTATATTTGTAATGAATGTTATTGGTAATGCTCCATTTGAGATTAAACAAATTCAAGTAGATTCTACTCCTATTGGTAGTTCATCAGTATCAACTAAAGATGGAGTAGTATTTTTAGCTTATGATGGTATATATATATTTAATGGATTTACAGTTGAGAATATATCATTACCAGTTAAAGATAAGTTTCATGGAAACCATGGATATTTAAATATGTTTAATGATAAAATATATTGTTCAAACCCACCATTGGAAATTAATTTATCTACAAAATTTATTACAGAGTATAGTGTTGATCAAATTAATGTAGTAGCAAATTTAAATTCTCAACTTGCTATGGGATTAAGTAATGGATTACTATATATTAAATTAAACTCAAACAATAATGAAGTGTTTCCTTTTAATTTACATTATAAATCTAAAGACTTTGTATTTGATGAACCACAAGAATATAAGTCTATAAGAAGATGTTATATAGAAGTCTATGAAAAAGATATAGTTAAAATTAATATATTAAGTCATGTAGCATTTAATGGATTAATGTATATAAATATTGGAGGAGAAGATATTCCAATAGATAATACATTACAAACTATATTTTATATTGTACCTGAAAATAAACTTCACAACATGATATATATTCATCCTCATAATGATAAGTTTTATTGTACAGACTTACATTTAGAGATAAGTATTAATGGGGTATTAAAACCTTTATATAATTTTAGTGGTGGTTATTGGGGTGGAACATTATTAAATGCTATTGATTATACTTTAACTGATGTTGAATGTTCTCCTAACCCTGTATGGGAAGATGATATAATAGGTTCAGCTCCTATTGGTTGGACTCCAGTTGGAGCTATAGCATCTAATACAATTGGTTTAAAAGAAGATGAAAGATATTGGTATTTAAGAAATGGAGCAGCAGCTCAAAATCTGGGGGCTATATTAACTCCTGATATAGCTATAGCTCTTGGTACTACTTATGTAGTATCTGTTGATCTTTTATTAGCTGGAGGTGATTTATATATTGGAGATGATTTAGAAAAGTGGGGAATTATATCTCTTAGTAATCCTGACTTAACTCCACATCCAAATGGTGAAACTGATAGATACACTTTAGACTTTGAATATACTCCTACTTTTCAAACTGACTTAGGTATATATTCTAATACTACTACACCAATAAAGCCTAGAATTTATAAATTATCCATAAGGCCATTACCTAAGGATATTGCATTTAAAGCCTCTAAGCTTGCAGCTTATCTTAGTTATGATACTACTATTATATATCCTGGATATAATCCTCCAGAGATACCAGATGTAGTTTTTTGGAATGACCCAAGATGGCATGCATTATTACATCTTGATAACTATATGGATTTTTACATAGGAGACAAATTAAATCAGTCTAAGAGATTATGGAATGGGATTAATGATTTTAGTATGAAACCTAATTATAAGGGTAAAGACTTAAGTTTTGCTATAAGATCAGGTGGTGGAGGATTAAGTATAAAGACACCAACCTTATTACTTAAAAAGTAAAGGAGGACACTATGTTCTGGGCAGCCGCAATACCTGCAATAGCATCAATAGCAGGGTCATTAATTAGTAACAAGAGTAAAGGTTCTGATGGAACTACTCAACCTACTGATTATAGAAGTCCATCACAGAAAGCCTTGTTAGAGAAACTTCTCAAGATGGTTTCTTTTAACATGGACCAAGGTACAAGCTTAACTTCTCAACAGAGGAATGTTCTTCTTTCTCAACTTCTGGGAGGTAATGATAAGGCTTATACCAAAAGAATCTCTGATATTAATAGTAGTAGGTTAGACCCTATGGCTAGAAGAAATCAGAGAAACATTGCTTCTCAAGATAGATCAAAAGGAATTGCCAAAGGATATCAAGATATTAACCTTCAAGATATTCTAGGGTATAATGATATCAGAAAAGAAGCATTCAATATTGGAGGTTGGTCTCCAAATATGACACCCCTTACTATAGGTCAGAGAGATCCCAATACTGCAGGTCTTGCTCTTGGTGGTGCTCTTCAATACTATGGTGGTAAAGGTGTTGATAGTTATGGTGCTGAGAAAGGATGGTGGTCATAATGGCGCAATTCAATAATCCTTTTTTAGAGGGAGTAAAAAATGAGCAGCAGAATAGGTTGATGAAAGCTCTTCAAGGTTATGAAGGAACTAAATACTTTGGAGGTCGACCTACTGGTGAGATGGCTTCTAATCTCAAGAATGTTTTAGGTATTGATCTACCACTTGAAGAGTTAGGGCCAGGAGAAGTTGGTCCTCCTCAACTTAGAAATATTCCTGGTATGGTTGATATCAAAGCTGCTCAGGCTGCAGGTCAAGCTGGCTCTTTAACTACCGATAAATTAAGAGCATACCTATTAAGAAAACAAATTGAAGGTAATCTTAATGAGCAAGAAACCGCTGTTCTTGGTAAGCTTAATACTAATCGAGCTCCATATTATTCACAGTTTCTTAATCCTGATCAACAAGTTCCATGGGCTGGAGTAGCTTCTGGTCTAACTCCTGATGCTAATACTACTGCTCGTATGGAACAGAAACTTGAATTGTTTAATAAAGGAATGGAGTTTAAGAATAGAGCATTAGCAAAGTTAGATGAAGATAGAGATGCTCAGAGAATTAATGATCAGCAATATAGATTACAAAGACTTCAGATTGATAGAATTCATAGAGCAACAATGGGTGAGACTCTTCAAGCTATTATTGCTGGTGAAGACCCACAAGCATTTGATTATGAATCTTTGTATAATGTAAACTTTGAAAGTCCTGAAGATCAAATGATGGGTATTGTTATGAAAGCTAAACAAATTGAAAACCCAGAAGCTAGAAAGGAATTTCTTAAACAACATCTCAGTGGATATGCTGGAAAGATTATGCAATTAATTAATGAACCTGGAGAATAACTATGTCAGATTATGATTATCTTCTTCCAGATATAGATTATGATAATAAAGGTCAGTTAGTTGTAAAAGAAAAAACTGGTCAGACACTTATTCCTGATGCTGTTCCTATGGGTATTAAAGATAGTAGGGATAGAAGGAAATTGATTTATAGTGGGAATAAGGCTAAGCTTAATAATATCATAATGACTAAGATTCTTGAGTCTCAAGGTGTAACTCTTCCTGATGATTCAGAACCTTCCATATTGGAAAAGATTTTCAAAGGATTAGATTATCCTGCATCTAAGGTAAGACAATTTATAACTGGTAAGACATCAGAAGAAGGTAATACATTTGGTCCAGTTATAAAAGAGATGGCTGGTGTTAAACCTTATGAAGAAGCTTATGTTCCTCCAGCTGCTATTTATAGAACTGGTAAACATAATCCAATGGCAATTGACCCTCAAGAAGTTGAAGTAATACCAGGAACAAATGTTAAGAGACATTCCTATGATCTCTTAAGAAAGTTAGGATATGAAATATCTCAACCTAATTTTATTGCTAATGCTGGTGCTTCTTCTGCTGGCGTGGCCTTGGATATCCTTACTGATCCGTTAACAGTTTTAGGACCTGGAGTATTAAAGGCTGGTAAACCTGGTGAAGCTAGAAAATTATTATCAGTTACTTCTCCTGCTTTTACAGGTATGCCAGCTAAAACTTTTGGTATAACTCCAAAGATTATGGATGAAGCATATGCCAGTGCTATGAATAAAATATTTACTGGTATAGGTAAAACTAAAGTTGGTAAAGCAGTTGGTAAAGCTTTGATACCAGGATATGGATTACCAAAAGATTATTACTTATTTCATAGAGATACTGTTGATAAGATTAACTATGAAGTAAATAAATTATATAGACAAGCTGATGAAGCATTTAAAGATTTGTCAGAAGATGAATTAAAAATTGTCAGTCATTATGTTGAAGGTACCAGAAACATAGATAATATTCCAGAAGAATTGTTACCAAAGATAGAAACAGCAGCTGCTAAGTATCGAGAGATGCAAGCAGAATTTACCACTTATCTTAAAGAGAATGGTATTCTTAAAGCAGGTCTCGAAGCTGATGAAACTTATGTACCTCATATCTATCCAGGTCGTACTCAGGAAGCTGGATTTAGAACA
>Ga0307379_10009419_pt1 | contig 13036 bp, 12 predicted proteins | sample UN2MG_FD_202237 | JGI IMG/M metagenome (GOLD analysis project Ga0307379, IMG submission 202237) | Soil microbial communities from Risofladan, Vaasa, Finland - UN-2 | ecosystem: Environmental > Terrestrial > Soil > Coastal area > Acid sulfate soil | place: Finland: Risofladan, Vaasa | collected... | reverse complement strand
CCACAACTCCCAGGTCATGATAATCCGGCCGTCCGGCCCGACCCTGCATTTGAAAGAACTCGCCCTGGGTTATCCAGTCATTACCCATAACAAGGCTTTCAAATATTACCTGGGACGCAGGGAAATCTACACCAGCTGCCAGAGCTGCAGTGGTGACTACAACAGGGATATTTCCTTTTGCAAACTCTTGCTCAGTCTTTCTACGCTGTTTATATGGTAAACCTGCGTGATATGGTGCTGAAGGGATTCTCAGGGCATCTGATAACTTGTGGCAGCTTCGCCTGGAATAAGTAAAAACAATTGTCTGGCCTTTAAAGCCCTTTGAGGAGCTCTTATTATATTCTTCCTGTGCCAGCTGGTTAATTAAACGTAATTTTTCGGATTCTCCTCCGAACAACAAATGACGCTCCAGGGATACAGGCCTTTCTTCATATTCAATCAACGTTGACCCCAGGCCTGTTGCCAGCCAGCCCGGATTGCCTACGGTAGCTGAGAGATAGATGAACTGGCATTTGGGATACAGGTATCTCAACCTGGCTATCAGTCCGTCCAGTCGCGGTCCCCTTTCAGGGTCTTCGATCATATGCACTTCGTCTATTACTACAGTACCTACATTGCCCAGTTTGTGTTCGGCCCCGGTTCTTAGTAAATGGTCGATCCCTTCATATGTGCCTACAACGATGTCTGAATCAAGGGTAGTATGCATCTTGAAACGTTTTCCCATTTTAATACGACTCTGCCCAACTTTAATAGATGTAGTTACCCCAATAGATCCATATTTTTTTGTAAATTGATCGTATTTCTGATTGGCAAGTGCTACCAGAGGAACCAAAAACAACATCTTCCCTTTACCCTCCAGGATATTTTTTACCCCTGCTATCTCACCGATCAAAGTCTTACCAGTGGCAGTGGCTGAAACCACAAGCTGGTTCTGCTTCTTAAGCAGTCCTGACCGGATTGAAAGAGATTGAACAGGAAGCAGCTTATCTGGCAGTAATTTTTTCAGGCGGTCATCCAGATCAAGTCCATTCACATCCACTGAATCCACAGACATGCCTGAACTAATACGATCAAATACTGTTAGTTCACGGTCCATTTTTTTAGGGTCAAGAAACACCAGCATACGATCCAGATCCCTTGTTTTTAGTAATAACTGGAACAACCTTTCGATTCCTTCCTCGGCCATTCTTTTAGTTCCTGAATGTATTTCCCTGTGAAGTTCCGACATCGCGCAATTTTCACAAATTAGATCGCCTCTGAATTTGACTGATCTTGAGTCCACTGGCTGGAATTTCCCTTCAGATAGACAAAAACGGCAAACATCACTCCATTCATAATCCAATTGGTAACCCTGTAGCAAATTAATAACATATTTTTCCTGGACCTCGTCACCATGTTTTGGAATTAGGATCCTATCTGCCATTCGAAGCAGATCTACAGCTTCAGCCGGGGGTCTCAGGTCTTCATTTGTTCCCTCTAAAACCCTGAATTTGAATGGTCTGGGTCCTTTTGAAGTATGCTTTAATTCTAATATTCCCCTAAATGCAGCTTCGTTGCTGCCATTTTTCAGGGGCATTAGCTCAATATTTTGTCTGCCCGGCTGAATAAGTACAATTAATGACATGCAAAAAAAAGATTATTTACGAAGGTCATGGAGTTCATATACCAGACCTTCAGATTCGAGCCGATTCAAAAGCTGTGGCACCTCTTCATCCACAGATACCACCACAGATGACAGGCCATGAAATGCAGCTTCTACAATCGAATCTTTGGCTCCGAACATAATATTCGGTTCCTTTCCGATACGCTTTAAGGCTATTAGTGATTCCACACCAAGAGCACATATATATCGACTATCCTTTACCAGTTCCTCCAGAGCGTCCAGGTTCACATTTTTAGACCCGCCCCGTTCAACTCTGGGAACTTTACAAACCGTAATCTTGACATCTCCCAGCTCGATCAGACCGTGCAGGTCGGTTACCCCTACATCTTCTCCTGCCTTCACATCAGATATAAGCACTCCAGTGGCTGCATGCTCCTGTTTTGCATTGGCATATAATAACCCGTCACGCATAACCAGTGAGACTTTTTGTCCAGTCCTATAATTCTCATCCGCAATAGCAGTCCATACAGAAACATGACTGATGATATCTTCCATCACATACCTGGCATACCGCTTCAACTCGGCAGTACGCTCAAGCACCCATTCTATCCCTTTCTTGGTTACTTTGTAACGTACCCTGCCATCAGAAAGAATCAACCCCTCATCAGTTAATTCTTTAATATATTCAGAAACTGCCTGGGGAGTAATTCCGATTATTTCAGCGATCTCTCTCTGGCGTACATTAGGCTGGTTAGCTGCAATTTCAACGAGGATCTGGAACTTTGTACTATCTTTTTTACTGTGAAGTAAATTTATCATCCAATAGCACCAGTAGCACCGTTGAACTCAATTCTCTGACCCTTAACTGTTAGTTTGTCAGAACGTCTTGCTATACCTCTTAAATATATAGGACTTGCTCCTAAAACCCTTGCCAGTCCTGTCATGGATTGGTTCCCATTGATTACTTCAGCTTCGATTTGTTCCATCATATTTCTGATATCATCATCTCGGCTGAATGTGATCATTAGCAGGTCAGAAAGATCTTCAACAGTACATTGAAAATTCACCTGGATTTTGGAATAAGACGTATGATATTCCTTTTGTGGTGTTTGTCCAGGTTCTGGCATTCGCCATTTGCTCTCAATTAAACCGCATTTTTTCAAAATCTTAATACTATCATCTACATCCATCGTCAGCTTTTCTTTCAGTTCATCTTTAGTAAACCAATCAACAAGTAGATTGTCAAAAACTATCTTGTGGGTTTTTGAACCAAAAGTTCCCAACAGGGGGACAAGATCCGAAGGGTCATTAATAATACGTGTTCTCTTGCCCATTTAAATTAACCTCAATTAGTTATATATGGTCTTCAGATTTGATAAAGCTTTTTGATAAAAAAATGACTGATTATTATATTATAGATTACAGATAACAACATTTTAACATCAATCTTAAGATCATTTTGATCTTAGTATTCAGGCTCAAGTCCATCTATCATTGAGAATGTAGTATCAGTTTCATTCTGCAATGCAACACGTTTTCGTTTATCCTTTTCAATATGAATGGCTTCTACCGCCAGAGCATACAGTTTCTCCAGTTCAACAGTAGATTCAAGGGTTAACACAGATAGAACTTTAGGAGTTTCACCATTGCGAATAATAACACCTTTGAATACATGACCGATGTGTGAGGATAGCTTATCGATCTCAGCTGAGATATCATCAATGCTTAAATATTTTTGATCTCCCCGTAATATTATCATTGCCCTGCTTGCTTCTTCATATACATTAGATGAGAACAACAGACCATTTGGGGAAATACTTTCGCGAATAGTAGTTCTGATAGGGGTCTTAGCGTCACCCTTGGCATATCCTATTGTGGCAATACCATCGCCACCAGACATGACTGTTTTGAAATCACCAAGGTCAGTAACCAGCATCATCTCGCTGTCCAGGGCTTCCAATAAGAATAAAATCCTCTCAGCGATCATTTTGTTAATACCGTCGTACGCTGATTGTATGTTACTTCCGGCATTTTTCAAGTATTGATTGTCTGCTAAGATCATTCCATCAGAGCCACTTTGACGCATCTCTTTGATTGAAAAAGCAGAGTTTTGTAAATAAATTGTCCCTTCTTCTCTGAATGGAAGTACCATTATACTGTAAACAGGAAAGTCATATATTTCCTTCAATTCTTTAACAAGCGGGGGGCTAAATGAAGATCCTGTCCCACCTGATGAGGAAGAAATAACAAACGCGACATCAAAATCTCCCCTTTCAGAGATATTCCGCATGATCAGGTCTTTATTATCATTAAAGCATTTTTTACCTAAGATTCTGTTGGCTCCAAGCCCATGGAGGTTGGGTATATGGATTCGATCTTTTGCCTTGGTATTACGCATTTCTTTAAGATCATTAATTGCAGTATTGATAGCAATGGTCTCAACCCTGGATGCAAATTTTTGAGAGGAATAATATTTTGAAAATCGACCTCCTCCAAAGGCTTCTTTATTAATTGCATCCAGTATCCTGTTACCGCATTGTCCTACACCAATGATCAATACATTTAACAAATTTTTCTCCTCCTCAATAATTTTTTGTTTATATCCTGAATTGCCTGGATCTCCAATAAAACCATCCTGCCAGCGCCAGTATAATGATGATAGGTGTTATGTACACATAGATCGGGAATTGAGCGAGGAAATCAAAATCACCTTGACTAATAAATACCATTTCTGAGGTTGTATTGTCGGAAATCTCTTCCACTCCATTATTATATGTCCATTTTACTATTAGGTTATCATTGCCAATTTGATCTGCTTTGAAGGTTAACAAGTATTCAGCTTTGTAATAGCCCCCATAACTACTAACCTGAATAATGGGTTTTTCATTAATAATGTCTATTTCCTCTGAACCTGAGACATAGGTGAGGTTTTTGGGGATTATGGGTTCAATACGAATATTTGAGGCAGTCACGTCTTTCAAGTTCTCTACGTTCACCTTGAATTTGACTGTATCTCCCCTCTTCAATTTGGTTTTATCAGTTGATACACTCAATTTAATTTCTGATGTTTCAATTGGTTCTTCTGCTACAGTAATCGTTAGACTTTCACTTTTTGAGGTATATTCATCATCAAATACTGATGAATAATAAGTAGCTATAGCAGGACCCAGTTGAAAGGTCCCGGCTTTTGTAGCCTGGATTTCATAGATAAACATCTCTGTTTCTTTGTTCGAAACATCAAGCTCTGTAGGATATGAAGTATATATATCAGATTTAAAAGTAAAATCCGGAGTTAAACCTCTATCAATATTGATACGTTTTGCTACACCATTACCAGTATTTTTAGCTTTGATCGTAACCCGAATAACCTCTCCCACATCAACCGAAGTTTTATCCACAGATTTTGTAAGTATCAGATTCGGTTCACCAATATATTTGGCATTAGAGATACCACCATCAACAGGGGTTTTATATTCTACAGTAATACCTGTGGTTTGAATATCTATAATCACATAACTTGAAGTGGCATTTTGGACCTCTATGTTTATTTTCTCAGTACCTTTTTCAAAAACAATCGACATAGTTCCATCTGTTTTTTTAGTTGTCTTCACATATTCTTTTAAGTTAATATTAGTGCCATCAGATTGTAATCCATAGAAATCAATCCCAGGATAAATTTCCCCCATTATTATTGTACTTGTCAAATGCATTACATAATTATTTATTTGATAACCATCACCTTTGTCTATCTGTTCTGAATTAATAATTTCAGCATTCACTGAGCCAATAGATAGAAAAAAAATGACCAAAAAAAGAATAATTGTCACTAATATATGATTTTTTTTCAATTTGGGTATCCCTCAATAATGAATTATTTTTTTTGATTATTAAAGTTTGCTCTTTTACGAGCGTAAAATAATATAAACGTTTTGACTTCTTATATGTTTCTGGCATTAATATATATTATAAATTGAATTTTATTAATCTATTTTGCAGACAATACATTTAAAAAAATACATAAAAATTGTAAATTATTTTGGTTTAGAGTTCTAATTTACAATAAATGTTTTCTTTTTATTTTAAGATTACTTCAGCATCCACTCATCCCATTCTTGCGCTTTAAGATCTAATATGTTTACTATATCTTCTATAAGTTCTGCAGGGATACCTATTACCAATTCGTCATCCTTAAGACCTGCATTCTTGGCAGATCCATCACAACCAATGGAAACATTTATTTCTCCTGTTATATAAGGAGAACCTGTAGCATCAGCACATGTTGATTGAATACCTGCAAAGTTAGAGGTCACTCGTCCGCCGTGTCTATAGATAACGGCATGAACGATCCGCCTTGCAGCAAGCACATTTCCGAAAACTACTATAACATCGGGTTGTGTTGGGGTGTTATCAAGAGGGGCAACTATAGTTGCGACTATTGACCCGGGTATTGGCCTGGGCATATTATCCACCACTCGTTTAGCTATTCCAAGAGATATTTCTTTTCCCAGTTTAGAATAATAGAGTTCTCCGGATTTAATATTGTCTGGATAATCTCTAAGCCCAATAGCAGCCGCTCCTCCTTTGCAGGAATGTTTTTCTTCGGTTGCTAATGTTATTACATCATTGAACCTGGCATTCTGTAACATTTGACAATATCTAACAGGTTTATCAATCTCTCCCATTCCCTCTGGAATGTCTTCTTTTCTTGTTAATAGCGAAACAGCTACTGGTTTTCCATCAATTTTTAATATATTTACCAATTTTCTTGACATTTCAGAATAATCCATATTATCCACCTATTTTGTTATTATTCAATTACATTATTGATTATAAATCTTATGAAATAATGGGTTATAGTATTTATTAAATAGTATAGAATGATGTATAGTATAAAATTCAAATTATTATTATAAAAGTAATTTATAATGCAGGTGGATTAATATGGTAAATAATATTGCTGTTGATAAAAACGGAGAATTGGTAGACTCTTTTGAACTTAAGAATCCTGATAAGATCTACTTCACAGAATTTGTTAAAGAACAATTTTGAAAAATAAATGATATGATAAAAATGCCCTGAATGTTATGATTGTTGCTAACAACATCCCTCTTCATCTATATCATGCAAACCAATGTGATCCAAAGAAATGTACTGGCAAGAAACTGGCCCGGTTCGGATTGGCTCAATTACATCGAAAAGTGAATAAACTTCCGTCTGGTGCAATACTATTGGACCCAATGGCAGTTCAAGCCCTTTCCCCTGCTGATGATTTTAACCGGGGTATTATAGTTCTGGACTGTTCATGGAAAGAAGTGGAACTGGTCTTCCCCAGTTTACAAAAATTAAGACTTAAACACAGGGCACTTCCATATCTTGTAGCTGCAAATCCAGTGAATTTCGGTAAACCTTTCAAATTAGGGACGGTTGAAGCATTTGCAGCAGCATTATATATTATAAATTATAAAAAACAGGCAGAAGAGATTCTTAACAAGTTCAAATGGGGTCACACGTTTCTTGAGCTAAACTATGAACCATTGGAGGCTTATTCAAAAGCCAGGGATAGTAAAGAAGTCGTATCCATACAGGGAGAATTTATTTAACTTCTGCTTTACAGCACCCTTGTAGTGGTTTCCAGTTCAATTCCTTTGTGAGTTATATCAAAACTGATCGACTTGTTTGGTACGATCAGACCTCGCATCTTCCTGATCACCAGACCACGTTCGATCTGAGAGGCTCTATCTTTTACATATAACTCAATTACACCATCTGCCAGGTGTTTCATAGTATTGATAGTGATCTCATCGTGCAAACCATTTACAACCAAAATGAGGTGTAATCCACCGCTGAGTTTGCCGATAGAAGACATTAATTCTATGACTTCTATAACACTGTTCATGTCATATGCACTGAGGAAGTATGATATGGAATCAATAACCATACGATATTTTGTCCCATTGTTTTGAATTACAGCGGATTTTAATTGGTTAAATTGATCAGTTCCCTGCTTTAGAAAATCTTTAGCCGAAATCTTATTTCTCAATTCTGACGGAAATACATTAAAAAACCTGGAATTATATGCATCAATAAAATGGGCTTTTCCTGTTTGTTCATGTTTTTCAATATCCCATCCAAATTGTTTCATATCCTTTTTGATCTCAGAAATTGAATGGTCAGATGAAAAATAATATCCGTCCTCACCGTTTTCAAGTCCACCATATAAGAATTGCTTAGTGAAAATCTCTGCTCCTGCACCAGATTCTGCTAAAATTAATAACGTAGTTCCGGGAGGTATCCCTCCCCCTAATTGAATATCAAGACCCGCAACACCTGTAGTTAAAAGGGAATTCTCATTTTTATTAATACCAAAATCCATATTCACCACTTAATTTTAATCAAAAATAAATATATTTTTTGTTAAAATGTATTGTTTTTATTTAATAACTTTGTTTATTATTTTTTATAGTAGTTGTACAACATACGGGGCAAGGATCATAAACACAATTGAAGCCAGTATAAGTAAAGCAAAACCTGTGGCTATTTTTCCCGCTATCTCACCCATTCTTTCACCTTTACCGAATAATTTTTCCAATACTGTATGAATAACATCTTTGAACACATGCCCTCCATCAAGGGGTAGCATTGGAAGACAGTTGAACAAACCTACATAGAAATTTAGCCAACCTATCCAGAGCAAAGAATTAGCGATCCAGAATACTCCCTCGCCCAGCGGAACAGCCCAACCAATGGGTTCATAGAATAGAGCAAGAGTGCCACTAAATCCCTGAAAACTTCCAATAAATGGATTAGGAAAAGGAAGGACCAAAAGTAGGACCCAGCCAAATATTCCTGTTAACATTAACGAAGGTATTAACTGCAGGATGTCAAGCAGTTCTTTTGCCATGAATTCTCCTACAGAAACTCCGATGGATGGTGATATTATGGCAGTCGAAGAAGTAATACCAATATAACCGTTTGTATCTCCCATTGGATGATCAGTGAGTGTAACACTGTAATTTATCATCTCATTTGCCACTAAAGTGTGAATTAGAATCTCCTGTCCGGAAATGGTATTTGACATGAATTGCATAAATTCGGCAGAATTTGAAATGGATACCTCATCAATCCCCACAATTAACATTCCAGCCATTAGTCCGGATTTTTCAGAAGGCATACCGGGGGTGATTTCCTCAATTTTCACTCCACTTAATGTCCTGTTTAGAGCCTTGTTTGGACTAATTACGACTTCTTGAATCGTGTGATCTTTTTTTATCTTCAATTTAATATTTTCATCAGGACGTATAATATCAACATAATTATAGAACTGGGATGCATTCTCTATTTTATTACCATTCACGTGAGTAATGAGTGTCATATCTGTCAATCCGGCTATATCAGCCGGAGAGTTAGGGATGACGTCAGTAATCATGACATTACTGACTGGTGCAATGTTTCCAATTACAATGAAGAATAATGCAAAAGCTACCAGGGCGGTCACAAAATTTGCCATCACACCCGCAGATAATATCCTGACCCGCTGTCTTCGATTTGCTTGTGTCGGTTTTCCGGTTTGTTTGACATCTGAATCTTCAGTCCCCTCTTTTATCCCAAATAGTTGTTCTTCATCAGGTTCAGCAAATCCTCCAATGGGAAAGACTACCATAATAATTCCCATGGATTTTACTCTAATATTTTCTACCCTGCAAAGAATGGCATGTGAAAATTCATGGACCACAAGCGTAACTATCAACCCGATCATTCCCCAAACCAAAGGTATGAATTCGTTTATGCCAGGTATAAGAAAGATATTCCTTGCTTCATGGATCTGACTGGGTGGTGCCAACGTCTGCTGTTGTATTTGAGTAATTATTGTGATGTCTGATAAAATAATCAAACCGAACATCAGGAACATACCGATTAGCATCAATGGAATGCCAATATCAGCAAATACCTTCCAGAAAACCTTTATCTTGGCAATCCATTCAAGGAATTTCAGTCCCCTGGTGGTACGTATCATTAATAAAGGACCATGATTCGTAATATTATACTTCTCAAGTATTCCATTTTGTTTTAAAAATATTATAACCTGCCAATAAATGGCAATAATCAATAATATTTTCCAATATGATTCAATAAAAGATATCAAGGGATTTATTTCTGCCACTAATCTTGTTCTCCGCTGGGTTATACATTACGTAACATAAGATTTTTAAACTTATTCATATACTTTAACAGGGATTATCATGTTTTCAATAGTATATATCACTGCAGGCACAATGGAAGAAGCAAAACAGATTGCAAATACACTGGTGGAAATGAAGCTTGCCGCATGTGTTAATATGTTTCCGATCACATCTATTTATCGATGGGACGGTGTCCATGAAGACGATGAAGTGGCAATGATCGTAAAAACGACCTGCGAGCAGATCGAAAATATCAAAAAAACGGTAAGAGAGATACATAGTTATACCGTACCCTGTATAATTTCATTCAGTATAGATGGTGGCCTGACTGATTATCTGGAGTGGATAAACCAGAATGTAATTCCAGTAAGCACTATTAAGAAAAATTGATTTTTCATCATACAACCCTTTCGAGATTGTCGGAAAAGTGATGAAAACGAACATTTCGTAACATCTTCATTAGACAAATCGTTGTGCTACGGTTTGCTGTAATTTTTCCAGAGTTTAAAATATCTCAAAAATATCTGATCAGGAACTTAAGTTCTCGCCGCTAAACTTCGCTTACACACAGGCATGGATGACCATCAATGATGTGGACGCACCTTATCAGCTAAATGAAATGGACTTGAACGATCTCGCAGTTCTCCTGAACGTGCCTAAACCGCCCTTGAAGGACGATATTAATAACTTCTATAAACTCCTTGGCGAAGATGAATGCGAGTGTTTCGTGGACGAACTGGCCAAGTGCTATAAAAAAGCAAGTCTGATTGGAGGAGTCGTAGTATTTTTCGATAATCACACCATACCGTACTACGGTGGTTTCCCTATAGGGTTTGTATACCACGCAACCAGGAACATGCCGATTAAGGGAATACATCTGGCCCAGCTCAACGACATCAACGGAAACTTCATTTTGTTCAAGCTAATACCATCCACCACCGCGTTCGCCAATGCTAACTCCGAATTGACAAAATTGATCTCCTCTGATGGTCAACCTATGAAAGTGAATCGTGCGAAGAAAATTCTTTACAGACTTCCAGGAAAGATAACATTTCATAAATCCCTATACTCAGATATTGAGGAATTATTATGAGAAAGAAGAGAGGTATTGAGAATACAGATGCTTGGATAAATGCGGATTGGGAGTATTCGGGACTGATTGCCCAGGATATGGTACCTCTTCTAAGTGCTCCTTTGGTCGGGCAGGAGAGAATAGATTATTTAAATCAGATACTAGATGTTTGTCCTGAGTATTATCCTGTATTAATCGAATTAGGGTATAGGTATATACAAGGGGGTAAAGATGAGGATGGAAAAGAATCCATAGATAAGGGGCTGCAGTCTTTAAAGGCGCATTTTTCTAAAGAAAAATTAATAGATGTCTATTATGACATCGGTGAGTTTTTTGAAAAATGTATCAGATTTGAAATGGCAATTGAATATTATAACCAGCTTATGGAGCTCGAAAGCGATAAAGCAAAAGTGTACGATTCTATAAGCTACTGTCATTACTATCTGGGCGACATGAAGAAAGCTTTTGAGACTCAACAAAAGGCATTAGAGTTAAATGATTCCAATTCTAAATTTTACTGTAATATGGGCTGGATCGAGATGATCCGTGGTAATTTGGATACTGCAAAAACCATGCTGGAGAAATCACTTGAGTTAGATCAAGAAGACGAGGTCACGGTTAACAATTACGAGGCATTACAGCTAATGCTAAAGAACAAGCGGCTAAAGAATTGGGAAGCATATCTTCTTAGAAAAACAGATTATGAATATCTTGATAAATTAGAGGATGAAGATAATTTCGCAGAATATGATAGGCAGGTCAGGATTTATAATCGTGATAAAATCGAGGCGTTCAAAACTTATCTTGTACAGAAACCCAAATATACTCCTGCTGAGAAATATGATATATTATTCTCTCTTAATTACATATTTGATCTGATTCGGGAATCGTACGATAACGACTATTTTTTCAACGATAATATAGTCTGGATGGAAGTATCTTTCAAACCTATCATGCATAAGTTCATCTTAAAAACAGGTGATATTGATAATGAAATATTCAATGGAATGTATACAGCCATATTGGAGTTCTATAGATATCTGGTAAAACAAAAAGTAGTATCTGGATACAAATCACTAAAGAACGAAATGCTAAATATAAAACCTGAACTTATGGAAAAAATGGTAAGGTATAATGAGATACGTCATAATGACGAGTATACGGAAGATGAGATAAATGAGATCCGTGAGGAGTTATTCGAAGGTGACGCTTTTATGCCCCTTTTTTAGAACATTTGTCCGAAATCCCGGAAGATGAAGATGTTGAATCATCAAATCAAACATCACCCATCATGGTGTATGCTGTTAGTGCGTTCGGTGTTCATCCAAATGTTCTGCTGCGCCTCACACTTCGCATACACCGATACAATAATTGTTAGGTGAAGTACATCTCCAATCACCCGTGCCTCCCGCTCCACCCCACAACCTGCACCCGGTTGCTCTGGCGGCGGGCTCGGGCCATCACACCTGCAGTCGCCTGCCCTTCTGGTGGGATAAGAATGATATTTAAGCAGCATCGAATAATTTACAAAGGCCAGATCACAATTCTTGGATGGAAGAGGAGATTGAATAATGACAAGTTAATCAACTTCAAAATCCATATTCCTTGCAAGGGCAAATCATCAAGAGAAAAAGAATGTGGACGTCAGGTAAAAGCGTATATCCGATTCGTGCTTCCCCCTCACCTAAATCGCCTTCGGTGGCAAACGGTATAATTTACTTTTGTATTATATGATTTGACCCGGGAAGAACTTGCATATGACATTGTTAAAATATTGGAATCAAAAATCGAAGACGTTTTTATCTTCGAGGATATCGCTGATATATAATTATCATTAAAGGTGCTCAATGGAAACCATAGAACTTGAGAATGTAACAAAATCATATAACAGTAACAAAGTCATTGAAGACATCTCATTTTCAGTAAAACCTGGAGATATATTTGGCCTGCTTGGACCAAACGGCGCAGGTAAGACCACGATTTTGCGGATGATGCTTGATATTATTAAACCGGATTCGGGAAATATCAAGGTATTCGGAAAAAAGCTTGATTCTGATTCAAAAGACAGGACCGGTTATTTACCTGAAGAGCGTGGTCTTTACAAAAGGTCCAGGGTCATTGAACTTCTGGTTTATCTGGCCCAGCTTAAAGGAATGAAAAAAACCCGAGCCCTGGAAAATG
>Ga0307379_10009417_pt1 | contig 13037 bp, 8 predicted proteins | sample UN2MG_FD_202237 | JGI IMG/M metagenome (GOLD analysis project Ga0307379, IMG submission 202237) | Soil microbial communities from Risofladan, Vaasa, Finland - UN-2 | ecosystem: Environmental > Terrestrial > Soil > Coastal area > Acid sulfate soil | place: Finland: Risofladan, Vaasa | collected... | reverse complement strand
ACCACGGAGTACCCGGTGGAGAGGTATCTGCGGGACGCGAGGGCGTATCCGATCTTCGAGGGCACGGGCGAGATTCAGCGCCTGGTGATTGCACGACAGCTGCTTCGCTAGCACATCATACCCAAATATCTCTACTTGGTGGGGCTGGAAGCTAGATCATGGGAATACCCCATCTGAGATGATGGAGGGCAATAATAGAGATGAATATCGCTGCCAATCTGGATCATGCGGCCTTCCATTTTCCCCGCCACAGTGCAGTCATCGAGGGAGACAGGAGCGTCAGCTATCTCGAATTCAATCGAGACGCCAACCAGGTTGCCTCCGCGTTGGTCAGCAGCGGCGTGCACGCCGGTGATCGTGTGGCCCTCTGTGCTCCGAATTCCTATGAGTGGCTGGTCTTCTACTTTGGCGCGCTCAAGGCTGGTGCGGTGGCGGCGACCTTCTCGCACCTGTTGACGAAGCACGAACTGGCCAGAACCCTGGCGGATTGCCAGCCCAAGATCCTGTTTACTGAGGATGAAAGACTGGACGATCTGGAGGACTGGCGCGAACGACCACATGCGGAGCTCCTGGTCTGCGATAATGGCGATATCTCCTACGACCGCCTGGCTGAGCAGGGCACACCGAGGTTCGAGACCGTGGATCGACATCGGGATGATACCGCAGCCATCCTCTATACCGGTGGAACCACCGGCGTCCCCAAAGGGGCCATGCTGACCCACCAGAATATTCAGTCGTCAGTTTTCAACATCGCACACTATGAGCGCTCTACCCCGGACGATCGAGCACTGTGCTTTCTTCCTTTGAGCCACGTGTTCGGCCAGATCCACATCCTGGGTGCGACGGTGCTCAGTGGTGGCGCTGTCGCTCTTCTGCCCGCCTTCGATCTGGATAACGTACTGGAGGCTATTCATCGCCATCAGGCCACCAAGTTCTTCGCCGTGCCGACCATCTACATCCGACTACTGCGAGTGCCGGACCTTCGGGAGAAGATGCGCTCAGTCCGGTATTGCTTCTCCGCTGCTGCGAGCATGGCTGCCGAGGTGGTGCGGGAGTGGAAAGCGCGGACCGGACTGGATATCTACGAATCCTATGGCATGACCGAAAGTGCTACGATGGTCACCTACAACCATTACTATAGGCACGTGATCGGCTCGGTGGGCACAGCGGTGAATATAGTCGAAGTCGAGATCCGTGACCTCGAGGGAAACAGACTGGAGCAGGGGCAGCGAGGGGAGATCTGCGTTTGCGGGCCCAACATCACCAAGGGGTACCTGAACAACCCCGAAGAGACCAAATCGGCTTTCTGGGGCGAATGGTTCCGGTCCGGTGACATTGGGGTAATGGACGAAGACGGTTACCTCTATATCGTTGACCGCTTGAAGGACATGATCATCACCGGTGGCGAGAACGTCTATCCGCGAGAAGTGGAAGAAGTCCTCTACACCCGACCCGAAGTGCTGGAATGTGCAGTGGTGGGCCTGCCCGACCAAGAGTACGGAGAACGCGTGACTGCGTTCATCATCGAGCGGGAAGGCCACCATGTGGATCCGGCCTCGCTGAGAGACTTCCTCAAGGCTCGTCTTGCTGGTTTCAAGGTTCCGAAGGAGTTAATTGTTGTCGAGGAACTGCCCAAGAGTAGTACCGGCAAACTGCTCAAGCGGGAGCTCAGAGATTCGGCTTGGACGGGGAGTTGAGCCCTCTCGACGACGAGTGCAGCGATGGGTTGGTCACTATTGCAGCAGCCACGACGCTCCGGAACGGCAGACACTACAAACTCAAAATCCGTTTTGGGGCAACCCGGATGTGGGTCCGAATCCCGCGCGGCGGCGATTTCGCCAAGAGGTCGAACGGCCGCGCGGCCGGCGCGATTTCCTGGTGGTTCCCACGACGAGGTGGTGGTGGATACTCGTGATTCGGTACGTTCTCAATCGGTCACGATCTGTGCTTCGACGTTCATCCCGGGACGGAGACTTAGCTCCGTGGGCTCTAGCTCGATCATCACTGTGTAGGTCGTGTCGCCTTGCTGCACCACGGCGATGGGTGAGATGGCGACCACGCGCCCGTGCAGCTCCTCGCCGCGAAAGGCCATCACCCGCACGACAGCTTCCTGGCCCACTTCCATGCGCCCGATGCTTTGTTCGCCCACGTTGCGCGTCTCAACCAGCCAGGCGGTGGTGTCCAGAACCTCGGCCACCGGTGCGCCTGGCGCGGCCCATTCCCCGGGGTGCAGGTAGACGGCCGAGATAGTGCCGTCGAAGGGAGCCAGCAGCTCACAATGGGCAAGGGCCAGGCTGGCGCGGGCCAGCGCGGTGCGTGCCTGCTGCACATGGGCTTCGGCAACGGCCACGGCCTCTGGGCGGGGGAAGACTCGGGCAAGCGCCAGTTGGGCCTCGGCGCGAGACACTTGAGCTTGGGCCTCTCTCAGTTCCGCCTGGGTTGGCAGCCGTTTCAGGCCGTCGTACTGGGCTCGAGCGGCCTCGTAATCCAGGGTGGCCTGTTGCAGAGCCAGGGTCTGAGGCATCTCCACCACGTCCTCAATCCAGGCTATCCTGTCGTAGGCCGCCTGCGCCTGCTGCAAGGCCACCTCCGCCTTCCTGAGAGCGGCCAGAGCCGCTGTCAGCTCCTCCTGACCGGCGCCGGCTTCTACCTGCTGGTAGCGGGCCAGTGCAGCCTGGTAGTCAGCCTCGGCGATGGCCACCGCAGCTTCCAGGGGACCAGCTAGAGCCTGGTTCAGTAACGCCTCGCTTACCTCCAGAGCATCCTCGGCTTCTTGGACACTGAACTCCGTATCTGTCGTATCCAGTGCGGCGAGCAGGTCCCCGGCCTTGACCCGGCTGCCGACCTGCACGTTTACGACGCGCACCGGACCTCCGATGAGAAAGCTCAGCTTGAGCTGCTGCGCCGGCAGGATCGTGCCCAGCGCTGTGACGGGTCCCGCCCTCGCGGTTTGGGGCTGGCTGACCGGATCGGTCGAGGCGGGCGGCTCGAGAAGCGGTGTTGGCTTGTCCTGGCAACCGGCCACGAACAAGGCCGCCAGTGCGAGAGGGAGCAGCCAGGTTATTCTCGATGGATGCTTCACGATCTCCTCTCGATGATGGACACAGGATCGAGTCTGGAGAGTGTCCAGGCGACCACGCCCGTACTGGCGGCGACGACGGCCAGCGGGATGGGCAGCGTGAACAGCCAGGGCGCAGGGTTGGAGAAGTCTAGGCTCATGCCCTTGGGAGCGTAGACATTGACCTGCGCAAGGATCAGGCCAGTCACACACACCACTGCGCCTATCAGCCAGGCCAGGCCCACCACGCTGACGGTTTCTCTCACGGTACGGAGCACGAGCCACAGGCGGCTGTGACCCACCGCGTGCAACACGCCGAACTCCTCCCGCCGTTGAGCGAAAAAGATGTAGTTCAAGATGGCCAGCGCAATGGCCGCGACGATAGCGATGATGCTCTCCAGCGCGGCAAACAGCAGGAGTATGCCTCGTGTCGCTTCTTGCAGCTCGCTGTATTGCATACCGTGAGTTCGCACGTTCGTCTGGGCAGAGGAGACGTCATTCTCCAGCCAATCGTCCAGCTCGGCTTTGCGCCCTTCAGCCGGGACGACGAGCAGGTGAACCGGCCGGGATGAGTAGAGTTCGTGGCTGTCCAGATACTCGTAGGAAGCGAATGCCATCCATCGGTCGCTGGGGCCAAGGATGCCGACGACCACCATCTCGGTCGGGATACTGTAGTCTAGATCGTATACTGGACGGCCAACCGTATCGCCCAGGTGCAGGCCGCGATTCATAGCCACTGCTTCCGATAGAACGATCTCGTTGGATCGGGGGTGGGGCAGGCGGCCTTCGTTGGGGTACACCCCGTACAGATCCATGAGAGCGGGCAGGTCATTTTCAGGAACGCCGTAGAACGTGAACTCAGCCTCTGTGGGCGGTATGCTGGCCATCATATCCAATCGTATAGCAGGGATGACGCGCGCCACCGACGAGTGGGTGCTGATGCGCGCCGCCACGCCAGGATCGACGGCGCGGCCCACACTTGGCGAGACCACGCTGACGTGGCGGAGGTATTCGATGAATGGCAATTTTGCGTCAATGAGTGGTGCAATGAAGAAGGCAGGAAAGGCAATTCCCAGGATCATCAGCGCCATGCCCGCCATCAACATCAGCCCCCGGCGACGATGGCGTAGATAGAAGAGGCGGGACGACAGCGGCCTGGCCGACGAGCCTCTCACCCCTCGCCGCCGGGCGCTCGCTTCCGCGCTGAGTTTCCCTCGCTCAATGATCGCCACGGCGTCCAGGCGGGCGAGAACCCGCATGATGCTCAAGGCCGCAAAGGCGATCGCCACCAATGGAATCGGAACGGTGAACCAGATTGGCGAAAGGTTCGCCAGGTTCAGCTCCATCCCCCTTGGCTCGTAGAGGTTTGCCCTTAGCCAGGCAAAGATCAGCCCGGCAAGCGTCAGACCGCCGATCCAACCCATCCCGGCCATAGCAGCCGTTTCCAGCGTCAGGCGGCGGACCAGTCGGCTCTTGTGATGGCCGATGGCGTGAAGAAGAGCGAACTCTGCCAGCCGTTGGGTCAGGGCGATCTGGTTGATCGTCCCGACGACCAGCGCAGTGACGACCAGGACCAGGCAGTCCACGACACCAAATACCAGGTAGAGTATTCGGCGAGCGCTATCGTGGAACGCGGACAGTGACCCGAGGGTCTCCACCTCTGTGTGCGCAGAATGTATCGTGGTCTCCAGGAAGTCGTCCACTGCCGTCTTGCCGCCCTCTCGAGCGAAGACCAGCAGTCTGGATGGCCGCGGCGCATACAGTTCGTGGGTGTCGAGGTACTCGTAAGAGACAAAGCCTACGAGAACGCCTTGTCCTGAACCTGCCACAGGATCGTTCTCCAGGATGCCTACCAGCACCAGTTCTGTGGGGATGCTGGAGTAGTAGTTCTTGTTGATCGAGGCGCCGATTCGGTCGCCCAGACGCAGCCCCAGCGCACGGGCGATCTCTTCCGGAAGTACAACCTCGTTTGTGCGCGCTTCGAGCAACCGTCCCTCTTTCAAGCGCACGTCGCAGGCATCCATCAGAAACCCCACGTCGGCCTCGGCCACCCCTAGCACGTTGAAAGATCCACCCCCGAACAGGGACGGCCAGGAGATCCGCAAGCCATTCTCCAGGATGACTCGTTCCACGTCTGGATGCGTTCGAATCTGTGACACCACGGCTGGCTCGAGCGAACGGCCGGCGACAGGGTGCACTTTGCTGAATCGGGTCAGGTAGTTCGCGGTGGCGTATGCGGTGTCCAGGACGGAATCCAGCGCGCCAGCCATCACATAGATGCCCAGCGTCACCAGGGTGATGAGACCCATCAGCAGCAAGGTCTGCCGCTTGTGGCGGCGATAGTAAGTCAGCGGTGATAGTGGGTTCATGACCTCCCCCTGCTAGCTGTACTGCGCGGCGCGGGCGACCCGATCTTTGACGTCGGCGATCCGCCCCTCGCGCAAAGTGATCACCAGGTCGGCCTCGTTGAGGATCTCGGGGTTGTGTGTGACGGCGATGAGACTGCCCTGCTTGCGATAGCCGCGCAGCAGGGCCATCACCTGCAGGCCGGTGCGCCGGTCCAGCAGGCCGGTCGGTTCGTCGGCAAAGATGACCCGCGGGCGGTTGATCATCGCTCGGGCGATGGCCACCCGCTGCCGCTCGCCGCCCGAGAGCTCGTAAGGGAAGCGGTGCAGCTTGTCGCCCATGCCCAGGTCGGCCAGGAGCGCCCGGGCCTGGACGGCGTGAGCCTTGTCCTGCACGGGCGCGGCGACCATCACGTTTTCCTGTGTTGTCAGGTAATTGATCAAAAAGTGCTGCTGGAAGACGAAGCCGAACTCGTGGCGGCGCAGTGAGACACGCTCCCGGTCTGACATCTTGCTGTAGGCGCGGTCGTCCAGGTAGATCTCACCCCCGGTCGGCTTGCGCAGCCCGCTCAGCAGATAGAGCAGCGAGCTCTTGCCCGAGCCGGAGGGCCCCAGGATGCCGATGAACTGGTGGTCCTCGACGCCCATGGAAACGTCGTCCACGGCATCGACGGTGGTTTCGCCGTCCTGGTACGTCAGGGTGAGCTTCTCTCCTTGTAGCATTTGAACCTCCCTGGCAATGTGATCTCTCCAAAAGACGAACGTGAATTCTCCCCGTGCAACGTGGATGACTGCCACGATGACAGCATATAGGAAAGCGCGCGCCATTTCTATAGGCGGCTGTCACTCCAGGCCGTGACAATCGTCACGGCCTGTCCGTAGCGCGGGGCACGTGATTGACTCCCGTCCCGCGACAGGGTACAATCCTGGGAAGGACCGGGAAGCGACTGAGGATCATGATCCGCGTTGTCGTTGTTGACGACCATCCCCACGTGGCCATTGCGCTGCGCGCCTTGCTGGACCAGACGCTCGACATCCGGCTGGTGGCCGAGGGGCGGCAGGGCAGCGAGGTCTTTGCCCTGGTGCAGCGCGAGCGACCCCACGTCCTCCTGTTGGACCTGGTCCTCGAGACGGGATTCGACGCCCTGAGCGCCGTTCGCGACCTGCGGGCCAACTTCCCCCAGCTGCGGATCTGCCTGCTCAGCGCCCACCTGGAGCCCACGTATGTCCGCGACTTGCTGGAGGCTGGCGTCTGTGGCTACATCCTCAAAGACGACGACTACGTCTCTCGTATCGAAACCATCGTCCGCGACCTGGCGGCAGGTCAACTGTATCTGAGCCCTCAGGCTTACGAGGCGCTGGCCCAGGCCACCCAGCAGGTGGCGGACCGCGAGCTTCTCACCGACCGCGAGCGTGATATCCTGCGCCTGGCCAGGCGGGGCCTACCCAACCCGCAGATCGCCCGGTCGCTGCACCTCTCGCCGGGCACGGTACGCAATCATCTCAGTGCCATCTATCGCAAGCTGGGTGTGCATAGCCGGTACGAGGCCCTGGCTATCGCCGAGGAACGGGACCTGCTCTAGGAGGCTTGATCTAGGAGAGGGCGTTGAACGGAGCTGTTTTGTGGTTGCTGGTTGGCGTCTCTGGCGCCCTGTTGGCTGTGTGGCTCGCCCACTTGGCCCGGCGATCGTACCACCGATGGCGCTATGGCACTCCCATCGCCCACGAGGAACTGCTGGTGCAGTACGGCCGCCGCATGGCTGCTCTGCTGGATGGCGAAGCTTTGGGGGGGTTGCTGGCCGAGGATGTGTCCGCGGCGTTGGACGTGTCGGGGGCGACGGTGTTGCTCGGCGATGGCCGCGACCTGGTCGCCATGGACGAGTCTGCCTTGCGCCTGCCGGTCCTCCACGCCGCGGTGCGTTGGGTGGCCTCCGGCGGAGAGGCGGTGGGTGTGCATGGACGGCTGCGCGAGCTGATCGCCCAGGGTCGCACCGACCTGGCCTGGACGGTGGTCTGGGTGCCGATCATGCGCGGCGCCGACCTGTACGGCGTCTGGCTGCTGGGCGAGCGTGTCAGAGGTCTGGCCTACGCGCCCGAAGACCTGCGCTGGTTGACCACCTTGGCTCGGCAGGCAGCGGTGGTTCTGGAGACCATTCGCTACGCCGAGCAAGAGCAGTTGGTGGCCAATGAGATGCAGGCCCTCTATCGCCAGGCCGTGTCTACCCGCGAGTCGGAGCGGGAGCGGTTGTCGCGGGAACTGCACGACGGCGTCCTTCAGGACCTATGTGCAGTGACTCGTGACTTGAAGGCCCTGGAAGGTACTACAGGGGACACGGGGAACCTGGCGGCCCTGGTCGCCCGCTCCAACGAGTCGGTGCAGGCCCTGCGGGCCATCTGCCACGACCTGCGCCCCCCGCTGCTCTCCAACAACCCCAGCCCGGCTCTGAAGGCGCTGGTCGAGCGGTTGGATGCCCAGTCCAAAGCGCCCATCCACATCGAGATCGCCGCCGACGATCTGAGTCTGCCCGAGCAGGCCTCGCTGGCCATCTACCGCATCGCCCAGGAGGCGCTCTACAACGCCATCCAGCACGCCGACGCGTCGGAGATCGCGGTCCGTCTTACGCGCTACCCTGAGAAGCTGCGGATGACAATCACCGACGACGGGCGCGGCATGGTCGACGGCACGGACCTGCGCCGCTTCACCGCGGAAGGCCACTTTGGCATAGCTGGCATGCGCGAGCGGGCAGCGACGATCGGGGGCACCCTGGATATCCAGGCGGCGCCCGACTATGGCACGGTGGTGATCCTGGAGATCCCCTGCTGACCGGGGAACCGTGACAAGGCGCTACGGGGCAGGGGCCGTGGCCTGTGAGTTGCCACCCTTTGGGCACGCCAACCCGCTGTATTCCCATGGCCAGCTTGCCTGGGGGAACACGGAAGACCGATCAGGTGATGGCCCCTCCTCGTCCCCATGGAGATCAACGATCTCGCCACAAACGTCCTCATGCCGGCCTTCTGCTGGCATCGCTGTTCGAGCAGGACTGGTGTAAGAGCTATCTCGGGCGCTGCCTGCATTCTCTCCGGGATCGATCTTGGTGTTAAGCTGGGGATGTTTGAGGGGGAATTGACCCCGTTGTCTCCGCGATCAGTTGCTTGACAACCCACCAGCATACGTCCGGAGGGTGCGGGTCCCTGGGTGTGCTTGGAAGAGCTTTCCCTCCCCTTGCCAAACGGGGACGTTCTCAGCTGTGACTGTGAGTGGGCTCGGTGTTTGTGATCGGAGGTGCCGGCTTTCGTGGCTGGTCTATGGGAACTGCGGATCAGAGTGCTGCGGGCTTTGACAAAGCAAAGGCCTGCGACGGGTGAGAACCTACTCAATATGAGTACCCTGGACAGATACATGTTACATATTGTGGTGTGCGGATTCGGATACTGCTGATCACCTAAGATCCGTTTTGGGGTAACCCGGGTGCGGGTTCGAATCCCACCCGCCCTACAAGTAACACGCGCACGGTGTAGTATCCGTCGCCGTGTCCCACAGATGGAACTACCTGGCTCTCCCAGTACGGAGAGCCTTTTCTCTTGCCACGAAAACGACTGCGGACTGTGAAAGACTGAGTGCTACAAGAATGCTACGGACTCAGGCGAATAATCCTACGGCGTTCAAAAGGTGGCAGTTTCCAGTGGCCTGGCCTTGAAAACGGTCGAACGCCGGCAAGCCCTATTCAGATTGACCGCGCAACGGCTAGTCCATAGAATGACTTTCACGCGCACGAGCACCCCTTGGACCATTCTTGCGGGCGTGTAGAGGCTAGCCTGGGGCGATGCAAGGTGTGTCAGCAGGTTGATGAAGTGGGGAAGCCAAGTCAATCCCGTAGCCAATCTACTCCTCAGTCACTAGCGGGGCTGAGAAGGTCAACGATTTCTTGAAACATGCTCACTATGACGGCGTCATCTGCGGTTTCAACTACTAGCTGCGCCTTCTTTCGGCATTTCTCTCGGTCGATGTCATCTGCATGTATGGAAACATACGTCTGAATGACGAGTGCCAGAGCGCGTTGGTGCTCGATGGAGACGGTCTCAGCTAGATCAAAAGCTTCCAGGAAGTGGTCGATTCCATCTTCGGGAGTATCGGATGTGAGGAAGAAGAACCCCAGATCGGTGTGAAAGGAGATGCGTAGGGGCAATGGGATACTGCCTGCATAGGCTTCGGCGTCTCTGGCATATTGCAGCATCTTGGACCAATTCTGTAGAATCTGCTCGACACTAGCGAGTTTTAGGAGGCTGCGCCCCAGGCCGATGGGCTCGTTGCGCTCCTCATAGAACAGTCTTAGTTGCTGCAGTCGTTCTCGATACACGATGAGTTCCGCGTGGTCGGCGATATCCTGAGGTAGAATCCCGAAGAGGATTCCCGCTTCAGACTCCTGATCGATGCTGTACTCTTCGAGAAGTGCCAAGATTTCCTCCACCATGCTTGCAGCAGAGGGCTCACCCATGGAAGTGTAGAGAGAATACAGATTGAATAGAGTCTGAGCCTCGTGATCGCGGTTTTCCAATTCACGGTAGATCTCTAACGCTTCAAGCAGGCACTTCTCGCCTTCTTCCATGTCCCCCTGAAAGCCGCGAATAATCCCGAGGTTCTCCGTGGCTTGAGCATGCAGCATGGGCTCCTCCAGGGCCTCGAAGACCCGTACAGCTCTACCATAGTAGTTGAGGGCATTGGTGAAATCTCCCGTATCCTGATACACTTTGCCCAGATTGTTGTACAGCACCCCCAGCGTTTGGTGCGGACCTTCGCCTCCGTACGCTTCTAGAATCTCTCGGGCACGTCCAATCTGGCTGCGTGCCTCCTGGCTTCGGTTCAATCGCAGGAGTAACGCTCCGTAGTTCACCCGAGTTATAGCCTCGCGCAGAGGATCCGGATGCTGGGAATAGATAGCCAGCGCTTCCTCGTAGAGGCTCTCGGCAGCCTGTGATTCCCCAACCTTGTCATAGATATCCGCCTGGAAGGTGCGGATCTGAGCCACCTTGCCAGGATGATCCCGTTCCCTGCTCAAATCGACGTTTCTCAAATAGGATTCTGAAGTCTGAAGATGCTGTCTGGCCAACTCTCTGCGCCCGCGGACCCACTCCACGGTGGCTAAATTCACTGCAACCTCTGCTTGGCCCAGCAAGTCAGCCGCCTCTTCGAAGTTCAAACGAGACTGACCATACAACTCCTCCGCCTGGTCCAGGTCTCCTTGCTGACGATACGTCACCCCGATATTCATGGCGATGACACCTAGAAGATAAGGATCCCGCACCTTCTCTGCTTCGCCCAGGGCCTGCTCGTAGAGTGTTCGAGCTGCCTGAGGATCATTCTCGTGAAGATTGCCCTCGTTGATGAGGATGTGGACCAATCCGACCTCGTCGTCGAGTTGTTGGTATATTTCCCGAGCCTGCTCGTAGTTGTGAAGGACGCGATCCCGATATGGAGTACCTCTTCCCGCCCAAAGGACTCGCTCATTCTGCAGCAGAACGGCCTCGCCTTGGGACCCGGTCTCTATTGTCTGATGGGCCAATTGGTAGAAGCGTTCAGCTTCTGTGAACCTTCCACGTTCATATGCGATGCTACCACGAATGACATAGAGCTTGCCCTGCAGATGCTCATCTAGGAACCCGGAATTCTCAACTTCTGCGATCAAGTCGTCTGCGCGGGCCCCATCGCCTAAGCCAGCACAGACCTCGATCAAATGCAGTTTGCACTGGACGGCGCGCTTGCCAAAGCCCAAGTCTCCGAAATAGCGGACAGCACGATCCATTTGTACGCGCGCTGGGCCATACCGATGTAGATCGACCAGCTCCGATCCTTCAGTCTCGGCTTGAGCGGCAACCCAAAACTTGGCAAGGAACGGACCGACTCCCACAGCAAGTATTAGCACCGCGAGAGCAACAGAAAAGAGGCCATAGGGCATTCCCATTGCGGTTTGGCCCTCCGGCCGCTCCTTTCGAAGCAGCGTGGGAAAGGCCAGTGCCACCATTACGGCGAGCAGTGCACTCATGATGGCTGTCGGAAGAGAGATCCTGGAGAAGAACCCCGCGATTTGGTTTAGCGCTGAGAGCGAAGAGAGAAGAAGCGACGCAACCGAGACTAATATCGCGATGTTCATCGACTTCATCATACTCCTCCGCTACACTCGACTGGAATTCCCTCGCGGCGTCAAGCGCAGGACCATGCTCAGCTCCGAACCACGTTCCACATCTCCCGCAGTCTGTCACGAACTTGTGTATCCGAAGTCCTATAGATGTGAAAGCCCAGTCGGCCGGTGGGAAAGCTCCACATATCCATGGTGACTGTGAGGCCTATTCGCCTTTCGTCGAGATCATCAGCTCAAAGGAGATTCCTCGGTCCGAGTCGTAGCTTGAAAGGACGCTTTCGGACGAACCGTTCCTCCAAGCACCTTCGTCGTCCCATTAGGCCCACTGTAAATGGCACACAATCCCCACGCCTTCGATGGCATCGAGATTCTCGAGTCTCTCCAGCTTTGTTCTTCCTTGCTAGCTCTGGCTCCAACGCGACTTGCTATATCCAATGTACTTGAACTCGTCGCCGTGGTAGGCGTATAGCGTATAGTCGGCTACCTCGAACCCATGGCGAAAGAGCCTCTCAAACTCCTCCTGGGACAGTCGCCGGGCTGTTGTCTCCATGTCTCTCGCACGTACGGCTTCGTCGTCACTCAGGCATTTGGAGTCGGAGCACAATCTAGCTATCGCATCCTCCAACCGTCTGGCCTCTTCAAGATCCTTGCGCCGCAGAGCCTCCTTGCGAGCGTCCGTGAGAACGTACTCACACGTGTTGCCGATATGGACATAGCTCCCCTGGTCTTTGTGAACCTTGAACCGCTCCACAATAGCCCTTGATCTTAACGCGAGAACTTGATACATCGGTATGTCGATGATTCGAAGGATGACTTGCCAACGCCGGTACCCCTTGGATTGTGGTCTCCCAGACGCGCTGCTCGCTATCAAGAAGTCAACGCCTTCTCTCCATCCATCGACAAAGTTATGCAAGCCCTCCAAACCGAGATTGTCATAGATCCCTCCGTCCCAAAGGTGGACCTTGGAGTACTCAGGCGTCGTTTCTTCCGTCTTTCTGTGCATATGGGAGTCTGGGTCCATTTGTTCCTTCACTCCGCTCAATCTGTCCTTGTACTTGAACCATGAGCGAGGCTGCGTATCGAGAACCAGAGGGCCAACGAGACCTGGAACGGCAGCGGAGGCCGCCACCGCATCGCCTAGCGGGATATCTGTGTCGTATGTGTATCCGAGCACATAGTCGCCCATGCGAAAGCCTTCAAACCGCCAGTTCCTTCCTGTTTCATAGCATGCCGCATTGATCATCCAGCGAGGATTCTCCGGCAGCTCGCTGAGGCTTGCTGTTATGCCCCAGTCTTCCTTCAACAGTGCTGAGAAATCATCCGCTCTGGTCTCGAGAAGACTCAGTGGAGATTGCAGCACTGAAGTCAATACTCGCCAAACCAATCCGCGCTGCAAATCCTGAGTGGTCAGCAGTTCGCGAACTCTGGGAACTACCTCGTCTCTGAAATGGTCACTAGTGGGCCATTCGAAGCCGCTGTTGGCGTAGACCAGAGCAG
>Ga0307379_10009415_pt1 | contig 13039 bp, 8 predicted proteins | sample UN2MG_FD_202237 | JGI IMG/M metagenome (GOLD analysis project Ga0307379, IMG submission 202237) | Soil microbial communities from Risofladan, Vaasa, Finland - UN-2 | ecosystem: Environmental > Terrestrial > Soil > Coastal area > Acid sulfate soil | place: Finland: Risofladan, Vaasa | collected... | reverse complement strand
AAGGGTTTTTCCAGGTAATACTTGATGGCCAGGGCCTCGCGCGCCTTTTTGGCGTATTGATCGCCCTTGTACACGCCGGTGACGATAATCACGGGCAGCGCCTTGCCCCGCGCGGTGCTCCGGATCTTGCGCACCAGCTCCACGCCCGAGAGCCGCGGCAGATGCAGGTCCACCACCAGGAGATCGTACGGGTCCGCCGCGTACTTCCGCAGGCCCTCGATCCCGTCCCCGCTCACGTCCACGCTCACGTTAAGGCGCGAGATCAACCTGGCCATGGCCTGGGCCAGGGGCAGGTTGTCTTCCACGATTAAGATGCGCGGGGCCATAGCAGCTAATTATAGGAAAGAGCGCGGCCAAGCGCAATCAAGTGGACCCTCCCCCTTGTGAAAAGGAACGAGGATCGAGGAGCGGGAATCGAGGGGACTTTCCGGACCCTCTCCATCCTCACTCCTCGATCCTTTTTTCTGAACAGTCCCTCATGCCGCGAGGCGGCGCCCTGAAATAATGAAAAGATTTTTGACGGGATTAACAGGATTAACAGGATGTTCCGGAGCGAGTAGATGCTTATTTTTTTTCATCCTGTTCATCCTGTTCATCCTGTCAAAAATTATTTTCTAAACAGTTAGCGGCAAAAAAAGCGGGGGCGCACCGCGCCCCCGCCGGTTGGGGTGAGTGGACGGATTAGAAGAGGTTCACCTCGACGATGACCGCGAGCTCGTCGGTGTTGGCGTCCCAGCCCTCGATGTCGCGGAAGGTGTAGTTGACGCCGACCTTGGTGTTGTCGTTGATGTTGTAGTTGCCGCCGATAGTGGTGGCGGCCTCCTGGTCGTGGGCGTCATTGGCGATGACCTTCTTGTTGTCGTAGTCGAAGTAGTCGTAGCGGGCGAAGGCCTGGCCCTGGTCCCCGATGTTGGCGCCCAGCAGCACGTACCAGCCCGACTGGTAGAGGATCTTGGTGTGCGGGTCATTGAAGTTGAGCCGGGTGCTCAGGTACTGGCCCTGCAAGATCAGGAGGTCCGAGTTATAGCAGAGCTCGGCGCCCCACTGCTCGATGTTGGCGTCGTCGGCGATGATCCGTGGATACGGCGCCACCGGATCGCGGAGCTTGACGCTCGCCTGCTCGCCGTAGTACCAGCCGCCGGCGTGCAGCCCCTCCGAGTCCACCGCCAGCTTCACCGACGTGCCCTTGGTCTTGTCAATGTCCATCACGTTGCTGAGGCCGAGTGGAACGATGCCGCCGGCGTGGGGGGGGCGGGTGGGGATGGCGCCGAAGGGGAGCAAGCCGGTGCCGCCCACGATGTCGGACCCGTTGAAGTTGCCGATCATCAGGCTGGCCGGGCCCATCTTGGCGGTGAGCATGACCCCCGTCTGATAGATGGGCAGCGGGATGGCCACGTTCTGCAGGCCGGAGCCGTTGAGCAGCGGGTAGTTGATGGTGTACATGGCCTTCAACAGGTGCGGGTTCCAGGTCATCGAGGTCGGAGGGATGAAGCGGCCCGCCGAGAAGGTCAGGTTCTCACCCAGGTGGATGTTGATCCGGGCGTCGAGGAGTGACGCGGTCACCGCGTTGGTGTTCTGCGTCGCGTCAATGTTGGCCAGCGCGCTGGCCAGCGAGCCATAGGGCTGGAACACGAACGCCTCCGTGATCACCCAGTCCACGTTGTCCCCCACCTGGCCCGCCACGCCCAGCACCGCGAACTCCAGGTTATACGTGTCATACCCGTTCCAGCCCTCGTCCACGTCATCCGCCGAATAACGGCCCACGAAATCAATGTGCCCGAGTAAAACGATGTTCCCCGCGCCCGCGTTAACGTCCGCGCGCGCCAGGCCCGGAATCAACACGGCCGCCGCCAGCAGTGCCATCAAAATCTTTCTCATTGCTTGCCTCCTTCTGCCATTGAATGTCCCTTCCCCCGCCCATGATGCGCCAGGGGCCGATCTAACCGCCATGCATTGAATCCAACTGATCTCGCGCCAGTGCTGCCCCCTTCCCTTCACCTCCTTTCAATTCATTCCGGCCGGGGACCCCTTTCCCCGAGCACCGAATATTTTATCCTGCAATCTTGAAATGACCTGGTCAGTTCGTATTAGTCGGATGGCGCCTCACGATGCCGCCGCATCAGGGGTAACTCTTTTATGATCGTAAAAGCTTAGCAAAAACCGATTGCAAACTCAAGCGGGAAATCGGACCGAGGTAGCGCCGGCAACTTGCCGGCATCCGGAGCCGCCGGGACGGAGGCGTTACGCCCTGGAGTGCGCCAAGCCACCGCACTGCATAATCAGAGTCCGGGCTTAACCGGGAATCGGGAAAACGGCCGGCGCAACGGTGGACAGGTTGGGCGGGTTGTGGTAGGGTTTCCGGAGCCGCCGGGAGCGGTGGAGACTATTGGACGCGGGGGGAAGCGGAGCAGATGGGAAACACGTTGTGTTCGTGGGGAGCGGCGGGGGAGGTGACGGGGAGCAAGCATTTGCTGGAGCTCGAGGGCCGGCAAATCGTCCTCGATTGCGGGATGTTCCAGGGCAAGCGCAAGGAGGCCCGGGAGAAGAACGAGAATTTTCCTTTTGACCCATCGGCCGTCGAGTCGCTGATCCTGAGCCACGGCCATTTCGACCATACCGGCGCGATCCCGATCATCGTGAAAAAGGGCTTTGCGGGTAACGTGTACTGCACGCCGGCGACGCGGGAGATCTCGTCTCTGGTGATGATGGACTCGGCGCACCTTCAGGCCAAGGACGCGGAGTACGTGACCAAGAAGCGGGCCAAGGGCGAGGACCAGGAGGCCGTGGTGCCGGTCGAGCCGCTGTACACGGAGCAGGACGTGGTCGCCGGCCTGTCGTGTTTCATGACGGTTTCTTACCACCGCGAGTTCCCGGTGGGCGACGGCATCCGGGCCTCGTTTTACGACGCGGGCCACATCCTGGGCTCGGCGCTCACGCGGCTCACCATCGGCAAGGGCCCCAACGCCCCGGCCCTCGGCTTTACCGGCGACCTGGGCCGCACGCGCATGGCCATCATCCGGGACCCGGAAGCGCTGCCTCCGGTGGACTGGCTGATCTGCGAGTCCACCTACGGCAACCGCCGCCACGACCCCATCACCCGGGCCATGGACGAGCTGGCGGAGGTCGTGAACCAGGTGTGGGAGCGGCGCGGCAAGCTCATCATCCCGGCCTTTGCCGTCGAGCGCACCCAGGAGCTGGTTTATTACCTGCACCTGTTGCGCGACCAGAACCGCATCCCGGAAATCCCGGTGTTCGTGGACAGCCCCATGGCGGTCAACGCGACCTCCGTGTTCCGCACCCATCCCGAGTGTTACGACCAGGAGACCCGGCAGGCCTTCCTCGACCACCACCAAAACCCCTTCGGCTTCGAGACCCTGCGCTTCGTGTCCAGCACCGAGGAATCGAAACGGCTCAATAAGCGCTCCGAGCCCTGCGTCATCATCTCTTCCTCCGGAATGTGCGAGGGCGGCCGCATCCTCCATCACCTCGCCAACAATGTGAGCAACCCCAACACCGTCATCCTGATCGTCGGCTTCATGGCCCGGAACACGCTGGGCCGCCGCCTGGCCGACCGGGAAAAAGAGGTCAAGATTTTCGGCCAGCGCTACCCGGTCAAGGCCAGGGTCAAGATCATCAACGCCTTCTCGGCGCACGCGGACTACGAGGAGATCAAGGCGTGGATCAACCGCCTCGACCGCGACCGGCTCAAGTCGGTGTTCCTGGTCCACGGCGAGACCGAGGCCCAGGAGAACCTTAAAAAGGTGCTGCTGGAGGACGGGGTGAGACGGGTCGAGATACTGAAGTACGGAGAGGCGGTGGAGCTGGAGTGATTTAAGGCTTGGGGCTTGAGGCCTGAGGGTTGCTTGCCTCTGGCCTCAAGCCTCAAGCCCCAAGCCTCACGCCTTTTCCCGCAAAGGAGGATGGAAATGACTTAGGATTTGACATGGTCCGGAAAGTGTGATTTCATAGCATTCAAATTTTGAATCAGGATTTAGAAATTGAACAACGATTCAAGGCAGTCCGGGATGAGCCGGAAGGAGCGCGAGTTCCAGGCCCGCAGACAAGAGATTCTTGAGGCGGCGACGCGCCTGTTCGCGAAGCAGGGTTATCACGGGACCTCGATGAGCGAGATCGCGCGGGAGGCCGAGTTTTCCACGGGCTCGCTGTACAACTTTTTCCGGAACAAGGAAGAGCTTTACTTCAAGCTGCTGGAAGAGAAGATCTCGCTGTTGGAGGCCCAGGTTTACGCGGTGATTGATGGTCCGGGCGGGGTGCTGGAGAAGCTGGGCACATTCGTTGACGTATTTATTCATTTTTTCGAGGCGGAGCGCGACTTTTTCCGGATTTTCGCGGAGCAGCGGGGCCAGTTCGAGCTTTCGGCCAAGGGGCAGTTCGCGGACGTGATCCATGACCGGTACGAGCATTATCTCGGGGCCATGGTGAACCTGATGCGGCAGGGGATCAACGAGGGTCTGTTCAAGCCGCTCAACCCGGCGGAGCTGGCCCTGATCTTCATGGGGATCATCAACACCATGCTCATCATCTACGTGAACAGCGGCGAGTCATACAACCTGAAGGAAAAGCGCGCGGTCATCCTGGATGTGTTCTTGAACGGGACTCGCCGGACCTGACGGCGGGGAGGAATAAGTATGAGATCGTTTGTCACGGTCATGGCGCTGATCGGTTTGATTTTTATGGCGGGCGCTCCGCGTTCGGAGGTGGCCCCTCCGGCGGACGTGCGGGAGCCGGTGAAGCTGACGCTGGACGAGTGCATCGCGCTGGGGATCGAGCAGAACCCGCAACTGATGGTGAGCCGGGCCCAGGCGGACCAGGCCAAGGGCCAGACGATGCAGGCCAAGGCGGGCAAGCTGCCCAAGGTCACGCTCTCGGCCAACGCGGTCCATTCCAACATGCTGACGGAGTTCGCGACCGGCACACCCACCTATTTCTCGACCGGGCCGAGCGAGGCGAGCGGACTCCCCTCCACCCCTATCCACTTCCACATGCTGGCCTTTCCCGGCATCGAGATGACCAACACCCGCGAGGGCGACGTTTACGGGGTCAAGGTGGAGGCCCAGTACGCCCTTTACGCGGGCGGCCGGATCAAGAACGGGATCAAGGCCGCGGAGCTGAACGAGCGGGCCGCGCAGGAAGCGGTGCGGCAGCAAAGGAACGAGCTGGTGTTCAACATCGAGCAGGCCTTTTACGGCGTGCTGCTCACCCAGGAAGTGGTGAAGGTGATGGACGAGGCCTATGCCACGGCGGCGGCGCACTATCGGCAGGTCAAGGCCTTTTACAACGAGGGCCTGGTGTCGAACCTGGACGTGCTCAACGTCGAGTCGGTGATGGCCGGCATCCGGCCGCAGCAGATCGAGGCCAAAAACGCCAATGAGCTGGCCAAGCTCGGCCTCAAGAACCTGCTCAACATTGATCTCTCCACCCCCATCGAGGCCGTGGGCGAGCTCAAATACGAGGCGCACGACCTGCCGCTGCCCGACGACCTCTACGCCCAGGGCCTGTCCGACCGCCCGGAGATGCGGATCATCGTGCTCCGCCGCGACATGGCGCAGAAGTTGCTCGAGATCAGCAAGGCCGGCGCGTACCCCACGGTGGGCCTGTTCGCCAATTACCAGTGGAACCGCGGCCAGGAGCTCCCGCCCTCGGACAAGATCTGGCGCGACGGCTACCAGGCGGGGGCGGCTCTGAGCGTGCCGCTGTTCGACGGCCGTTCCACCGAAGGCGGCGTGGCCCAGGCCCAGGCCCAGGTGACGCAGGTGGAGCAGGGAAAACGGGCGCTCGAGCTCGGCGTCAAGACCCAGATTCAGCAGGCGGTCCTCAACCTGCGCTCGGCCGAGGAAAAGATAACGGCCCAGCAGGCCAATGTTGACGCCGCCGGGAAAAACCATGAGGTGGCCAAGGCCCGCTACGCCGTCGGGCTGGCCAGCAACCTCGACGTGATGGACGCGCAGCAAAAGCTCAGCCAGGCCAAGGTGCAGTATCTGTCAGCGGTCCATGATTATGACCTGGCATGGTTCCAGCTCCAGGCGGCGCTGGGCCTGCCCGAACAGAGGTAGCAAAAGAATGAAACCGAGTACCGTATTTTTTCTGATCGTGATGTTGCTGCTCATCGTGCTTACCGCCGGGATCGCGATGTGGGCCGTGGTGGAAAAGAACAAGAAGGCCGAGGAGACGGTCAAGCCGGAGCTCGCCATCCCGGTCCACGTTATTCCGGTGGCCACGGGGACGGTGGAGGACATCGTTTACGTTACCGGCCAGATCGAGCCGGCGGACCGGGCCGACGTCATCGCCAAGATCCCGACGCCCGGCAAGCTGATCGAGGCCAGGGTCAGAAAGGGCGACCACGTCCGCCGCGACCAGGTCCTGGCCACCGTTGACCGGGACGAGGTCGGCGCCGTGTACGTGCCTTATGCCGTCAAGTCGCCCATCACCGGCACCGTGGCCAAGATCAACACCGACCAGGGGTCACTGATCACCGCGCAGGTCCCGGTGGCCGTGGTCATCAATATTGACCGGGTCAAGGTCAAGACGAGCCTGATCGAGGCCGACCTGCAACGGGTCAAGGAAGGCATCATGGCCCGCGTCAGCGTGGACGCCTTCCCCGGACGCCTCTTCGAGGGCAAGGTCACCAGGATCGAGCCGGTCCTTGACGCCTTCTCCCATACCGCGCCGGTCGAGATCACCATCGAGAACGGCGACCACGCCCTGCTCCCCGGAATGTTCGCCAAGATTTCCCTGGTCGCCGACGTCCACGCCGACGTGCCCGTGGTCCCCAAAAACGTGGTCTTCAAGCGCCAGGGCAGCGACCTGGCCTTTGTCTTGCGCGAGGACAAGGACGACAAGGGCAATCCCGTCCTCGGCAAAAGCGGCAAGCCCGTCCTGCGCATCCACCTCATTGACCTCAAGCTCGGCTACTTCGACCTGGACCAGTACGAGGTGGTCGTGGGCGTGGCCGCGGGCGACTCGGTGGTGGACCGCGACCAGCCGGTGCTCAAGGACCGCACCGAGGTCTATCGTGTTTCCGGGGATCAAGCCCAGGAGACGGGCGCCGCCGCGGGAAGCACCGCCGCTCCTCCCATGGAGGCCCCGGCGCCCGGGGCCGGCGATACGCGTGAACCCGCCCCCGGCAGTCCCTGAACCCATGCGGAAGTGACGTTATGAACCTGTTTAATTTCCCGATCAAACGCCCCGTAACGATCATCATGGGGATGCTGATGATCCTCCTGGTCGGCTCGCTGTCGCTCAGCCGCATGCCCCTCGACCTCATGCCCAAGATCACCTTCCCCAACCTCATGGTCGTCATCACCTATACCGGTGCCGGCCCCGAAGAGGTGGAGGAGCGGGTGGCCAAGCCCGTGGAAAGCGCCATCAAGTCCGCCTCCAACATCAAGAACGTAAAGGTTGTGGCCCAGGAGAACATGTGCCTGTTCAACGCCGAGTTCAACTGGGGCACCAACCTCGACGAGGCCAGCGCCGACCTGCGCGAGAAGATCTCCATGGTCCGCAAATACCTGCCCGACGGCATTGATGAGCCGGTCATCATGCGCATCAACTTCCAGGAGATGCCCGTCGTCTTCATCCACGTGGACGACCCCTCCAAGCGGCGCAACCTGGCCGACCTCGCCGACATCGCCCGCGACCAGATCACGCCCCAGCTCGAGCGCCTGCCCGGCGTGGCCTCCGCCATGTCCATGGGCGGACTCACCCGCGAGATCCAGGTCAACCTCGACCGGGACAAGATGAAGCAGTTCGGAGTCACCTACCAGGACATCGTCAACGCCATCCGCTACCGCAACCTCGACATGATGGTCGGAGACCTCGACTACTCCGTGTCCCGCTTCCGCGTCCGCGCCAAGAGCCAGTTCACCGACATGGACGAGATCGGGAACGTGATCATCGGCAACGGCATGAACCCGGCCGAGCGGCAGCAGAACATGCTCGCCGCCATCATGCCGTTCAAGGACCAGCTCGGCGGCCAGGGCTCCCTGTCGCCCATCCGCTTGAAGGACGTGGCCGAGGTGGAGGATACCTTCAAGGAGCAGCGCGGCCTGGTCCGGGTCGTGTCCCAGAACGGCGTGGCCACCGAGGGCATCGGCATGGCCGTGATGAAGGAGACCGACGCCAACATGGTCGCGGTGGCCAACATCGTGAAAAAGGCCCTGCCCGAAATCGAGAAGACGCTGCCCGCCGGGGTGACCATCGGCGTCAGCTTCGACCTCTCCGAGTTCGTCACCGACACCCTGGGCGCGCTCCGCAGCTCCGCCATCGAGGGAGGAGTGCTCGCGGCCCTCGTCATCTTCCTCTTCCTCTTCCGCTGGCGGCCCTCGGCCATCGTGTGCCTATCCATCCCGCTGTCGCTGTTCGCCGCCTTCATCGCCATGTACTTCTCCGGCTACACCTTGAACGTCATGACCCTGGGCGCCATGGTGATCGCCGTGGGCAAGCTGGTGGACGACTCCATCGTGGTCCTGGAAAACACCTACCGCCACCTCGCCCTCGGCGACCACCCCTTCGAGGCCGCGGAAAAGGGCTTCCGGGAGGTGGCCGTGGCCGTCACCGCCGCCACCCTGGTCGCCGTCATCATCTTCCTGCCCATCGCCTTCACCCAGGGCCTGTCCGCCCAGCTCTTCCGCGCCTTCGCCGGGACCGTGTTCTTCGCCCTCATCGCCTCGCTGTTCGTGTCCTTTACCGTGGTCCCCATGCTCTGCTCCCGCATCCTCAAGCCCGAGCTCGTGGACGAAAAGAGGAAGAAGGTCCACGTCTGGACCCACGTCGAGAACGCCTACGGCCGCGTGCTCGCCTGGGCCGTGGACAACTACGGCAAGGTCATGAGCTTCGTGGCCATGGTCCTGCTCCTCACCGGCGCCGTCATTTTCCTCATGTACGTCCAGGGCAGGTTCCAGTTCGTCCCCAACATGGTGGGGGGGCTTTTTCAGGCCGACGTCAAGCTCCCTGTCGGGACCGTGCTCGACGAGACCGAGCACATAACCTCCAAAATCATGCGCGAGATGATGAAGTACAAGGGCGACTTTGACCGCATGTTCATGGTCATCGGCGAGAGCGGAGACGAGAGGCGCGCCGCCTTCATGGGCGGAGAGCAGGGCATGAACCACGCCATGATCATGCTCAAGATGAAGAAGTTCTCCCAGGGACGAAAGGTCTCCGACAACGAGCTCTTCGCCTTGTGGGACCGCTTCGGCCTCGAAAACCCCAACGCCGAACTCAGCTTCCAGTCCGCCGGCTCCATCCGCATGACCACCGACAAGCCCATCGTCATCAAGCTCTTCGGCGACGACCTCGATACCCTGAAAATCATCTCCGACCAGATCGCCGCCAAGATCGTCAAGATCCCGGGCCTGCGCGACATCTCCACCAGCCTCGCCCAGGGAATGCCCGAATTCACCTTCCGCTTCGACGCCGACAAGCTCGGCGCCTATGGGTCCCTCTCCGGGCTGGCCATCAACGAGGCCAACATCGCCATCGGCGGGCAGATGGCCAACCTCTACCGCGAGGCCGGAAAGGAGTACGATATCACCGTCCGTCTGAAAGAAGATGAGCGCGATACCTTCGACAAGATCAAGAACATCCCACTCTCCTCGCCCATGGGCTTTTACTTTCCGTTGCGCGACGTGGCTAACTTCGAGTTCGGAGAGGGGCCGGAAAAGATCGAGCGCGAGAACTCCAAGCGCATGGTCAAGATCCAGGCCAACTACACCGAGCGCAGCATGGGCGAGCTGGTCGCCGACATCCAGGACGCCATCAAGATCGTGCCCCTGCCCGAGGGATACTTGATCGAGTTCGGAGGAGAGTACCAGGACGCCATGGAATCTTTCCGCGACCTGGGCTTTATGTTCGTCGCCTCCATCCTCCTGGTCTACATGATCCTGGCCGCCCTCTACGAGTCCCTGATCCATCCCATCACCATGATGGTCGCCGTGCCCCTGGCCTTCACCGGCGCCATCGGAGGACTCTTCATCGCCGGCGTGTCCTTCGGCGTCACCGCCTTCATCGGAATCATCATGCTCGTCGGCATCGTGGCCACCAACTCCATCGTGCTCCTCGACTTCATCCTCGAGTACCACCGCCAGGGCATGGACCGCCGCGAGGCCATCATCAAGGCCGGGAAAACCCGGCTCCGCCCCGTGCTCATGACCGCCCTCACCACCCTCTTCGGCGTCCTGCCCATCGCGCTTGGCCAGGCCGAGGGCATGGAGATGCAGCAGCCCCTCGGAATCGTCGTCGTCGGCGGACTCCTCACCTCCACCCTCCTCACCCTCGTCGTCATCCCCGTCTTCTACGAGCTCTTCGACGACTTCGCCATTGACATGAAAAACCTCTTCCGCGGGAAAAAAGGAAAAACAAAAATCTGAGAAAATTAACCGCCAAGAACGCCAAGAACGCCAAGAAGAATTTTGTAATAATAAATCTTATTTCTTCTTGGCGTTCTTGGCGCCTTGGCGGTTAATCTTTTTGCCGCTCTTTGACCCCCAGCACGGCGGCGAGCAGGGGCGGATCGGCCAGGATGCGGGCGGCGGCGGAGTAGGGATCGAGCTCGCCCCGGCCGACCGCGGCGAAGAGGTCGGCGGCGGGACCCTGTTCGGAGGACCGGACCCGGCGGGACAGCTCGGCGAGGATCAGCTCGGCCATCCAGCGCTTGTAGTAGTCGCTGCGTAACCTCCGGGCCTCGGGGTGGTCGCGGCAGAAGCGCTCGTGGGCCTCCACGGCCTCGATGAACTCTGGCACCCCGGCGCCCTCCCGGGCCGTGGCCATGATCACCGGAACGTTCCAGCCCTCGTGCGCGGGCAACAATCCGAGCATGGACCGGACCTCGGCCGCGATCCGGCCCGCGCCGTCGCGGTCGGACTTGTTGATCACGAACACGTCGCCGATCTCCATGAGACCGGCCTTAAGGGTCTGGATGGTGTCCCCGGCCTCCGGCACCAGCACCACCGCCGTGGTGTTGGCGAGCCCGATGATGTCGAGCTCGGTCTGACCGACCCCCACCGTCTCGATGATGATCCGGTCCATGCCGAAGGCGTCGAGCAGGGACGCGATCTCGATGGTGGCCCGCGAGATGCCGCCGTGGGCCCCGCGCGAGCCCAGCGAGCGGATGAAAACGCCCGGGTCCAGAGCGTGCTCCTGCATCCGCACCCGGTCGCCGAGGACCGCCCCGCCGGAAAACGGGGACGACGGGTCAACCGCCACCGCGCCCACCGTCCGGCCCCGGCCCCGCCAGAGACGGATCACCTGGTCAATCAGAGTGGACTTGCCCGATCCCGGCGGACCCGTGATCCCCAGCCGCGGCGCGCCCTTCATCCGGGCGGCGACCCGAGCCATGATCGCGTAAATCTGCGGCGGCCGCGACTCCACCAGCGTCATCAGGCGCGCCAGCGCCCGCCGGTCGCCCGAGAGCATCCGCGTGAGGAGTTCCCGGCTCGCCGCGTCCAGCTCGGGCAATCCTTTTATCTCATCCATGAATCGTCACCTTGAGACCTTCGTGGGAACCGCTGCTGAGGCATTATAAGCGGGGGGAGCCGGGGGAGCAAGGAGCGGAAGAGGGGCTTGAGGCTTGAGGCTTGGGACTTGGGGCTTGAGGATGAGGCAGTCCCACGCCCCACGCCCCAAGCCTCAAGCCTCTTTCAGGTCAATCTCTGCACCTCTCCGACCTTCATGGTCTTCCTGGCCTTGATGGACTCGATGAGCGCGCAGGTGATTTCCACGGCGTGCTTGCCGTCGAGCCCGTCCGGATGGAACTCGGCGCCGGTCTTGGCCGCTTTGATAAAGGCGTCCACCATCTTGCCGGCCGGGTCCTCCGGCTCGAAGCGCTTGACGCTTTGCTTGCCGCCGGCGGCATGGACCAGCTCGACCGGCCCGGCGCCGGAGAAGTCGCCCTTGATTTCGAGGCGGCCCTTGGAGCCGTCCACCACCGCCAGGTGATGGTGCTCGCTGAGACAGGTGGCGGCCAGCACGGTGCCCACGACGTCCTCCTGGAAGCGCAGGAGCGCGCCCGCCACCGTATTGGTCCGCTCGGCCCCCTCGTCTCTGGTCATGGCCACGGTCTCCACCGCGGGCTTGCCGGCGAGGAAGGCGGCGAGGTCGAGGGCATGGACGCCGAGCCGAAGCAGCGCCGCGGGTCCGGAGCGGAAGGAGTCGGCCCACCAGCCGGTGAAGCCCGCCACCGGCTCGGACAGATTCACGCCGACGTGGCGCACCAGGCCGGCCTCCCCGCTCATGACCCGCTGCTTGAGCTCGATCACCGCGGAATGGAACCGGTACTGGAAGGCCACGCCCAGCATGACGCCCCGCGCCCGCGCCTTCTCCACCAGCTTGTGCGCGCCATCCACCGAGAGCGCCATCGGCGATTCCATGAACACGTGCTTGCCCGCGTCAATCGCCTGCACCGCCTGCGGCACGTGCAGGAAGTGCGGCGTCGCGATGTAAATGATCTCCACCCCCGGGTCCCGGGCCATCTCGTCGAGGCCCGAGAAGACCTTGAGCTCCGGCCACGCCGCCACCTGCTCGCGGGCCTTTTCGGCCTCCCGGCTGCACACGCCGACGATCGCCGCGGCGGGCGACGCCAGCACCGCCGGGATCATCGCCTCCCGCGCCCGCTCGCCGGTCCCCACGATTCCCCATCCCATCCGTTCCGTCATGGCGCTGTTACCTCCCTTGCGAACCACCGCATGACACGACCCGGGCCGCGGAGCGCCGCTCCCCGGATGGCATCAACAATTGCCGGCATATTCCAGTGGACTTAAGGTAGACGGTTTACAGGGATAATGTCAAGAGGAAATCTTCGCTGCTTATCATAAAACAGCTTAACCCGGAATGTTCAAATCAAAATTCCTTACGGGTAAATGTGTTCCGGCCTCCAACAGAAAAAAGAAGCCGTGGGTAAGCAGTTTGAATTGTTCTGAGACCGTTGCAAATTAGCCCCCGGGCCGCTTGATTTATGGTCACATGCATGATTATGGCTCGAAAATGGAATTAACGAAGCCCGATACCCGGCTGATTTTACCGG
>Ga0307379_10009414_pt1 | contig 13039 bp, 12 predicted proteins | sample UN2MG_FD_202237 | JGI IMG/M metagenome (GOLD analysis project Ga0307379, IMG submission 202237) | Soil microbial communities from Risofladan, Vaasa, Finland - UN-2 | ecosystem: Environmental > Terrestrial > Soil > Coastal area > Acid sulfate soil | place: Finland: Risofladan, Vaasa | collected... | reverse complement strand
GTAATCTAGGACTGGATCCTGTTCCTATTTCTAGAGGAAGTGCAACTTTTAGATTGTAGTGACGATAAAAAGTATAAAACTCCACTTCAGAAGGGTCCAGATAGCTAAAATAGGGAAAGTTGGGTTAAACGAATGGAGCAATTACATTTTATTCATCACAGCAGGTAATAAAAGTAGAAAAAGTACTCAAAAAAATGGATTTAAAGTAAGCTTATTCCTGATCCCAAGGAGATTAGTCCAACCTTTGGAATTGCACTATGCTTTGAGTATAAAAAGGGGAAAGAGATTATCTCCAGCTAAATAAATGTAATGTAATTTTTGAATCAGCACACTACTATCCAAAAGCTAAAAGAATATCTAAATGGTTATAATTATATTAAAAAATAATAAAAATTTTAAATAAATTTTGATATGATTTTAATTATAATAATGTAATAAATTATTATCCCAGCATAAAATCCTATCAAATACACAATTGATCCTATCCTCCCCTGACCAGCCATCACGTGCTGTCTTAAAGGGCAACCTCCTGCTAAAGTAGAAAATAAACCAAGGCCTAGCCCACCTATTAGACTAATCAGGCCAAACTTACTTATTACCGCACTTACAAAAGAAGGATAATCTACATAATTAACATTTGTAACATTGTAGAGTTTCGGAATTAATTTTCCTATTAGTTCTAAAACTTCAACAGTCAACCAAGCAGATGCGAAAAAGGATATTGCACCTTTTAATAACTCTTTATCTTTTATTAGCAAAAAATCTCTAAATCCACCAATAAAACACATTCTTGATCTTTGACCTAAAAATCCTGCTACAAGTCCAATTAATAAACTACCTACAACTACTATCATAAAATTAAACCCTCCTTAAAATTAGCACACCAATAGATATTCCTATTAGTAAGCCAAATATAGATAATAGAGCAAATGGATCCCCAAACGCAAATCTTAGAAACAGTCTTGTGGGACAGCTAATTATAAGTAATCCAAAATTAGATACACCAATACCCCAAAAAAACATTTTGATTAGATTTTCAGTTTTAATAAATCTAAATTCACCATTTAATTTTGAAGATATAATTGATCCAATAATTAGGCCAATTGTGGTAAGTAGTGGATAATTTATTGAAACTTCTGCAGATTCTAGCTCAATAGAAAATAATATTTTACTTATCCAGTTTAGCAAGTCTCTTCCATGACATACCGTACAAATACCATAAGCTTGAGGAGGTTGAATTTTAAAAAGGGGTTGCGCTAGTACAGCAAGGATTCCTAAAACTATTCCAAAAAAAATTGGCAAATCAAGTATTTTAATTGATCTCTTTTTCCCCATTAAAGTTAATTTTAGACTAGATATCGAATATTTGAATATTTATTTTAATAATTATCAATTTAGTATAACGCAAAACCTTTTTACATTAAAACATATACCAATATTTAGAGCTATAGCTATGATTTTTTAAATTTAAAAATTTAAACTATTAAAAAAATTATAATCAAATATAAAAACCCTCTTATTTATTAAATTTTTCCTTTTGTTAAGGATTTATCTTATAAAGAGCAGTAGGAATTTGATTAATTATCTGGCTTACTCTGGTGGCTAAGTTTGCCTTAGCATATTTTCCTGCCAGGCGATTTGTCCTAGCTGCAATGGTTGCTGCTTCTTGCAATCCAAATCCTGCATAAGTTAACCCTGATACTAGTCCAGTTATAGTATCACCTGTTCCCCCAATAGCTTCTAACGCAGGGATATTTGGTTCAGTGATTGTATCTAAAATTTCACCTTCAAAAACTATATAATCAATACTTCCCTTTACTAAAAGTAATTTAGCCGCACCTCCCCCCTGATAAGCTATCTTTGCCAGTCTAGGAGTTTGGTAAACATCAGTATCAAATAGGTGCCTACTAATATATGCAGGGTGAGTAGCATTAGGATCGGCAAGAAATGCTATTTCAGAAGCATCGGGAGTAAAAATATCAAAATATTTTGCCATACCTGATGCTTTAGCAGAATACATAGAACCAGCATCGGCTATAATAATTGGTTTTTTTTGACATTCTTCTATAGCTTTGCACAATTTTTTAGTTAAACCCATGTATGGCATACAATAGTGTAGGGCAACAACTTCTGGATATAGGTTAGCTATATGTTCAGTAAGATAATTGTAGATCTTTCGGCTACCTTTTCCATCTCCAACATCACCAGCAATAATTGCCACTGGTCTATCCAATCCAAAATACTCAGTAGTAATAAGGGCAGAACCGATCATTGCACCGCTTCCCTGGTTACATGGAATATTATGTTCATTTATAGTTAATATATCTTCTTTTTTGTTAACTTTTCCTATAGTGAGGGGTAGATTTTTAATAGGCACTGTACCAGCAATAAGTAACATTTTTTATTCATCTTCCTTCCACAGTCTTAGGCTTTCGTCCAGTGCCCTGTCTAACATTAATGCACACAGGCTAAAGCCTAAATATTTTGGTCGCGGTGCTTCAGCTAGAGGTTTTCCAATCAATTCAGCATGGAGGTAAGGGATATCTGGACAACCTCCTCCAGAAACATTTACAATTATTCCCGTTTTTTTATCAAAGGTAAGTTTCATATTGCCGGCCTTTACCATTAAATGAGAACCAAAATCAGTTGTTTTCACAATTTCAAGTAATTCTGATGTTTCTATTCTAAGTGGAGAAACTTCAACATAACTAACATTTTTTTCTTTTAGTGTTCGCTCGATTCCTGGCTGCTCTACCAGGTGAATTCCCAGTGCTAAATCACAACCTTTACGCAATTCCATAGGAGGAGCAACTAGTTTTACTACATATCCAGCATTTTTAAGCACTTTTTCAGCTCTTATTGCTTTTTTAACATCAGTAAATAATACAAGTCCGTCTCCTTCAAGTTCTTCTTTCTTTTTTGGTTTAAAAAAATCTAATATACCCATCTTATCTCTTGTTAGTTGTTTTAAATTAGGCTAATCATCAGATAGTCCTTTACTTTGCTTACAATTATTATCACTTTAGATTAGATTTCACTTTTATAAAATATTTAACAATTATTTATTAGGACTATGCACCCTATAGCTATATATATTTTTAATTCAATTAAATATTTATTGGGTAAATACCATATTTTTTAACTGTTCCCACCATAGTAAGATAATTTTCAGGGTTAACCTTGGGATGTATAGTGTTGCTTGAACCTAATATATGCCCCCCCCTAGAAGAAACATTTTTTAATACTTTTTTAGTTTCAGCTATAACATCTTCAGGATTTTTATTAGTAAGTAGCTCACCACAATCTATTCCACCTATGACTACAATTTTTCCTTTATATTTTTCCTGAACAGTAGCAATATTCATACCAGCTGCCTGATCTAGAGGATGAATTGCATCAATACCAGCATCTACTATCATATCAAGTAAGCTATTTATATTGCCACAACAGTGCTTTATAACAAAAGCTCCTGCTTTTTTTATTTCACTTACTATCTTTTTAAACCCAGGTAGAAGCAGCTCTTCAAAACTTTTAGGAGAAAATAGTGGTCCTGAGGTGGCTCCATAATCATCACCAAGTACAATAAAATCTGCTCCCATTTTTATAGCATTTTTAGCTACTATAATATTGTGTTCTAGTGAAACATTAATAAGCCTCTTTACCATATCTCTATCAGAGATCATATCCATTAGAAAATTTTCCATTCCCCTAAGATAATAAGGGTAGTTAAATACATCATGTAGGTGCATGCCTACTGCTTTTCTCCCATTAAATCTATTAATTAAATAGATTAGCTCTCTATATCTATATTCATCATTAGGATCTGGTGGTTTATAACTTTTAAGATCTTCTTTAGTTTTTATAGGGCCTTCTAATGGCATAGATACTGATTGACCAGATTCTTTTCTAATTATTCCCCACTCGTTTACAAATATTCCCTTAGATTTATCAATGTACTTGTTTCTATAAAGAAGTGAAGGTGTATGAGTCAAAACTAAATCTAGACTTTCTTCTGCTAAATCTGCATATTCTCCTTCGGGTTTTATTTTTTTAACAACCACGTCATCTACCCATAGCTCAAATAGCGGAACTCTATCTGGAATTTTTTTATTTAAAACTTCTAAAGATCTTTCTCTACTATTCAACTTATACTCCTTAACCAATTATTAAAAATAGAGTCATTTTTTGTAACCTAAAACTTTTATCCAGATTAATCTTTACTGATGTATTTTTTCAAAAATAATCTTATTACTTGAACTTAAAAGACAAAGTTAAATTTCATCAATTACTCTATTAAGCTCCTCTCTATAATATTTAAAACTTTCCCATTCCGCATCTTGGGATACAGAATGGTCTATATGAGGTATATACCCACCTTTTTTAATTAATAATGAAATTTTTTCTAGTTCGTCATCAATTTCCTTTTTAGAACCATTAATTAATATCTTTTTATTTATTCCTCCAAGCATTTGAAGCTTTGGATACATTTTCCTTATTTTAATTAAATCATTTACAGCTTCTAAAGGGAAAACCCCTGTTACACCAACTTCTAACCATAGGGGTATCAATTCTTCAATTAAACCGTCGCTATCGACAATTATATTTTTAATATGATATTGTTTTAAAAAATCTACCAGCTTTATATAGTAAGGTGATAAAAATTCTCTAAACATTTCTGAAGAAATAAAAGACCCTGCTCTAAATGCCATATCTTCCCATACCATGACCCAATCTATTTCTATTTTATCTAAAATTTTAGACCAATAATTCATAACAAAATTTAAATAAAATTCATTAATATCCTTTATAAGTTTTGGGTTATCATACATACTCATCATATAATTAACATCCCCCATTAGATGCCTCGGCATGCCACTAAAACCATAAGGGTGCCCCCCCAGCCTTATAGCAAAATTTCTATTTCTTAAATTTTCTGCTAAGATTTCCCAATCTTTGGGTAATCTTTTATAATAATCATCATCATATAACTCTTTATATTTATAAAAATCTTTACTTGTTTTTATAGAATAATCCAAAACCATTGGAACAGATGATCCTTCTTTTAAAACCTTTTGTTTCCGTCCATATTCATCAAAAAAAATTTTATATTCATTATTTTCTTCGGTTACTTTTTTTTCTAATATGGGGCTAAAATCATGGGGAAACTTAGAAGGATATGGGTCTAGACTAAAATAAGTCATAACATTTTTATCAGTCATTTCATTATTATTAGATATCAAAGGTGCTGATGCTCTAATTAAATCTGAATCTAATATATTATTTGAAATATCTTTAATTTTTGGTAGCCCATTTTTAAGCCAACTTCTAATAGTACCTGCCCAAAAACCATATTCTACTTTTAAATTTTTAGAATTTTGTTGAAAATTTAAAACTGCATTAAATTTCTCTCTCGTATTTAACATAGCTCCTTTGTCTCCTTTAAAATCTAATTAGTGGCCTTCACGAAACTCTGAAACCCTTTACTGGTGCGGGTTTCAGGCACTACCCATTTTAGAGTTGCCCTCCACCTTCTAAAACCCTGTATTCATGCGGTTTTCGGAAGGTAACTTTTGGCCAAAATGGCAAATTTTAGGTCTTCTGGATGGGGGTGGAGGGCAAAAATTTTAAGCCTGTAGTTTCGTGAAACCCCTATTATTTTAAATTTTAAAATGCGTTCCATGCCTTACCCCATCTAGGTTTGGCTGATTTACTTTTTTACCTCCTCCCCTTTAGAATTGTTTTTATCTATTAGTAATTTTTTATGACCTTCACGAAATTAGGAGGTATAGGTTATGTATCAGCACTCTTTATTTGATCTCGAGGATATTTTTGACAAACCACTAAGAAGATATGAGCTATTTTTCTCTGTTCTTGACCTTAACTTACTTGAAAAAGGTACAAGCATTGGAAGAAAGCCCGTAAGTAGAGCCGCTATTTTAAGAGCTCTTATCTTTAAAAACCTTCGCTCCATTGCCAGCTTAAGTGATCTTTCAACTGAGCTTTATGAGCGGCCAGGACTTGCTTCCATTCTAGGCTTTGAACCCGGGGATAAGCCAATTCCTGTTGAGAGGTTTTCCTCTTACCCGAAGAATGTTGATAATTCCCTGCTACAGGAAGTAAGAGTCTCTCTTGTAAGAAAGCTAAGAGTCATAAAAGGTAAGTATCTCTCGGTTGACTCGTGCCCCATTAAGGCCAATGTCAGGGAAAATAATCTAAAGACCAGTGTCAGGAGCCGCTTTGTAAAGGGAAGACCTCCTAAAAATGACCCTGACTGCCGCATTGGAGTATTTCCCACATTTGTCTCCGGTAAGGCCAAGGTAGAATTCTTATGGGATACCGCAATCATATTGTAAATGATGCACAGTCTGAGCTACCACTTGTTGAATCTACTCTCCCTGCCAATGTAAGGGGGACAAGTGTTGTAATACCCCAGCTTGAGTTTGTAAAGGACAAGCTATTTCTGGATCCTGATGCAGTAATTGCCGATTCTGAGTATGATTCAGCTACTATTATTGAATATATAGTAAAAAGTCTTGGTGCAAGACCAAGGATATCCAAAAACCCCAGAAGGGGTGCTCCTTCTACCGCTGATCTTAATTCCTCTGGTGTGCCTATCTGTATTGCCGGTTTTGAGATGCTCTCTAGGGGTATCTGGTGGGACAAAAAGCAAAACAGAAAGCGGCATGAGTTTGTCTGTCCCATAAAAGGCTCAAAGAAGTTTGCTAAAGACCATCCCTATTGACCCTGGTTCCATCCCCGGTTTATAAATGGCTCCGGTTGCTACAGATACTTAAGGGTTGATTCGGACATAAGAAGCAGTATCGATTACGGGTCTTAAGTCTTTTAAGAGAGACTTTAAAAAAAGAAGCAGCAGTGAGCGGGTATTTTCCCGACTGCTTTCGATCCTTATGCAAAAGCCCTCCGTTATAGGTATAGCCGCTACGGCAAATCTTTGTACTATCTCCCATATTACAGTCTTAGCTGTTGCCTATTTTTCCTCGTTTGTCAAAGAACCTGATAAAATTCGGTTTGTTAAAAGTTTCCTCCCGAATTTTTAATTTCGTGAAGCCCTAATCTAATTATCAAATAAGTGCTCGAAATTTAATATAAATAGTAACTTAAAAAAATGTCTATTAAATACCTACTTAAAAAATTTGCATATTATAAGAATTTGAAACTTAATATTTATCCTAATTTTTATATTGACTTCTTTATTAAACAGTGTTTTTATCAACTAACTTGGTAGCACAAACCATGATTTCTTCCGCAGTACATTCACTGCCCTTAAATTCCCCAGTATTTCTTCCACTAGACATTACTATTATTTTATCACTTAATCCCATGATTTCTGGAAGTTCTGAATTTATCATAATTATTCCTACACCTTGGTCAGCTAATTTACGCATAAGTTCAAATATATCCACTTTCGCACCAACATCAATACCACGGGTGGGTTCATCTAAAATAAGAATCTTAGGCTTAATCTGTAGCCATTTTGCTAAAATAACTTTCTGTTGGTTCCCTCCACTGAGATTAATTGTGGGACTATTTATGCTGGGAGTTTTTATACTAAATTTTTTTACTATATCATTAGCTAATTTTATCTCCTCTCTAAAATTTATTAATCCTGCTTGTGTTAATTCTCTTATAGTCGGAAGAGTAATATTAGCCTTGACTGTTAAACTTAAAATAAGTCCTTTTTCTTTTCTATCCTCAGGAACCATACCAATACCAAAATTTATTGCATCCAATGGACTTTTTATGTTTACTTCCTTACTATTTAAAAATATTTTACCACTATCATAAGAATCAGCTCCAAATATTGCGTTAGCAAGTTCTGTACGACCAGCACCCACTAAGCCAGCAATCCCTAATATTTCTCCACTTCTTAAATTAATATTGATATCATAAAATTTCCCAGACTTTGTTAAATTTTTAACCTCTAAGATAATATTACCAAATATTTTCCCTCTTCCAGGGAAACGATCCTTTATATCCCTCCCAACCATATCTTTTATAACTCTTCCCAAATCAGTATCTCTTACATCCATTTCACTTATTTTTTTCCCATCTCTTAAAACCATTACTCGATCTGCGATTTCAAATATTTCTTCAATCTTATGAGAAACATATACTATAGAAATCCCTTCGTTCTTCAGCCTTTTAATTAATCTAAATAGATTTTTTGTTTCTTTCTCGCTTAATGAGGATGTGGGTTCATCCATAACCATAATTTTAGAATCTAAAGATATTACCTTTAATATTTCAACCATTTGTTGTTCAGCAATACTTAACGAGCCTACCTCTGCATCTGGAGAAAGTCTAACCTCTAACAATTCTAATAACTTTTTGGTTTTTTGCTTAAGTTCATTAAATTTAACTAAACCTATTTTATCATGGGGAAGATTCTGAATATAAATATTTTCTGATACACTCATGGTAGAAATTAAATTCAACTCTTGGAAAATAGTAGAAATTCCTAATTCTTGTGCTGTCCTAGGACTATTAATATTTACTCTTTTTCCAAAAAATATTATTTCTCCTTTATCTTTTTCCACAACACCACTTAATACCTTTGCTAAAGTCGATTTTCCAGCTCCATTTTCTCCAACCACAGCTAATACTTCACCTTTACACAATCCAAGATCAACATTTTTAAGAGCACTAACCCCAGGAAAATCTTTTGTAATTCCTATCATTTTTAAAATTATTTCATTATTCATTCTTGCTTCCCCTTAAGTATCATACTAAATTTATGTGCCCCCAAGTCTAAAAAATCTTCTCCTAAACTGTTCGTCCATCCATAATGCAAAAATAATAATTACCCCTTTTACGATAAACTGTGCATAAAATGGCATTCCCAAAAGTATCATACCATTAGCAATAACTCCTACTAAAAGCGCCCCTATTACAGTCCCAAAAACATTCCCTCTTCCTCCAGCTAAACTTGTTCCTCCAATAACAACCGCTGTTATGGCATCGAATTCCATTCCTTGTCCTGCAAGAGGTTGTGCAGATGCCAGCCTTCCTGCTAGTATTATTCCTGCAACTCCAGCAGCAAAAGCTGTAATTACATAAAATATTAATCTTACCTTAACAACATTAAGACCAGATAATCTAGCTGCTTCTTCGTTCCCACCTATTGCATAAAGAAATCTCCCAACTAAAGTTCTATTTTGAACAAAATAAGTAATAATAAAAAAGATTAAAGCAATAAATACAGGTACTGGTATGGGACCAATATATGAAGTTCCAATCCATCTTAAAACTTCGCTATTATGCATTACCGCAATATAGCTTAAAAGAACATATACTACTCCACGGATTAAAGTTAGCATAGCAATTGTTACCATCAATGCTGAAAGATGAAGTTTTGTTATTAAAACTCCATTGATTAAACCAACAATCGAAGCAGCAATTAATCCTAAAATTATTGCTGTCCATGAAGGTAAATGAAAAATCATTATTAATTGAACAGTTGTTGCACTTGCAAGTCCCATTACAGATCCAACCGATAAGTCTACTCCACCGCCTATCATTAATAGAGTCATGCAAAAAGCAATTATTGCTGTCATAGATACTTGTCTAAAAACATTTTGCATATTACTTATAGTTAAAAAGTTTGGGGTAAGAACAGATAAAACTATTATTAGCAAAATAAATGCTCCTAGAAGACCTAACTGCTGGTTTATTATACCCTTTTTTCTAATAAAATTATAAAAGTTTGCAACCCAACTAAGAGTATTTTGTTTATTACTTCTGCTCGTCATAATTTTTTTATTATTACTTTTATCACTCAAATTTATTTCTATACCTCTTGTTTATTGCATTTCTGGGAAGTTTCTAATATCTTAAATTATTTTAAACGTAATACCTATATATTGTGGTTTAGTTGTTTTGATAAATAAAATCAAATACTACATGTTGTATTCACAGGAGTCAAGTGCATACCCCTATTAAACTATTTATAGGCTCATGCCCTAAAAGGGTATGAGCCTATAACTTTATCCAAAATTCAATTATTCTTCACTTCTTGCTGGCTGACCTTTTTTTGCAAGTTCAATATATTCATCTACATTCTCTAGGGTTACCAAGTATGTTAAATTAACAAAATTATGGTGTGGGTAATCACCTGGTTCAGCAATGCCTAAAGCAGTTTCGGCAGCTATTTTAACTTCCCAGTATCCATCTGCTTCTGGATCTTGGGCAACATCAGCAATCAAAGGGCTATCAGGATCTTTCACCTCTTCAAAGGCAGCTAAAGTTCCATCATAGCCAATTACTATTATGTCGTCCTTGGTTTTTCCAGCTGCAATTGCTGCTCCCATACCACCTAAAGTAGAGTCATCATTGCATCCAAACAAAACATTTATATCAGGATGTGCTTGCAATAAAGTCTCCATCGCTTTCATTCCAGGCTCTCTCATTCCGCCACCTTCTTCATTAATAACTTCTGTATTTGGATGAATTGAGATAAAACCTTCCTCAAAGCTATTATTTCTCATGTCACATACTTTATAAACGCTAAGAGTTAGGCTTGCAACAATTGCTTTTGCATCTTCGCCCCATCTCCTATTAAATTCTTCTGCAGCAAACACTCCTCCTGGAAATGCGTTATGATCGCTTTCAGTAACGCTTAAAAGGGGCCAAGGGTAACTAACATCAGGGTTTGGTTCAACCTCCATTACAATTGCTACTCCGTTTTGCATACACAATTCTGCTACTGCCACACCAGTGCCAGCATCGGTTTGAGTAAATGCTATTGCCTTAACGCCTTCTTGAATCCAATTTTCTACAGTTGATAAAAGTTTATTAGCATCCATTTCAGCAGAGTCTTGTAACAGAGTTACACCAAGCTCCTCAGCAGCTTCTCTCCCTGAAATTTGACGACGCACCTGATATTCATGGGCAGCAGTTAAAACCATCTGACCAACTTTACACTCTTCTCCCTCTTTGCAGGGTTCAAAGGGGATTGGGCCCTCCCATTCTAAATCACCAGTTTCTTCATTTCTTACTTGCTTTCCTACTTCCACAGCTTCTTCTACTGGTACCTCTTCTGCTTCTGTTACTTCTTCAGCTGGAGCCGTAGCTTCCTCTGCTTTCTTACAACCTGGCAATATTGACATAGTTACAACTAATGCCAACACTAGCCCAAAAATTACTATTAGTTTTGTCTTACTCATTGTTTGTCCTCCTTCTCTAACTTTTTTAAAATTCTCCTTTCAAACTTGTAATTTTTACCACTTTACATATCTCACCTCCTATCTAAATTCCTACCCAAATTTAGGAATTTCTTTAAGGTCTATATAAATATTTCTAACATGATCAAATATATTTTCATATAAATCAACATACTTTTTATAAAATTTATGATTTTTTTCATTTGGAAAATATCTTTTTATTTCACCAGTAAATTTTTGTGCTACTTTTGCTAAATCTTTATAAATTCCAAGGGCTTTACCAGCGATTAAAACATCGCCAAGTAATGTAAGATCCTCTCTATTAAGCCTAGCATATGTTAAACCAAGAACATCACTTTTTATTTGATTCCAAAGATCAGATCGTGAACCCCCTCCAATTGCTCTTACTTCCTTAATATCAATTTCTGGATAATTGTCTCTCATTACCTTTAAAGCATGTCCATATTCATATGCAAAACTTTCTAATAAAGACCTATAAAAGTGCTCTTTTTTATGACTCCATGAAAACCCAATCCACATTCCTCTAATATCGGGATCGCTTGGATACCCTCTCCCTCCTAATAATCCAATGGATAACAATCCTTCTGAACCAGGAGGTATTTTTTTTGCCCTTTCATCTAATACTTCAAAAGGTGATTTACCAGTTTCCAATGCTATTCTTTTTTCCTCATCTCCAAAAACATTCTTAAACCATGCATTTGTAGTCCCAGACCCAATAAGAATAATTGTTGGATAATAATGCCCTCGAATTGGAGAAGGAATATTTTCAAGTGTTTTGTTTTTAATATCTGATATATATTTATCAATACACAGACTAAAGGCAGCAAAAGAAGCAGATTCATCAATCAAAAGACCTGGAACAACCACCCCTGCAGCTAAATAGCCAGCTGGTTTGTCTCCAGCACCTGCAATAAGTGGAATTCCATCTTTAAGTCCACATTCCCGAGCAGCTCTCTTCCCAAGATTACCTACAATAGTGCTGGAACTAACAATTCTAGGTAATAATTCTTTCTTTATTCCAAATTCATTACAAATTTCATCTGACCATTTATTATTGGGTATATCGGCTATACCTGTCATTTGAAGATAAGTTTGATCTATAAAAGCATCCTCTGTTGTAAAATCACCCATTTTCCCTGCAATAAACCCAGATAAAACCATAAACTTGGAAATTCTCCTATATAAATCTGGAAATTCATTTTTCCACCAAAGAACCTTAGGAGCAAAATAGGGAAAATTTGTTCCAGACAATTTAAGAATTTGATTACCAGCTGCTTCTAACATTTTAGTCACGTATGGTATATATCTTGTATCTAATGGATTTGACCAGTAAGTAACTGCGTTCCAGTCCTTATCAACACCAATTGCTCCTCCCATTTGACCTGAAAATGCAATTCCTTCTATTGAAGAAGCCTTTATTCCTGACTTTCTTATGGATTCTTTTACTGAAGTTATAACAATTTTTAAAAAATCATCTCCTGATTGGAGAAAAACACCAGTCTCAGGATAATTACTTGTAGATTCTTTAGTGGTTATATCTATACAATTACCACTTATATCGTAAATTCCTACTTTAACTAACGTTACTCCTAAATCAATTCCTAACAATAATTTTTCTTCCATAGTTAACTTTTTAATAATTAAAATGTACTAAGATTTAATATTAATTTAAAAAAATCTTTCTACGCCGGTAATATCTAAGTCAACAAACTTAAAATCATAATGACATCATTATGATTAATATTAATAATAAAACTAAAATTATAATTTTGTCAAGGGTAGAATTGCCTATTGTGTTGATATTATAGCAAATATATAAATATTTGTAAAAGATGTTA
>Ga0307379_10009413_pt1 | contig 13039 bp, 22 predicted proteins | sample UN2MG_FD_202237 | JGI IMG/M metagenome (GOLD analysis project Ga0307379, IMG submission 202237) | Soil microbial communities from Risofladan, Vaasa, Finland - UN-2 | ecosystem: Environmental > Terrestrial > Soil > Coastal area > Acid sulfate soil | place: Finland: Risofladan, Vaasa | collected... | reverse complement strand
CAAAAGCCGATAGGATGGGTAGGGCAACTTGCGCGAGAAATCGCCCAGGCCGCCGAGGAGGACCGGGCGGAATTGATGGCTGTAGCGAACAACACGAGGGAACTGTGGATTCAGAGCAGAGAGGAGGCCACCAAGCTGCGGGCGCAGGTGGCGATGATGGCTGAGGCGTTAGGGTTCGTCAGGAATGCAATTGGACAGGCGTGGAAGGCCGACCGAGAACTACGTGACCGAGGAGGTATGCTGGCAGAGCAGTTTGCCCAAGTAATTGACGCGTTGGGTACTTGCTCGGAAAGGGCAGAGCAGGCCCTCTCTGCTGCGCCGAAGGTGTGGCGGATAAAGGGTAGGACGAGCAAATACTATGACCTAGAAGTCATGGCAGAGGGAGCGCCAGATGAGTTTCGGCAACTGCTCATTGCGCGGGGTATGTTCGCGCCCTGGGATGTCATAGTGTTTTTACCGCCGGGTGAACAGCCCACAGAGAGCGAACAGGAGGCCACCGATGGAACCCACTGACATTGCGGGTCTATCCCTGCAATTGGCGGCCCTGAAGAAGCTGTTATGCGAGTTCTCCGGGATCCTTCGAGTGTATTCGGAGGGCTACCAAATGAGAGATCCGGGTCATCTTGAAACACTGTTGGCCGATGCGGACCAAGCGATGAACGAACTCCCTGAATTGGATGTAGTATGGCGAGGTAGGGGCTGGTTCGATCCAACGTTAGGCCCGATGGATGAGATAGCTGTTCTGCCAGATGGAGAAGTTGGCATCTATCAGGAGATGTCGGGGCTAGACCCGCCACAAGACGCTTGTATGCTCAGCCTTTATGCTGTGAAAAGGGGCAAGGGGCCTGATGAACAGGAGGCCACTGATGACTGAGCACAGCCAGGAGTACATCGCATTCATGCAGAAGGCGGAGGCGTTGCAGGCGTTGTGGGTGCCGGGGGCTGGGGATTGGGCATGGGCGGATGAAGACATCAAGGCTGTGCTACTTGTCAATATCTGGCCGCCGCAGCGAAAGGGAGGGCTTGCAACGATTGAGGCGGCTGTCTATGGCGAGGAGGTTGGCCCCTGCTCGTATGAGTTCATAGAGGGAGAGATAACTTGGCTCCCCTCCCTCTTCCAGCTCATCCGTGTGATTGAGGGGCGGTGGCCCTCTGTTCAGATCGGGATTCGACCAAGTGGCAATGAACTGTGGCCGCGAGTGCATATCTGGGCGGCTGCGGAGTGTGTAAGATGGGACCCAGAGGGTGCGGGGTTCTGGCGGTGTGAGGCGTGTGGAGGAGACAATTTGCATGAGCAAACCGATGGGAGTGTGACATGCGGCCCTTGGCCGGAAGACATCAGCGGCAGAGCGCATGACAAATGGGATGGAGGTAGTGGGTTGCCCGTGTGTCCTCACTGTGGCTGGTCAGAAGGCAAAGACCTAATGCTCGCCGCTGCTCAGTTAGCGGCGCGGGCGGTGGAGGAGAAATGAAGAGGTACAAGGTCGAATTCACAAACGGCCATTGGGCGGAAGGGCCGTTGGAGGACTGGCTGAACCGTAGGGCCGAAGAAGGAAAGCGCCTCGTGAGTTGCGCCTGGGTGGATCGGGGGGATGCCAGCGGCGTAATGGATCTCGCCTTCATATTTGAGAAGGCCAGCGATGAGCTGGAGGGGAAGGGTGAGTGAAGCCGCTGTCATCGCCAAGATCATCTTCGTGATGATCGGCACGCACACGACAGGTTATGAGACCGGAATCGGCGCCTACTATCACCAGCGCCCCGGCCTGATGCGGGAGGTCTGTCAGCGGCGGGTAGCGCATGGCTGGAACCCTGGCCTGGACTGCTCGTGGCCGTGTCTGGCTGCGGGGATGGACGCCAGCGAGATAGGGGACTACGTGCTGGCGGACCTGCCGGGGCACAGCATGGTCGTGTGTCACATCGTCGATTGCCCGAGGGCAGAACACAAGGCGGCGCTGCTCAAGAGGGGTGAGGTCATCGAGCTCGATTGGTTCACGGCAATGGCCGCGAACTGGACAGGATACACCCCAAACGTGAGGATATGGAGGTTGGAGAGATGAGTCTGGGCGAAGCCATGAAAGAGGTTCATGCACTCAGGGAAGCAGATGACGCTCGGGAAGAGAAGGAAGCACAACGCGGACGACTATGGAATGAGATAGTCAAGGTTATCAAAGAGCACAGCAGCGCCGAGGCAGCCGCACACCACATAGTAAGTATGCTGGAAGATGCGTGAAGATATGGGGCCCTGCGCCCTGGGGATGGTGAGATGAAGCTGGTCATTGACATGCCGTGGGGGCCGAACCTCTCCGTGAATGACATGCGCTTTGGCAGGCCGGCACCGGGGCAGAAGTTTCGGCGGCGGAAGCCAGAAGTGCAGGGATGGATGGATAGGTTGGCATGGGAGGTTTGGATACAAAGAGGGGGGGCGGGTGCGTGGACTGAGGGCATCATGGTCACTGTTGACTTTCGCTTCCCAGACAAGCGCCGGCATGATACCCATAACTATTACAAGGTCATCTGTGACGCCGTAGCTGGCGGCCTCGGCATCGACGACAAGAACATCAGGCCGAGCGTGGGCACAGTAGACGTGGACCGGGACAACGCCGGCTTTACGATCACGGTGGAGGATGAGAGATGATAACAAGACTCTATTGGTCAGTGAAATCGGCTCTGTGGGGATTTGCCCTATGGGTCTATGGCCCTTGGGCTATCTGCCACAACTGCAAGGACTATGAGCCGGAACTGGAGGAGGACGACATATACCATTGGTGTGTGTTCAAGGGAGACGCGATAGACCCCAACGACACTTGCCGAGCCTTTCGTGGCTGGAGGGTGGATGCCTAAGTGGGCAGAGCGATTGATTCGGGAGGTCCTAGAGCGTGACGAACGGCTCTGCATCCTGTGCGGCGCTCCTGTCTGGAATGTCCATCACATCGTCCCTCGGGGGCGCAAGAGCCCATTCAACCGGAAGACGTGGCGCAAAGAGAACATGGCTTGCATCTGCCAGCCGCACCACGACGACGGGCAGACGGTTTGGATGCGGGTCAAGTTGCTTCAGAGAATGATTGAACTGTACGCCTACGATATGGCGTGGGCTACGGAGTTCATGGGGGCATGGGAGGATTGAATGAAACTAATCGGCGCCACCTTTAGCAACGAGACATTCACCGTGACGCTATTCAAGCAGGACATCGAGGAGATGGACCGCATCTGCCGGGTGCCCGACTTCCTGGCGGTGCGGGCCAGACAGCAGTTTGCGGCCAAGCTGGCGCTGCGGGCGGTGTTCAACGACACGGGGGATCCGGTGATAGGGTGTTGACTCACGGTAGTCTATTTAGTGGCATCGGGGGGTTTGACCTCGGTTTTGAGCGAAACGGGATCGAAACCGTCTGGCAGGTAGAGAAGGACAAGAACTGCCAGCAGATTCTGGGCCAGCACTGGCCTGACGTGGAAAGGCTGGAAGATGTCAGAGAGTGCGGAAGACACAACCTCAGTCCAGTTGACATTATCTCTGGAGGATTCCCCTGTCAAGACCTTTCAGTGGCGGGACGCCGTGAGGGACTGGCTGGAGACCGGAGCGGGCTTTGGTTCGAGTTTGCACGCATTATTGAAGAGATGGCGCCTCAGTGGGTCGTGGTTGAAAACGTCCCCGGCCTGTTTTCCTCTGAGAAAGGCGAGGACTTTCTGGTTATCGTCAAGGCGTTGGACGAACTCGGGTATGGCGTTTCATGGCGCGTGTTTAACTCTCAGTACTTTGACGTGGCCCAACGACGTCCGCGAGTGTTCGTTGTCGGAAGTCTTGGAGACACAAGTAGCATCGAAATACTATTTGAGTCCGAGGGCAGCAGCGGGGATCCTGCGCAGGGCAGAGAAGAGGGGAAGAGAGTTGCCGCCCCAATTAAGGCAAGCCCTCCTAGCCGTCGCAATGCAGGAAGCTGGCCGACAGACGGAGAACTGATCACATTTAACTGGCAGTCGGGTGGTGATGTGAGGTTGGGGATTTCTGACAGTCTGGTGAGCGCTCTTCATTCCAGTCAAGTACCGGCCATTGCAGCGACCTTGAACAGCGGCGGCAACGAGGGCGGATTCAGGACGGAGCCGGGAGATCATCTAGTCACTCGCACACTGAGTAGCACGGCACCAGAGGAAGGCGGGCCGGGTGATCGTGTCCCGATAACGCAGGATCATCTGGGCGTCCGCCGCTTCACCCCAACAGAATGCGAACGCTTGCAGGGATTCCCTGACGGCTGGACGGAGGGATTGAGTGACAGCGCACGGTACAGATGTTTGGGCAACGCGGTGACGGTGAACGTGGCGGAGTGGGTAGCCAAAAGGCTAGTGAGGATGGATGACAGACCCTAACGGTGAGAGGGCGGAGAGGGTCGCAGACATAATCAGGCCGCTGTGGCCGGGCAAAGTCCCGAGGTTCTGCCAGAACGACGACTGCCCACATCTCCGCATGTTTGGGCGGACCCGGTACATTGGCGAATCGTCGGAAGGGGCATATACTCGCATCAAATGTCAGGCTTGCAACAAGTGGTCAGAGTGGCAGGTTGTAGTCAGGAGCGCGTAGGAGAGTAGGAGAGTAGGAGGAGTGATGGAAGCCGACAATGAACCTTTTTTCGCCAAGGCTGAAATCGAGCTGGTTTTCGTCTGCCCTTATTGTGGCTGGCCGCTGACGCCAGAAGACCTAATGGGTTGGCTTGCTGGTAGTTCGATGCCATGCCAAAAGTGCGAGGCTAGGGAAGAGAAGGAGGATTGAGTGATGGGTGAGATGGACAAGATGGCGCAACAGATCAAGACGCTGCTCTATCTCCTGGTTGATCCGGGTGGCCGCGAGCTACTGGCAGGGATCGTGAAAGTCCAGACCAGTAAAGTTCGCAAGGCCGCATGGGTGGGCAGGGCCGAGATAAGATGCGGCTCCGTGATCATAAAAGACGAGGATGTCACACGATGGGATCACCTTGACGGCAAGGAGGTGACGATGTACCTCGTGGATGACTTGACAAGCCCCCAGGGCAGGAGGATTGAGTGATGGAAGAGATTCGCGAAGTGCTGTTGGCCTTTGTCTGTGTGGCAATGATGATGGGCGTCAGCGCCGCGATAGTCGGCTGGATCGTGGGCAACCGGATATTCAGGGCTTGACAGCCCTCTAGGGACAGCAGGAGGATCAAAACTCGCCCTTGACAGTCTAGCACAAATGTAGTATACTATACCTAACGCGTAACCTATGGGCATTAATCGCCCCGTCTACGCCGCAAGTGCGGCATGGCGGGGCTTTTTTGTTGGGGGAGAGATGACTACCTATGAGTCACACATTCTTGGTCATCGGGAGTTCGTGGGCGGGGAGTGGGAACGCGTCGGGCGGCTCATGTTTGAGTGGATGCTGCGCGAGGGTCTGAAGCCGCACCACTACTTTCTCGATGCTGGCTGCGGTGGGTTGCGGTGCGGCGTACACTTCATTCCGTACCTCGACGTCGGCCACTATTGGGGCCTGGATAAGCGGCAATGGCTACTGGATGCTGGCCTTGAGTGCGAACTTGACGCCCAGGCGCGGGCCGAGAAACAGCCGCGATTCATAGTCAACGCTGGTTTTGACCTCGGCGCGGTGCCGGCCGGGGTTGCCTTTGACTATGTACTCGCCGCGTCGCTGTTTACGCATCTCAGGCAGACCGAGATTCAGCACTGCGTGGAGGCGCTTCTGCCGAGGATGGCTAGCAATGGTCGTTTGTATGCCACCTACTTCCGATGGGCAGGCAAGAGCGAGCCACAGATAATTGCGGGCCCATATGGGGAGTTGTATGGACCGGAACTGGACGAGGACTGGTTTGCGGGTATGGTGCAGTGTTTGGGTGCTGAGGTGGAGCCAGTGAGCCAGTACGGAAAGCCTGAGCTACAGGAAATGCTCTGCGTTCGCAAGGCAGGAGGAGAAGGTGGGAGTGGGAATAGAGTCGGCTCCGGGTGCTGAGCCTGGGCCGGATCAGGCGCTGGGACACACATACACATACGTCGATGACCCCGACTTGATTGTCAAGGAAGCAGTCGATAAGGACAGCATCAAGTTCAAGGCGCATGTCTGGAAGGTCGGCACGTTGGGCACTGGCGGCCTGAGAGTCATTCTGAATCTGGATCAAGAGTTCATCAAAGAAATGGCGATGCTGGCAGAGTGTCAGCATGGACTGATTGAGCTGGAGTTTGAGGCGACGGCAAGGGAAGAGTAATTGAGGTGGCGCAAACTGGCACGGAGTGGAAACCGAACCGTCGGCAAAAGAAGGTTCTCGATGCTGCTCAGGAGGCGGGCGTGAACAGGACGATCACGCAAGTCTGCGACGATGCGGGCGTGCCCCGGCGTACATTCTACAACTGGCTTGGCAACGAAGGCTTTGCAAGGGCGTGGGATGAGGTATGGAGGCGTGCTATCGTTCGCCACATGCCCGGCGTCGTTGCGGCGATGATTGCCAAGGCGGGCAAGGGCAACGTACCGGCGGCCCGCCTCGTGGCGGACATGGCCGGGGCGGTCAAGCAAATACACGAAGTTACCAGCACTGATGAGACGACTATCAGGCTGACTTGGGATGATGACAACGCTGAACCTGACGCTTCCGAAGCTCCATAATGGCGGCCAGCGGCAAATTAGGGAATGTTCCGCCCGCTTCATAGTAATAGACGCTGGCAGGCGGTGGGGCAAGACAAGATTAGGCGTGGCGCTATGTACCGAAGCGGGGCTGGAGGGGAAGAGGGCCTGGTGGGTAGGGCCAGATTATCCAACCGCAAGCGTGGGCTGGCGGCCACTGATGCACCTGGCCTACCAGATACCAGGGGCATTGCCGATCAAGACCACGCGGACCATACACTATCCGGGCGGGGGCTGGGTACAGGTCAAGTCGGCGGAGAAGCCTGGAGGACTGCGGGGCGAAGGGCTCGATCTAGTCATCATAGACGAAACAGCCCACACGCCGAGGTTCAATGAAGCGTGGCAACAGGAACTAAGGCCCGCGCTATCGGACAGACAGGGTAACGCAATATTCATATCAACGCCCAAGGGGTTCAATCACTTCTGGGAACTTTACAAGGAAGCGGGGCTGATGGACGGCTGGGCCGCCTTCCAGCACCCGACACGAGACAACCCCTTCATAGACCCGGAGGAAATAGAGGCAGCAAGGAAGCTCCTGCCCTCCCTCATCTTCCGCCAGGAGTATGAGGCGGAGTTCGTACAGCTTGCCGGGGCACTCTTCCAGCGTGAATGGTTCCACACGATAGAGAAGGCGCCGGAGAATATCAGGTACGTGCGCTTCTGGGATCTCGCAGCCAGCACCAAGACATCAGCGGACTACACGGTAGGGGCAAAAGTGGGGCTAACGAGCAAGGGGCTTCTGGTGGTGGCAGATGTAGCGCGGGGCCGGTGGGAATGGCCCGATGCCGTCAAGGTGATTGGCGAGACAGCCAGGATGGATGGATCGGCGGTGCAACAGGGCATTGAGGCTGCCGGGGTACAGCGGGGCATGTATCAAACGCTCACAAGAGAGCCCAAGCTAGTAGGCATTCCATTCCGCCAGGTCGAAGTGACCACGGACAAGCTGACGCGGGCAATGCCGTGGCTGGCTCGGGCGGAGCAAAACATGATGGCGTTCGTGAGGGGGCCGTGGAACGCGGCATGGCTAGACGAAGTATGCGCGTTTCCTGAGACTGAGCATGACGACCAGGTTGATGCGGTGAGCGGCGCGGTGCAGATGTTAGGGCAGGCACCGGCATTCTATTACTGATGAATGACATCATCTGCGCCCGCTCTGAGGATGCCCTGCCCTGGCTGGAGGATGACAGCGTGGACCTCGTAGTCAATAGCTGCAAAGTCTGTAATGGCATCAGATGGTTGCCGTGTCCAGCGTGTGGAGAATACCCTGCGATTATGGAATGCGCCCGTTGTCTTGGCACAAAGCAGATACGGTGCCCAAAGTGCGAGGGGATTGGGCAGCGCAGGACTGAGGCGGTGCAACCGCAGATGAAGTTATGACCCTCACTGACAGACCGCGCGAACAAGCCACATTCACCGCCTTAGAGCAGGCAGCTAAGGACGGGCAGAGATTCCTTCCCGTTGGCGGCCCTATGCTTTGGCTCAAGTGCTTCTACATGGCACGGCTAGGCGGATACAACAACAACACGACAGAACCAGAGACATTGCTTGGCTACCCGATTATTTGGACGGAGTGAATGGGATTTATTGACAGGCTGAGAACCGCAGCGCTGGTATTGATCGGTCGAGAGAAGGCCATCATTGGCCTGCCCTTCGGTAGTGACGGCGGCACAACGAAGGAGTATTCAGACACCGACTTCGAAAAGTTGAGCAAGGACGGTTATGAGCACAATGCGGTCATCTATGCCTGCGTCAATGAACTGGCCTCCAGTGCGTCCGAGGCCCAGCTAATCGTAGAACAGCGGACCCGCGATGGATGGGAGGAGCGCCCCGACCATCCCCTCAAGCAACTCTTGGACAAACCCAACCCGGAGATGAGCGGGTATGAGTTCCTATTCCAGCTCACGATGTATGACGGCATTGCCGGCAACATGTTCTACGAGAAGGAGCGGAGCAAGGCAAGCCGGGTAGTAGGTCTATGGCCCATGTGGCCGCAGCGGGTACAGATTCTGAGTACAGAGTCCAAGCCACGCGAGAGGGTCAAGCGTACCGTGGCGGGGTACAAGTGGATCTCGGGGGGCGATAGCGTTCAGTTGCCCGTTGACGACGTGATTCATTTCAAGCGCCCGCACCCCCGCAAAAAAGTCTGGGGCTTTCCTCCGCTGGTGGCTGCGGCTAGAGAAGGGGATACCGACAACTCGGCTACCGATTTCGTCAACAGCTTCTTCACGAACGCAGGGATCCCGTTTGGTATGTTCAAGGTCGAGGGGTTCATAGACCAACCAGAGCGGGAGAGGATCGAAGGCGCCTATATGGAGATGCACAGCGGCAAGGCCAGATGGCACAAGCCGCTGATCCTCGGTTCCGGCACGGAATGGATCAGCATGGCGGACAGTTTCAAAGATATGGATTTTCCGAACCTGCGTGAAATCACCGAGAGCCGCATCTGCATGGTCTATCAAGTACATCCCATCATCATCGGGGCTTACGTCGGCCTCAAGGAACAAGACACCCGTGCAGGTTCGCACGAAGCACGCAAGGGCTTCTGGCTGGAAACCTTGATGCCCCACTACCGCAGGATACAGGACTGCCTCAATCTCTACTTAGCGCCTGAGTTTGGCCGGGACATTCGGGTCAGGTTCGACTTCTCAGGTGTCAAGGCACTACAGGAAGAGGCCTCGAAACTGTGGGAGCGGGTGAATGCCGCCGTTGAAAAAGGCTGGCTGCTGGTGAGTGAGGCGCGGAGCATAGCGGGTTTGGATGAGGCCGAAGGCACTGATGTATTCCTGAGACCTCTGATGATTCAGGCCGTCGTGCCAGGCCAGGAGGCGGAGCCAGTCGAGCCCACGGAGCTGCCAGGGGCAAAGGAACTCAAGTCCGCCTCGTGGTCAGATGAGGCAAAGGAACTGTGGTATAGGCGCATCGACATAACTGCGCGGGCCTGGGAGCCCATATTCAGAAGGAAGGCCAGGCAGCTATTTCAAGAAGAGAAGGACGAACTGGTCAAGATACTCAAGAAGGAGGGCAAGGCCAGCAAGCAGGCCACACCATACCAGACCTTCCTCGATGCGGGGCTAACGTACCTGATAGTCAACAAGGACGGCTGGCGGCAAGCCTTCCTGCCGCTGTTCACCGGCCTTCTCGGGGCGCAGATGGAAAATGTACTGGCAGCCTATGGCATCTCCTGGGACATCGAGCGGCCAGAGGTTCAACAGTGGATTGACAGCTACACCATCAAGTTCACCGCCACTATTGGAAATACCAGCGAAGCAGCCATACGGAGCATTGTAGCTCAGGCCCAAGCTGGGGGCTGGCCGGTGACGAAGACCAGAGAAGCGATCATGGACACCTGGGGCGGGTTCAGCAAAGAGCGTGCTGACATGATTGCCAGGACTGAGACCATGCGATCCTCCAACTATGGCACACGGCAGGCATGGAAGGATGCCGGGGTGGAGCGGGTGAGCTGGTACACGCACTTCGACGGCCGGCAATGCGGCTGGTGCGAGGAGATGCACGGCAAGATCATCAGCGTCACAGAGACGTATGCTAGCCTGGGAGATGAAATCACTTATCAAACAGAAGATGGCAGCATAAAAGGCCTGAAGGTCACTTATAGCGACGTGGAATCGCCACCTCTGCATGTGTTCTGTAGGTGCATAGAGCTGGCAGTAGTGGAATAGGAGGCATCATGCCTGACAAATGGGAACCCAAAGAGAGAAAGTCATTTCCCCTCGTGCTTGAGGAAAAGGCCGTCGATCTGGAAGAGGGCACATTCGGGGCTTATTTCGCCGTGACCGGCAACTTTGACGGCGAGGACATCATCGACAAGGGCGCGTTTAAGAAGACGCTGGCCGAAGGGGGGCATAGGGTCAAGCTATACCATATCCATGATTGGCGCGAGCCTATCGGGAACCCGCTGGAACTCAAAGAGGTTCCGAGGAGCAAACTGCCAAAGGAAGTCCTGGAGAGAGCACCTGATGCGACTGGCGGGCTGTATGCCCGGTGCAAAATCAGCCTGACGACTAGGGGCCAGGATGATCTCATTCTCTTGCGTGACGGCGTGCTGAATGAAGGCTCAATTGGCTACGACACGATCAAGGAAGCCTGGGACGAATTGGAGGACGGCGTGCAAGTACGACACATCAAGGAACTGAAGCTCTATGATATTTCGCTTGTGCCCCTAGCGATGAACGCCGCGGCCGTTGTAACAGATGTCAAGGAATTCAAGCCGGAAGAGACTGAGGAGTACATTCACATCCCCGTCAGAGCTGCGGGCGATTTCGTGGAGGGGAGTTTTCGGACCATCACCATCAGTGCTGATCAGGGCATCAAGGCCGTGATCGGGAAGCTGACAAGCGATCCTGACGGCTCTACCAAGATTCAGAAGTACCTATTCGCCAAGGACAAGGGCTGGACGATGGAAAAGGCCCGTGCCTGGGTGAAGGAGCACAAGAAAGGTGAAGCCGAGTGGATTGAGACCGCAGAGGCCCAGGAAGCCGAAGAGACCAAGCAAGCGGAAGAGTTGCAGAAGGCGCTCATTGCCGGCCGAATTCAGCAGGCTCAGATACAGCGCCAGCAGATAGAAGAGCTATGAGCACGGAGGAGACGATGACTACGGAACCTTATCTTGGTCTTACGCAAATTGATACCGAGTTTGATGAAGAAGGCAATCCCACGGGCGGCATTATAGCCCCGACGGAGCACGCTGGCGGGTTCATTCTTGCGCCGGGGCAGGAAGACCTGCGAAGGCGAATAGCAGAAGCCTTGATTCGACGGGCCAGGAATCAGCGCTAGCGGATAGAAGCATTGTAGAGACAACATAAGCTCAAGATTCGAGGGCAAGCCGAGCCGGGCTCGATGTCCACTCACTTGCGGCTCTGATGGGGGCTAGGGTCTCCGTGAGAGCAGGAATGGCGACCAAATACATTCCAAAAGGAGTAAGTGAGATGGACGTAGGAGCATTGAGAGAAGAGTCAATGGCCTTGAATGCGAAGGCTGGCGAACTCTTCGACAAGATTCAGAAGGGCGAAGAGCCCTTCGAGAAGATGCAAGAAGCTGAGAAGATGGTCGTAGAGGCGGGGAAGAAGCTGGACCTCGCCCACGGCGGCAAGGCACAGATGGAGCAACTTGCTGCCTTGACGGCTGGCGTAGGCTCCCTAACCGCCGGCTCTCCGCCAGAGGAAGTAGCGGAGACGAAGGCTAGATGGGACAACGCTTTGCAGTGGCTTATGGCGATCACTGCCAGCGGCGTGCCGAAGCACACCAACTCGCTATTGAAGCAGGGCATCATCCCGGAGGACTTTGAGGAGAAGCTGCTGCAAGAGGCGGTTGGTGCATCGGGTGGGTTCCTCGTTCCCGTTGCCTACCGGCCGGAACTGTTCGCCAAGCCGGGAGAGGATGCAATCGTGCGTCCTCGCGCCGTTGCGATTCCCATGTCAACCACGCAGCTACAGATGCCCTCGTTGGACCAGACCATATTGCCGGCCAATCAAAAGTCGGCATACTTCGCGGGCATCCTCTTCGAGTGGATCGAAGAGACTGAGAGCAAGCCTGAGCTTGAGCTGAAGTTCAAGATGATCGACCTGATTCTGCACGAATTGGCCGGGTGGATTCCCGTGTCAAACCGTCTGATTGCCCATAGCGCAATCTCGTTGGACGCGCTGCTCAGGCGACTGTTTGGGCAGGCGATGGCTGACGCCGAAGATTGGTGGTTCCTGAACGGCAACGGCGTAGGACAGCCGCAGGGTGTTATTGCTGCGCCTTGTACTATCCAGCCGAAGCGTACCGGGGCCAACGCGATCGTGTGGGCGGACATCATGGCGATGTACCATGCCTTTGAGCAGAACCCTCGTGGCGTGTGGGTAGCTCACGTCTGCACGATGGAGCAGATCATCGGTCTGAAGGATGGCAACAACAACTATATGTGGATGGCAAACATGCGGGACGGTATGCCGGCCCGACTGTTGGGCTATCCCATCATCTTCACGGAGAGGGTGCCGAATCTCGGAATCAAGGGGGATATCGGCCTCTATGACTTTGGTTACTACCTGATTGGTGACGGTGAGGGGCCAGTGGTCGAGTCCAGCATCCACGAGCGTTTCAGGGCGAACCAAACGACCTATCGCGTGTCCGAGATGGTAGACGGCAAGCCGTGGCTGAGTGCTCACGTTGACCTTCGGCCGACTGGCGCAGTCGCAATCTCGCCGTTCGTCAGCTTAGACGTGCCTGCGTCATAAGGAGAATGAAACATGGGAGCTGAGAGAAAACTGACCGAAAGGTCACGATACACTGGCGACTTTGACACCATCGAAACCGGGCCGCTCACCCCTCTGGCGTATGTCGGGCCTTGTCTGCTTGCACCCCAGGCTGTTGTGCCTGGCCTTCACTATACCCCTACCGTTGACATGAAGG
>Ga0307379_10009410_pt1 | contig 13042 bp, 12 predicted proteins | sample UN2MG_FD_202237 | JGI IMG/M metagenome (GOLD analysis project Ga0307379, IMG submission 202237) | Soil microbial communities from Risofladan, Vaasa, Finland - UN-2 | ecosystem: Environmental > Terrestrial > Soil > Coastal area > Acid sulfate soil | place: Finland: Risofladan, Vaasa | collected... | reverse complement strand
GCGCGAGATGATGTTGTGTGCTGCATCCAGTATGGTCTGGCTGGACCGGTAGTTCTGCTCCAGCAGAACCACCTGCACGTCCTTGTAGTCCTCTCGAAAACGCTGCACGTTGCGGAAGTCGGCGCCTCGCCAGGCATAGATGCTCTGATCCTCGTCCCCGACCACGAAGAGGTTACGATGCCGAGCAGCGAGCAGCTTCAGAATCACATACTGGGCCGCGTTGGTGTCCTGGAACTCGTCCACTAGCACATGTTGATACTGGCGCTGATACTTGTCGCGGACCTCTTCGCTACTGCGCAGCAGTTGCACTGTGACCATCAACAGGTCATCGAAATCCAGGGCGTTGTTCTCCACCAGAAGACCCTGGTACCGCCGATAAACACGAGCCACCGCCTCGTGCTCGTAGCGGGCGGGCGCATACTCGCCGGGACCGATCAACTGGCTCTTGGCCCTCGAGATGGAGTTCTGGATGGCACGAGGAGCGAAATCGCTGTCGTCCAGGTTCAACTCTCGCAGGCACTGCCGGATCACGCTGAGTTGGTCGGCGTCATCGTAGATCACAAAATCGCGGCTGTAGGGGAGGAGTTCAGCCTCCCGGCGCAGGATGCGCGCGCAAATGGCGTGGAAGGTACCGATGGTTATCTGGCGCAGCACCTGCTGGCCCAGCAACTCGTTGAGCCGTTCCTTCATCTCCCTGGCTGCCTTGTTGGTAAAGGTCACGGCCATGATCCGGTAGGGAGAGACGCCGCGGTTCTTGATCAGGTAGGCAACACGGTGGGTGAGGACCCGTGTCTTGCCGCTGCCGGGCCCGGCCACGACCAAGGTGGGGCCGTCAGGGGCCTCCACAGCCTCCCGCTGTGCTGGGTTCAGTTGGCCAAGGATGTCTTCCATGTTTGCCTCGATCACCTGGCAATTCTAGCATAGGCAGCACCCTGAGGCTAAACCAAGTCTGAGGCGGGTGATCACGGGGGTCGAGCGAGGAACACATATCAGGGCCCTACGGGAGAAGTGCACCCATAGCTCCTGCCCAATATGTGGGGAAGAGGTCGAACCCCATAACTCTCCACAGTTGCATGGCGCGCGGACGCGCAAGCAACACCAAGCGAGGAAGATCCATTCTGCGGCCGACGCTGGAATCGCCTGAACACTTCTCGTCCTGTCGGACAGCATGGGCTGGGGCTGGCGTTGAGTGCGGTGGGATGACGTTATGCTATGAATACCCTGGCAGGTATCTGCCAGATCCTAGCAGGTTATGTGGGTAAGGGCAACCTGATTGCTCGCATAACGAGAGTTGTGCCAGATGGCGTATACTGTGCCTTCCGAATTCAAGGATTCTGGTCTCACCTGCCTTGCCTTGTGTTGTGGAATGGTTCTATTGCCAAGGGAAGGCACAGGTCAACCAGCAATGGGTTCTCGTCTATCGTCTTGCTTCGCGTCGCCGTCAAGCAACGGTTCGATGCCATCATCGCACATTGACATCTGAACACCGACTTGATCGCACACCTGTTGGTCATCCAGGGCAAACTCTTCAATCAGCTTGACGTACTGCTTCACATAGCTGACCGGCTGTTGAATGGCAAAGGCGGTCTCTTCAGGGGTCATACCCTGCCGGGAGGTGGCGAAGTGGACGCGGGCAAAGTCCAAGATGTAGTGGTCTACCGCCTCAGGTGAGTGGAAGGTCTCCCAGGCGATGATGTGCGTCGGCTTGCCTTCGAGATAGGCCTTTCGGCAGATGATTTGCTTGTGAGTGACAGTGCGTCCCATATCGTGGAGATTACCCCGTCGTGGGACAACCTGGCCTGTCTCGGCTTCGTATTCTCGGATGAGCTGGGCGATGTGACTATGACTACGGTGGAACAGGAGAGACAGGTCAGTGCCCGTCAGGACACCACCTTGTGCGTAAGCCTCGTTAGCAACGCGCACCAAGGCACGCTTGATGACTTGGGACTGCTTTACATTGTTGCGCAGGTCGGCGACGTCATCCTGATTGGCCAGAGTGATCACGACGGGCACCTGGCGTGTGTGGGTCATGGGCTTGCGATATCCAGGTCGCTCATCCAAGGCGACCGCCTGCCACACGGTCTGTCCTGGCTTCAGACGATCGCGGGCAATACGATAGGAGTCTACCAACTCTAGGAGCTTGTCCACGAACAACTCAATCACCCAGGGGCCGCCCAGCCGTGGGAACTCCCGTGTGATGAAGCGGATGAGAGATTGACGCAGCGTTTTGGCCGCTTGAGGCCGATATTGGAGCTCGCGGTGATGTTGCCTAGGTGGGATCATAGCTGCGTCCCCCTTTTTTCCGCCTCAGGCAGGCAGGGTTCGCTGTCGAGCTGGCTGGGACGAAACCCGTTGGCTTTGACTGTGGCCATGATCTCGTTGATGCGCTCCTGGTACTCCGGAGTGTTGTAGCGCTGGTACAAGTGTTGATACTGGCGCACCAATGTCGGGGAAATCTGCATCAGGAATGCAATCTCGTCTGTGGGATAACCGTCGCGAGTGTGGGCAACGACCACCGCAAAGGTGACGACATAGTTGGCAATGGCCGGTAGCGAATGGTAGATACGTCGTTGAATCTGGGTGAAAGTGTAGCGCTTCAGATACAGTCCCACTGCCTGCACGCGGTGGCTGAGGGCTCGACCTACGTCTTTCTGCTGCGAGCGGAGGGGGACAACCACATCCCGCTCTGCCAGGGCTTTCAAGTCTCGACTGATAGTGCGCAGGCCACAGTTGAAGATGCGAAAGGCAAAGTCCTCGGCGGTCAACAGGGCTCCCTGGTCCAGAGCCTCGTGGGCCATGCGCTCAATCTGCCGCTGCTGCAAGGAGGCCGTGCCGTTGGGCTTCTGAGAGAGACGGTATCGGTGATCGTCCTCGCCCGCGTAGAGGGTCGAGACCACTGGCACCATCTTGCATTTGGACAGGGGCTTGTATCCCGGTTCGTCGGCCGAGACAGCGGTCATCGCCAATTGACCAGCCTTGATTGCTTCTGGCCGAGAGAGCCAGGGGAAGTAGACTTCTTTGACCAGATCGGTGAGGGCCTCGGCCTCGAACTGGGAGCAACCCAGTCCTTCTTTACCCCGCATGATGAAGACCTGGTCGAGCGTCTTGACTGTCAAACGGCTCAGTCGTTCACGTTCCGGTTGTCGTATCATGTGGCAGCCCCCCTGTTCAATCGGCGATCCGATCGCCACATTCTACAGGTACCTGCCATATGACACAACTATAGTTTGACGAAGAAATGCAATGCTTGCGCAGGTAGAACGGTTCTGCTAGAGTTGAAGCTGACCAGCATCTAGATATGGTGAGGTGGCCGTTCGGCGGTACAAGATGCAGCAGTTTGTCGCTTCGCCCACGCCTAGAAGCTTGCCATGTTGCGCAACTTGTGCCAAGGTTTGTTGACATAACGAAGAAGAAGCGCTCCAGCCGACACCTTGCGCGCCGGGGTTTGAGGCGGTAAGGCCGCTGTCTGCTATCCTCTTCGTCGATGTTTTGGCAATCGAAGGAACGCCTGTCAAGCATGTGTGCAAACGGTGTGAAGTCCCATGAGGGACTTGTATGCGGATAGCAGGTGTCCCAATCGCGGGCAAAGCACAACAATCGAGATCAAGGAGATGATTCCTGGCCGGTCCAAGGAGTGCATTCATTGCGAAACTGTGTTTTGGTTCTCTGGCGACGATGGGCGCCGGGCATAGTGAGCTCTCGATGACTTGGAGGATCAGATGACAAGCCTCAGCCGAGAGTTCACCATCACAGTGTAGAGAAAGAGAGTCAGTTAGTCTGAATAGAGCTTCGTCGGGTGGAACAGGGACACCGTCGTGATGCCGAATGGCGCTGCAGTGTGGCGGATCGATCGGTCGTGAGCCTGGGTTGTGGCACCGTGACCCATGAGCATTGATTCCATCTTCCCGAAACCCAAGGACTGGTCCACGTTTGAGGACATCGTTTGTGACGTTTTCGCCAGAAGACTGAACAACCCCAACTTGCAGCGGTACAGCGTTAGTGGTCAGAAGCAGTCAGAGGTCGACATTGCGGGACTAACTCAGGACGGGGTCCTGGGAATTCAGTGCAAGCATCATCCTGCTGGGAAGATCGCTGCGAGCGAAATCGATAATGAGGTTGCCAAATAAGAGGGTTTCCGGCCGGAGCTTGATGAATTCGCTATCACGACTAGCGCGGATCGGGACACCACTGTGCATTCGCACGTGCTTGAGCTGTCCAGGAGAAGAGTGAGCGAAAACAAGTATCCTGTCACCATCAAGTTCTGGGAAGACATTTGTGGATGGCTCTCCGAGTTCCCGGACTTGGTTTACAGGCATTTCGCCAAGCACTTCCCCATGGATGAGTTGGAGGAGATCCGGATTCCTGCATCAGTATGCGGCCCAAGAACAACCCTACGGTGGCCGGTGACTCTGGCTAGCCTGAAGAAGAACGCCATCCCGTGCATCGTGCTGCTCTTCCTCCTCCAGAGCACGGCGCTCCGCTGCAATCCCGTGGTCCGCGCTAGGTGGGAACTCCTTACTCAAGAGCCCATAGTAGTTGAGCCAGCCGTCATGCTCCGCGCTTGGTGGAGAATCCTCTGGCTGCGGTGGTAGAAAAGGGGTGGCAAGCGCACAACCTCACTCACACTACAGCCGGAGGTAGCTTTCTGATGACCGATCTCACCGACTTGTGCGACTATGTCTTTGTTTGTACCGGTTCAGACCTGGGCTAGACGACTTGCTCGGGCAATGACGACGCGGTTTGAAACGTGTACGATGCCGTGATGGAGACCATCTCAGCACATGGCTCGCTGGCCACCCTTCTTGAAGGGGGCGCTAACCCCTCGCTCCGGTACGATCGCAACGAGGCGCTCCTTGTCTACTTGGCACAGCGGATCGAGGAGGTGATCGCAGAGGACCTATTCCGAGCGCGGGCGGTAGATGTCGTGCACACCCTCATCACCGACCTCGACTATCGCCTCGTAGCGGACTACTTACGGGCTCGCCGTGCGGGCGATGCGGCCGTCGTAGGCGCGTTCGAACGGCTCGTCGCGTCAGACGACATCACGGAGAGAAACAAGCTGCTCTACGAGTTGGCGCGCGCTCGGTTTTCCCGTTTCGCGGCTTCCGGCGTCGACGGAGACATCGTGTCAGTCCCGCACCCTGAGGAGGTCTTTTCTCGATCCGAGCGCGGATTGATTATCTATCTCAGGGATCGAGCGCTACAGTCGCCGCTAGTCGCCCTTCTTGATGACATCGGTGCTCGACTGGGGTACTTCATTGAGCAGCAATACGATCTGCCCGGGTTCAATGCCCTCGTGCGCCAGGGTGTGGTGAAGAAATGGTGTTTGCCAGACGGGACTACGATCGTCAGCAAGCGAGATAACCCCCACAAACCCGGACGATTTCGCACCGAGCAGCTCAACTACGAGGCGGTGTTGAGCAGGATGGCAGGTCACTCCCAAGACCGGTTGCTCCTAGGCCGGGCGGCCGCTGGTGGCGGCGTCTGGCTAGCGGTGGTTCGACCATTTGCTGTCATCCGTGATGGATACTCGGATCGGTGCTATGCCCTGTCCGTCGGGATTGATGGCACCACCCTTGAGGCTCTGCTGCTCAACGAACGCGACCCGGCGATGCGACGTGCTCATCTGGCTCATTACCGGTGGCTGCTCGATGCGCTCTACGACCGAGGTATTCTCTGGGGCGACATGAGCCCTAGGAATACCTTGGTGCAGCGGGCAGGGCAGGATTTCATCTATCACATCCTCGACTTTGAAAAGACTCGCGTGCTAGACGGGTGGGCTACCACTGCTGAGAGGATCGCGCATTGCCGAGGACAGGTATGTGTCGAGGAGTTGGGGGTGGTTTGCACACCGACAGAGGTAGAGGAGTGTATGGGCGACTATTTCGCACCGGCGGCGTGGGACCTTGAATCGGAGGCGCCGCTGCCGTTCGCTCCGCGACCGGAGGTGGCCGACGTACTTCGCGGGCGAGGTTTGCATGACGTGACGCTTGGCACCTACAACCGGACGGATCTCGAAATCATGAGCGTGCGCACCCCGGACATCGACCCGTTGTCGGGTCGACGTCGGTTTCCGGCCCACATGAACAGGAAGCTTGAGCACTATCTCAGTTGCGCTGATTATGACGATGCCACCGAGTACGATCGAAAGACGACCGAAATCCTGATTGCCGCCAAGCACCACGACTGCTTCGACTCCATCTTGAATGTGCTGACTCGGGCCACCAATCGAGTCGAGAACGCGTTCATCAAAGCGGAGTTTGAAGCGATTCTCGACGGGTCCTCGACGTGCTACGTGATACCTCCGCGGCATGCCGTCGGCGCACTGGTGCATACCGTCGATGTACTCTATCAGTCACGAGAGCGCGCAGAGGACCTTCAGAGCGTGTGCAGCCACTTGGGATCAGAGAGGAGTACTGGACCGGACTGATGGACTCCTTCACCAATTCTGTGCAGGACCGAGTGCCGGTGGTGATAGATGAAACCGTACGTCTTGGGCCTGTCGGTCTCAGACTAGTGAGCAACGTTCCCGCGTTTCTAGCACTACAGTACTTTCGCCGTTTGGCGCGCAGCGCCCATCACGATGAGGCGCCTCAGTTCGAGCTGTGGCGCGTGTCGCTTGAAGGAGTCGACCTCGACCGAGAGTATCTCCTCGAGCATGTTGATCGCACGTACCGCGGGACCAGCTTCCTGCGCGGCTACTACGCTGATCCAGGCCAAGCCAGAGACTCGTTCCCTCTCCGCCCAGGAAGGGGAGTGTCTGGCTTCTCGCTCGGGCATATGGCTCCATTGTGGCATGCTTCGGAATGTGGGCCTTGGGGTTGTCTAGGTGCACTTGATCCCCGCCGTTGTCCCACAATCACTCCCTGACGAGACACAGGTTCTGGCAGTGATGGCACACTCACTCCTTGACCGTATTTCGCAAGCGGCAGAGAATCCTAGCGGTCAGAGAGTATTCGTCGTCCAGATCATGAAAGGTCTGGATGAGCATGCGACGGGCGAACTAGTTGTCGATGCCAAGGAGTTGAGCAGAGGTGAAGGATATCATGCGACCGCTTCGCTGGCTAGGTGTCGGAGATTCCCGAAGGAGTCAATCGCTATGGAGGTTCTAGCGACCCTTTGGTGGAAGTCCATAACTCCCTTCGGCAGGCAGAGGAAGTGGTCACGAAGTCTAGGCCAGGCACGGTAGTTGTTCCAGATTCGGTGGGATGATGTAGAGGCCACAAGATGTTGTAGTCTGTGATGGATGGATCCACTGTAAGTGGCGGGCATTTCGAATTCACACCAATCATGAAACAATCACCAGCCACGTGGCAACTTGAAAAAGGAAGCGATTGTGGTATCATCTATTTCAAAGTGGGGCACATGAAACGACTTCAGCTTTGTCGATCTTACCTCACGCGACATGACCCAGACTTTCTTTGCTTGTCCTTTTCCGACGGACCAGATGCCAAGAAGTGTCAGAACGACTCGTGCACTTCTGCTAGTAGATGTCTTTCTCATGCGTAGTCCAATAAAGGAGGTGGATTATTGATGTCGGAAAATGAGAAGTCCCTTGTCCAGCGCTTTTGGAACGGTGTGTGGAACGAAGGAAAGATAGAACTAGTCGATGAGCTAGTGGCATCAGATTTCGTTGCACACGATCTCCCCCCAGAGATGGCACATGGACCTGAAGGGTACAAAGAGTATGTGAGAGCAAACCGAGCCGCGTTTCCCGACGGACAGGATGTTATCCAGGACATCATCGCTGAAGATGATAAGGTTGTGGTTCGGTACATTGGGAGAGCTACACATCGAGGTGACCTCATGGGGTTCAAGGCGACTGGCAAGCGGGTAGAGGTTCCCGGAGTGGAGATCTTCCGTGTAGTCAGTGGCAGAATCAAGGAGACTTGGTCGCTCTGGGACACTTTCGGGTTCTTGGAGCAGATCGGTGCCATTTCTCTGCCCGAGTCCTAATAGGTGGGAGGCTAGATTTGTCAGCCACAGAGTGAGTTGGCGCGTGGACTGCAGCCCTGATGTGACGGTAGCTCAGCACGACCCGGGGTACGGGCACGCCGTCGAGCGAGTGTCAGCTTTGCCTAGCAAGAAAGGGCTCTTGTCCGGGGAAGAACGTGTGCCCTGAATCTCCCCAGAGTTGGCAGAATCTGCAGTCCTATATTGGCCTGACATTCAGATTCTCCTGCTATCACGATGTGAGGAGTCTCTTCGCCTTTGGACGGAAACCGTGGTCGGAGCATCGAAATCAGCGGGGATGCTCAGGGAACTGTAGTAATCTCCGGTGATGGTAATGTAGTCGTCTTCCAGACAAGTCGTGTATATGTTGACAGGGAGGCTGCTACCGCACCGCTGGGCGTCAACCCATACAATGGATTGTCAGCTTTTCGCGAAAGCGATGCAGATCGTTTCTTCGGTCGTGAAGAGCTAGTTGGTCGTTTGTGGAAAGCCTTCCGATCTCTCTATGACCTCACGCCAGAGGAGCAAGCTTCGCCGCGGATTCTTTCAGTTCTAGGACCTTCTGGCTCGGGCAAATCTTCTGTGGTACGGGCAGGTTTGATCCCAGAACTCGCTCGGCGTCCCCTCCCAGGACTTGAGCGCGCACAGGTCGGCGTTTTCAGCCCAGGCTCGGATCCCGTCGAGGCACTTGCGGGAATTCTGGCGCAAATTGCGACCAATGATCCAGCACCTCTGTCTAAGACGCGCGAGTTCTCCGAGCAGCTCAGGACTCCAAGTCGAGATGGTCTGTATGATGGGCTGCGTCGAATAGCGAGGCTGTTCTGCAATACTGCCCTCTCTCCATTGGTTCTTCTTGTTGATCAGGCGGAAGAGATGTATTCTCTCAGTGATGATGCTAACGAGCGCAAGATCTTCATTGAGAATGTGTTGCATGCTGCTTCGGGTCCAGTACCTGGGGTTTCAACAATTCTGACCCTCCGCTCTGATTTCCTTGGTGCCACTCAAGAGCATCCAGATTTCAACAGGGCTATCGCCGATCTGGGTTTCATCGTTCCAACGATGAACTTCTCAGAACTTCATCGTGCAATAGCTCAGCCCGCGATAGAGGCGGGACATCCACTTGACGAGCGCACCGTAGAGTTGCTAATCTCCCAGACAATAGGCAGAGAAGGGGCACTGCCTTTGTTGCAGTTTGCGTTAACACGCATCTGGGAAGGAATGAGCAATGGGATTCCGGCGATAGAAACATTGAAACGCCTCAATGGTGTAGGTGGCGCACTTGCTGATGAAGCTCAGAGTATCTATGATCGACTAGACGAGCTGCATAGACAAATAGCTCGGCACACATTTCTTGATTTGGTACAACTTGACGAGGATACTCGCGGAACTCGGCGGCCTGTACCGATTCGCTACCTTTCAGACTATGAGGATCATCGTCCAAAAGTCGACTATGTGCTCCGCAAGTTCTCATCCCCGGCTGTTCGTCTGATTACTCTTTCTTCTACTATTGATGGTATGCCCACAGCGGAAGTAACACACGAAGCGTTGTTCGAGCATTGGCAATTACTGCGCAATTGGATTTCCGAGGGCCGAGATGATATTCGACTCAAGCAGCGATTGGGCTTGGCTGCCCGGGAGTGGGATGAAAGTGGCAGAGAATCGGGATACCTGTACCATGGAGCCCGACTGGCGCAGATTTTTGAGTGGTCGCTGAAACCCAGTTCTCATCTGAGTTCCCTTGAACGCGCATTCATTCAGGCGAGTGTAGAATCGGAAGTGGATAATCTCTTCGAGGTTTCCCCTCAAGTGCTTCCTAGCGTTGTCGATAGGCTCACCGGATTTGGCTCCTGGGTTGAACACCATCTTCTCAAGATGCGGACTCAGAGCGATCTGACAGATGCTCAGCGCAGAAGGTTAGTCTTGGCGTTACTCCCGTTTGACCCGAGCCTGTTGGAAGACGTCAAAGAGGAGCTCTGGAGGGTTCCGGCTGAAGAGTTTCTGGTCTTTCGCGATGCGCTACTTACGCGAATCCACTTGCTAAAGGATGCTCAAATAGACGAGTTCTGGCAGGTATTTCATGATGCGGCGACCTCCGATGAGAAGCGATTCAGGTCTTCATGCGTGCTGGCCGCTCTTGACTCTCGCAGTCCAGCATGGATGTCAATAGCCGAGGATGTAGTGCGACTCTTGGTCAGGCAGAATGCACTTCATCTATCCATTTGGGTAGAATCACTTCGTTCCGTCCAATACCACCTATCAAAGCCGCTACTATCTGTGCTTCGCGACGAGAATGAACCAGTTATCCGCCGTGATTGCGCCGCCTTTGCGCTTATGTCCCTTGCTGGGAGTGATGCAGAATTGCTGGCGAGCTTGATTAGCGAGTGCACAGAATCCTCCTATGAGCAGATCTTTCGACAGATTACTGTGGCTGAGCATCTCCAAGACATCGTGGAGGCGTTGAAGGTCATTGCTCAGGAAGTACCTGATCCCTCTTTGTCGGAAGGAGATCGGGTCAGACTAGGGGGTCGGCGCGCGGGGGCGGCGATAACGCTGCAACGACTCAAGGAGCACAAGGCGTCTCTTGACATATTCGACATCTATGACGATCCTGAATCTCTCACGCAGTTTGTGCACTTATTGAAGGCTCGTTCTCTAGAACCATCAGCCATTATCGAATGCCTACATCTTGCCGAGAACGTACACGCGAGATTTGCCTTGTTATTGGGCATCGGTGAATTCCAGTTGCAGCAAGTTGCCGAGCCTCAGCGCGATGAACTGGTTGGTCTAGTGATGCAATGGTATCAAGCAGACCCTAGTTCTGCAATCCATGGGGCTACAAAGTGGCTACTCCGCTCGTGGGGATTCAGCGATTTCGTAGAGAAAGCTGACAAAGCACTTTCCGCACAGGAGGCCAGCGTTCATCGTGAATGGGCTGTGCGGCACATCAACGGAGATGTAATGACCTTTGCTCTTCTTGATCTTGGCTCATTTATGATGGGTTCACCCGCATCAGAGGTTGGTCGACGTACCTATGAGCAACTACATGAAGTACGTCTGACACGGAGATTCGCAGTCTGTGATGAACCTGTAACGCGAAGAAGGTTTGAGCAGTTCTTGAAGGCCACGCAATGGAAAGACTTCCCTGACGGCATAGAGAGATTCAGCCCTGATCTAGATTGTCCTGTTGTGTGCGTCACGTGGTACGAAGCAGTAGCTTACTGTCGGTGGTTATCCGAATGTGTGGGTCTGAAAGACTCAGATCAATGTTACGAATCGCCAGACAAGCTGCGAAAAGGGGATCATGGATTCCCGTTGAACTGGCCGCTTTTCCCTGAAAGATCCGGATTCCGTCTGCTGACGGAAGCGGAATGGGAATACGCTTGTCGTAGCTCAACAGGTACAGCATACAGTTTCGGCAGTGACAGAACACTCCTTAAGCATTATGCATGGTTTGTAGAGACCACGTACACCTCGCAGCCCGCGGGCAGGCTAAGACCCAATCTGAGAGGTCTTTTTGATATGCATGGAAATGTATACGAATGGTGCCATGATTGGGTTGCCGATTATCCTCCTGGATGTGTCACAGATCCACTTGGCCCTACTTCCGGCAAACGAAAGATTCTGCGTGGAGGTGGTTGGAACTACTACGGTAGGGACTGTAGGTCTGCAGATCGCTACAATGATATCGTTCTACCCACCTACAGATACAGTTCCTTGGGGTTTCGTATCGGTTACACGCTGGGGGAATCGGAACTGTTGCCTGCGGCTGGCTAGTTGGATACCTTTGGACTTGAGCATTTGATACATCTCATTCGTAGGAAGCCCGTCAAGCGGCATGGGAGGGGAAGAGGTATCTCCCACAATGTCCAACATTTGTCGGTAGAATCAAATAGACCCATGATTCTTGAAACACTAGCCAGATACTACTGAGATATGAAGACAAGATTGGCGCACAAGACTGGCTTGACTAGCCAAGTGGTTGAGATCGCAAAGAACTTGGGAGCAACGCTGGCGGGCATTGCCAGCGTTGAACAGCTCAAGGCAAGTCCATCATTTCTCGTGGCCCCCACTATGGACCCAGCCACAGGGATAGGGATGTGGAAGAGTGATCTAACACGCGAGGAGGTTGTCTGGCCTGAAGGCTTCAACTCTGTAGTTGTTGTTGCCCTAAAGCATAGCGAGAAGCACCCCGACCTCGACTGGTGGGACAACTGGTGGGAAAACACAAACGGAGGAACCCCAGGCAACCGCATCATGATGTCTATTACTGCTGGATTATCAACATGGATAAGGGAAGAACTGCATCTCAATACGGCCAAACTACCCTATTACATAGAAGATGGCGGCACATTCCTTAAAGATGCGGCAGTAATGGCTGGTCTTGGAAGCATAGGAAAGAACAACATCCTGGTTACACCGGATTACGGTCCACGGGTCAGGTTGTACGCACTGCTTGTTGATGAGGAGCTAGAAGCCACTGGTCCAATCGGATTCGATCTCTGCAGGAGTTGCAGCATGCCCTGCAGGGCAGCTTGTCCACAAGACGCGTTTGGGGAGGTCGTTTTCACAGAGGAAAGAACGATAACTAGCTGCCTTCCCGGAAGGGATGGAAGATTCAATAGAGTCGCATGCAGTGTCCAAATGAGAATCGATTTGGACAAACCCGAGGAAGTTCCAGTCGCAGAAGGAAACCCTTCTACAAGATTGTACATCAAGTTCTGTAGAAGGTGCGAGATGGCTTGCCCTGTTGGTGAGGGGATATGATACACAAGACCAGTCGCAGAGAGCATTCAAATGCTACTTCGAACTGGGAAAAGGTATGATAGATCGGCATCGTCTTGAGCCTAACGAAGAGTTGGCGTTGCCTGTTTCCTGGTTGATTCTCAGGTTACGTGGGTGGGCTGGAATACGTATGGTATCATGTCTTTCCACATGATGTGACCGGTGCAGCCGAAAGAGCTGCGCCGTACCCGTGCATCCCTCTGAACCACCTCTCCGCACCTGGGCACGAGGAGCCGGGTCTTATGATACCGGTCGCGGAGGGGGGCGCTTTGGCTGCACCACCGAGTTCATGAGTGACCGGCATGAA
>Ga0307379_10009405_pt1 | contig 13045 bp, 21 predicted proteins | sample UN2MG_FD_202237 | JGI IMG/M metagenome (GOLD analysis project Ga0307379, IMG submission 202237) | Soil microbial communities from Risofladan, Vaasa, Finland - UN-2 | ecosystem: Environmental > Terrestrial > Soil > Coastal area > Acid sulfate soil | place: Finland: Risofladan, Vaasa | collected... | reverse complement strand
GTGTCAAAGATGGATCAAGAATTCTCATGAATATGGGAGTTACAAATAAATCGGATAAATATTTATATCAAACATGTGTTTTAGAATATTTAAAATTTGAAAAATACATTACTGAACTCTGGACAAAAAGAGGAGTCACCTGGGATGATTGAAAATTACATAGAAATTCCAATAGACAAACTGGTCAAGGCAGACTGGAATTATAAAAAAGAGCATGAGACAACAAAAGAAAAACTGAAAGAAAACATAAAAAGAAATGGTCAAATAGAAAATATCTTGGTCAGGCAGCTGGGCACCGGATTTTATGAAGTGGTTAACGGGAATCATAGATTTGACGTATTAAAGGAACTAAATTTCGAGACTGCTGTCTGCTATGACCTTGGGAAAATATCTCAACCAATGGCAATGAGAGTGGCAATTGAAACAAATGAAACTAAATTCGATACAGACCATATATTGCTTGCTGAAAGAATAAAAGAAATAACAGAGGAATTTGATGTTTCCGACCTTGCCTTGACTCTCCCATATGATGAAAAAGAACTACAGTCATATAACGAATTATTAGATTTTGATTGGGATCAATTTAAAAAAGATGATGTTAATATTGATTTTGAGAATGGAAAGTTTTATATAACTATAGAGACAAACTCCCTTGATGAGGCCAACATGTTTCTTGAAGAAAAAGGTCTTGATTATTGTATAAAAGAAGGGCAGAATAAAATAAATATTAAAATATAGGACATTAAAAAAGAGTTTCAAACAATGCAAGATGATACCAAAATAGACGTTTTAGAAGATTTGGACGATTTGGACCATGCCATCATAAGATTGAAAATTGATGGCGTTAAAATAAAAGACATAGCTGAAAAATTAGACCATGCCAGGTCTACAATTTCAAAACGATTAAATAAATTTAAGGTTCAACAAGCACTTAATGAATTGCAAAAGACAGCTTTACAAATTATTTTAGACAGTCAACCGGATGCAGCTAGAGAGATTAGACGACAATTAAAAAAAGGTGAAACTGATAGAGATAAAAGAGAAGCCGCTAAAGAAATATTAAAGGGCGTTCTTTCAGACCGAATAACAGTGGACTGGGACACACAAAAGAAGATTCAAGAATATTTAGATGAAGATGATTTTGGGCATATAGTGGAAGAGGAAGAGACTGAGGAGTAAAATATTTCTTTCCATGGACAAAGAAAAACGAAACCGAAAAGAATACTGCAAAAGATATTATCTGAAAAACAAAGAAAAATGCAGAGAAATTCAAAAAACATATTATGAAAAAAACAAAGAAAAATGTAAAGAGATCAGCAAAAAATATTACAATGAAAACAGGGAAAAATTTTTGGGGTACAGAAGGAAAAGGCGAAGTGATGACGAGGACTGGAAAAAAGATTTTATAATTTTTAAAAAATAATGAGTAAAACAACCGTAAAAAACATCCTGAACATGGACATTAACACCGCAGACTTCTACACCATTGCAACCACCGTTCATAAAAACCATAAAAAGAAAAAGCTTAAAATCAAAGGCACGTATCTGGAGGCACTGTATAAAGACACAAACCGGGTCATCAAAGTAAAAAAAAGCACTCAGGCGGGCGTGTCTGAATGGCTTGCGATTCGGGCAATAATCAGAGCAAGGGACGGACTGAATGTTTTCTATGTTTTTCCAACGTACGTTTTAAAAAATCAGTTTGTCAAAGAGCGCATAAACAAATCAATAATGTATACAAGATATTATTCTGATTTACAAAAGAATGATGACTCCAGAATCTTCGAATCTCTTGACATGAAGATGTTCGGAAAAGGGACCATTGCATTTGTTGGAAGTAACTCTCAGGTGTCTTTTTTATCCTTCCCGGCCGACGATGTTATTATTGATGAGCGCAACCAGTGCAACGAAGAAAATATCGGGATGGCAAAGGACAGGCAGGGAAATTCTAAAGACAAGACAAATGTCATAGTAGCTAACCCGACCTATGAAGGATTCGGGATTGATCTTGATTATGAAGAGTCTAACCAGAACAAATGGTGTATAAAATGCAGCTGCGGGGAGTGGGTTTTTCCAGACTTTTTTAAACATGTCTTAAAAGAGATTGACGATAAAACATATATTATAAGGGACAAGAATTTTGACCCTCATAAAACAAAAGATGTGAATCCGATCTGTCATAAGTGCGGGAAAGCATTCAACCGCCTGGCAACCGGGGAGTGGGTTCCCCACAACAAACATAATGACTCAGGCTATCATATTTCAAAACTTTTTGCAGGGACTGTCACTCTCAGGGAGATGGTCGATCGATTCGACACCGGCCTGAAAGACGAAAATGAAATGCAGCATTGTTTCAATAATGATATGGGACTCAGCTACACAGCCAAAGGGGCGAAGATTGACGACTCTCTTCTGAATTCCTGTGTTAGGGATTATAATATGCCAGACAATTCAACAGATATTCATATTGCAGGAATCGACGTTGGGAATATGTTCAATATTATTATTGCAGATGCTAACTTGCATGTCCATTATATCGGGGAGACTCCAGACGTTAAAGACATTATAATGCTGATTAAAAAATACAATGTCAGAATGTTTGTAATTGATGCAATGCCAGAGAAGAGAACAGCGACAAAATTGGTTTACTCCATGAAGCGAGGGTTTATGTGCTTTTATTCCAACTCCAAAAAGAACTTGACGTATGACCTGAATGAACGTACAATTTCGGTAGATAGAACTTTTACTCTTGATGCAGTTAAAGAGGCAATTGTTACCGAAGGAATTAAGTTGCCACAAAATGCAAAAACAATAAAAAACTTTTACGAGCAAATGACTTCTTCCACCAGGGTGTTCGATGAAAAGAAAAAAACTTACGATTGGGTCCATAACAAGCCAGACCACTATTTCCACGCAATGGCATATTTATTACTGGCAAAAAAAATACTAGTGGCGGTTACCTGATGATATTTTCTAAAAATAAAAAAGTTGAAAAAGCAATTGCCGACGGAGCCAATACTATGATGACCGGAGTTACCGGAGTCCCATCAAATGCAAGGTCGGAGCAGGGGCGAAGGGGCTACAATGTTTTCACATATTCCCAGCTATACAATGTTACTGGACGCAATAAAGAAAATGAACTCCAGACCGTTTCAATTGAACAGCCGATTTTTTACCTCACACTTGAAGAGCGGATAAATATTTTTAGACTCAGCTCCCCGGTGTTCGGCCTTGTCACTTCTCGAATGAATAGATTAAGTTCCCTGAATTTTGAGGTGGTCCCTGATAACAAAAACGAGGACATGCTTTATGAGAGATTAAAAAACTACAAACAGATATATAAAGAATACGAAGGGCAGGCCGACATGAAATTTCAAGTCGCCCGTGCTCAAATCAGACGAGAGATTGAAACAGAACTTCCCGACATTCTGCCTGACATGTCAAATTTTGACAGAGCTATCCTCCGATGGAAAAAACGTCTTGATATGCAGAAGGGAGACAAAGCCGGGGAGATTGCCGACTGGCTGGAGCAACCGAATCAAGAGGACAATTGGGGCGACTATATTAAGAAATATGTTTTTGATTTGATGATCCATGGCTCAGTCAGTCAGTACAAACAAGAGCAGAATGGAGTCATTGAAAATATTTACACTCTGCCCGGTGGCACTATATTCCCAGTCAAGACTCCTTATGTCGGGAGCTACACCGCTTATGTTCAGTATGTCGTCGGCATGGACCCGCAAATTTTTTATGACAATGAGATTGTATTCTCCAGTTACTGCCCGACTTCTGCCCGGTCGCATGGTTTTATACCGCTGGAGGCCCTTATAAACAAAGTAACAGAAAGCATGTTGTTTGACCGGCTCATGGCAGAGCAAGCCGATGGGACAAAGCCCCCTGAAAAAATGGTTGTCATAACTGATAACTCGAACTTTGGAGACTTCAATCAAGATATGCAACTCCCGATTCAGGGAGACAATCAGCAGCGAATTGAAGAGAAGGTAAACCAGCCAACCAAAAATGCAGTAATGACTTTTTCAGGAAATGCTGCACAGGTTGTGGACCTGTCAAGGGAAAACACGATGGGGATACAGATGCAAAGGCAAAAAGATATTCGAGAAGAGGTCGCACTTGTTTTCAATGCTTCGAATATTGAGGTCAACCTCACAGGGTCAGATAATACATCGGGCCGCGAAACCTCAGAAACTCAGATGGAACTTTCCCAGGGGCGGGGGATCGGTCCCATAATCGTGCAAATTGAAAATGATTTTAATAAAAGGATTCTCCCATTCAGGTTCGGCGGTGGTTACAAACTACAGCTTGACGTCGGGCAGAGCGAAAGAGAATCAATCGAACTGCTCCGAGCTAAAATGGATACTGGTTTATTTTCTGTCAATGAGTTGAGACGGGACGAGCTTAATCTTGACCCATATGATGGGGATGAATTCGAAAAGCCTTCCGGCCCCGGTATGCCAGACGGTACAGAGGGCGCACCCCTCTATGTAAATCAAGCACAGTGAGAAAACAAATGACAAAAAAAAGAAAAACTCTGACAACTCAGGATTATAAAGAAATGCTCCAGAGGGCAGAGGACCAGAGAACCGTTGCACTTGAAATTATAAATGACTGCAAAGATATTATGGAAACACAAAAGGCCGTTATCAAAGATTTGAATTACAAACTATCAAAAAAAATCAGTCCCTGGGATAGGTTCAAGCAAAAATATATCATGGGGAAATATATCAGGTTGTTAGAACAATGGCAGAAATTAAAGACAGAAAAATTAAACCGGCAGAAATTGACGACTTAACAGCCGAGCTTGAACTTGATTTGGTTGCATTCTTTAAAGTCCTTGAATCTGATATATTATATATTGTAAATTCTGAAGATGACCCTGATGAAATTATAAAAAAAATAGACAAGTTGCTGGAGTGAAGAATGTCAGATATTAAGGCGAATATTTTGTGTGAAATTACTTATTGTTGTGATGAACTAACAGGGACGGAGCCTATTAAGTTCCAATTTGTTGGCGAATTCAGAAACGCTCAGGATGTAATGAGAAAAATCAAAGAATTAAAAGAAGAATATCCCGACCGAAAATATAGTATAACCTCAGTTTTTTAAAGGAGTCCCTGATGGCGAAGAAAAAATGTAACACGATTGTTAAAAAGAAAGTTATAAAAGATAGCAAGTCGGACAAAGTTTCTTCCTGTATGACAAAATTCAAAGATGGCCAGCTGAAGGACAGGCATGGGAACATCGTCACAGATAAAGACCAGGCCCTTGCAATTGCCTTGAATGAAGCGGGCCTGTCAAGAAAGACTTTGGAGAAAGCGGAAGTCTTAAACAAAATCAAAGTTTATAAATCACAGATTAAAAAGATGATACAGAAGCAGGATGCAAAAGAAGAGGCTTTATTTGATAAAATAATCCAGTTTTTTCAGGAGAACCCTAATCCGGATGACTCCAAAGTCCATGACTTCGCTGAAAAGAATAACATAGACACCCACAAATTGGAGTCAGTTATTTATATGATCCTGTCAGATTTTTTGAGCGGGGGAGCATCGAAGGGAGTCAACAACAACTATGATGAAAATGAAATAAAGCTTGGTATGATTGTTGAAGCCGAACACTCCAGTATTCCAGCACTACAGAGAAAAATTGTTTATGACCACCTGGCAGAGAACCCGGCGTATTATTCAGATGGCAGGGACAAGGGTGTATTTATTGAGTTGGAAAATTCAAAAGTAGAAAAGCTTAAAAAATAATGGGTTATGCTCCAAAAAAAAGCCTGAGTCCAGCAAGAAAACCACCTTCTTTGATACCGGCTGGAAAAAAAGAGGTTGAATGCCGGGGTTGCGGAGCTTCCGGTCAAATTGAAAAATGCGAATATTGTGGAAGGATTTTTTAAATGGCCAGAATTTATCTTGACCGCCTGACAAAGAAATACAGCCCCGGCACTGTCAGGACCGGAAAATATAGAAAACTCGTCGAAGAAATCATGGAAGAGAACACAACAAAATTAAATCGGACTCTTTTTAAGATCACTGATGATCACTACAAAAAAGAAAACAAGAGAATAACCAAAAAAGAAAAGCGGTTCTCTCTGCCTGAACTGGAGGACGTTCTTCCCCGGAAAACAATATCAGTCAGGAAGAGCGCTGAGAAGGGGAGCCTGATCACAGATGATTTACGGGATAAATTGTCGACTCGACTTAAAGAGACATTGAAGAAAAAAGGACTGGAAACGAAAACAGGCAAAATGGCAGGGACTTTAAAAAAAGAAGTCCTGGCAGAATTTGAGCAGAATATCAGAAAGACTTTTGTCAACTACACAAAGAAAGACCCGAAATTTAAAGTCCCTGGAAATGTCAGGAATATTGCAACAACCGAGTTAAGAAGTGCGGTGGCAGAAATTAAATCTGAATACAATAAAACCATACTGGAGAAAAATCCAGATGCAAAGATGACAAAGACATGGATCCACAACATGGGAGTATTGAAGAGCCGGAAGAATGCAAGGCAGGGCCATGTTAAACTTAACGGAAAAACAATTGGATTTGATAAAATGTTCACAATATGGGGAGACGAAGGAGTATATGAAGCACCATATCCCCATCATAGTTCGCTGCCAGCGGGCGAGGTGATTGCTTGTCAATGTGAAATTTTATACAGGGTTAAAAAGTAATGAGCAAGGAACTGCAAATCAAACAATTAAAAACCATTGCATTATTATTATCTAAATTTTATCAATATAATTTGAAAATAGAAATAAATGTTCAGACAAAAGAAAAACAGGCCAAAGTCTCAATAAAAGAATGCAATTTGTGATTGACAATAATTTTGTTAAATGTTAATTTTAAAACCTGATGATCCCTTTTAAATAAATCATTCAAATCCGCAGAGTACCTTCACCAAAGCCTCTGCACACTCCAAAGTGTCGAAGGTACTTGATGAAAAAAAATATTTCTTTTTTATTCCAACCATATAATTTTGACAAAGGCGAACATGCCTTTGAAAAATCTGTGGATGGACAGAAAAAAAGATATTTAAAAGGCATAGCTTCCGGGACCATGATCGACGGTCATGGCGAAAAGATCACTGAACAATGTATAAAATCATTCCAGGAACAAGCCGGGTCAGGCGACATTTTACTTTATGCAGATAAACATGGAGTGGCCTACACTGAGGACATCGGGATTCTGGAGAGAGCTGAAATCCTTCCGAACTATGACTGGCAAGTAGAATTTAGACTCTATGATGAATCTGATGGAGTCGGAGCCAACACCCTTGAAACAATTGGCAAGTTGTGGAAACAATGCAACGGCCTGCCACCATACCAGCATAAAAAACAAAAAGGTTTTTCAATAGAGGGGATTATTCCCGACAATGGAATTATCAAAATGGATCAAGACGGCCGCAGGGTTGTTAATGATGTTACCCTTGATGGGTGTGTGGTAGTTCCACGCCCTGCTTATCAGACCTCAATAGCTCATTCACTTTATAAGGCCCTTGAAGAGCGACCCCCCTGGCAAATAGAAAAAGCAATTGAAAACACACTAAAAAGATCAATCCAAAAAGATGACCTTGAACAAAGTTATTACAAAAAGATTTACACTCTTAACGACACCCTCCATGAAGAGATCGAAAAAATAATGCAAGATCAATCTATAGAGAAAAAAGAGCCAAGGCTCAAAACTCTATTTGATGAATATAAGAATATAATGATTGAAACAATCATAGAGAACCCCGGCATGTTTGAAGTTATCGACCCATATGATGACACAGACACCGAGGTTGCAAGTGTTTACGATAGGAAGCCAGACTCTCAGATCGTTCTTAAAAGTTTGTTGTCCAGCCTGGACCAAATTGAAAAGGCGGTTGAAAAAATTATTTAAACTAGGAGTCTTAAAATGGAAAATCAAGAATTGATGGCCCTAATAGCAAATCTAAATTCTATAACAGAGCAAATCATGCAGCTGGCAGGCGGAAGCCCGGTAGTTGATGAAGTCGAAGAAGAGCCTCAGCCTGAGAATGCTCTGGCAATGGAAAAAATCTTAAAGTATTTAAAAGAAGATGATCAAGATGAAGATGACATTGGCGACGTTGAAAAATCCGATGATGCCGATGAAGACGACGCTGAGGTTGAAAAATCAGAAGAGGGAGCAAACGCCTCCGACGATGCAGAAGAAAGAATTGAGGACCAGCCAGAAGAAAATATTGGCAATATAAATGAAGTGGCAAAGGCCATTGCAAAGGCTCTGAGAAACAAAGTCAAAAAATCTAAAAAAGTAAATCCACTTCATAAAGAGATCAACAATCTTAAATCAGAAAATAAGGAAATGAAAAAAGCCCTTGAAGGAATTTTTGAAGGACTCGGCATTGCTGATGAGATTAAAAAATCTCAGGAAATCCAGAAGCAACAAAAAGCAAAGCCTTTGAATGATGAGAATGAAATTAAGAAAACTCTTGATTATATTTCTCAGGCAATTGGCAAGACTAATGAGCCAAAAAAAATGGTTAATCAGAATGACAACCAGCTCAGAAAATCTTTGGTTGACAATGATGGTCAACTCCTGAAAGGAATTTTTTCAAAAAGATAAAAGATAAAATATAAAATCTGAATATAGGAGATTTTAACAAATGGATATAATACAACAATTTAACAGCCAGAGGGGAGCCTACAAGAATTTAATTAGCAAAGCTCTTTCCTCTGCAAGCGGAAGCGGTGGGGCGTTAATTCCTGAACATTTGGAACAGGTTATCACAAACGCCATCCCAAGACTTTCCCCGGCTCTTGCTCTTGTAAGTGCAGAGTATGATCCACAGAAGGTTTATTCACATGGACCCCTTTGCCAGTAATGGCAAAGTAAACTGACGGTGAAAACGGTGAACATCTTAACTATGAAAATAAAAGACAATACCGTGCCAAGCCTCGAGAGAGGAAGGTGTAACGACTATTCCGAAAGGAAGTACGCTCAAGTGAGTGGAAGCGCCGTCCAGCCAGAAGTCAAAAGTTTCTTGACGATGCTGGTTGAAGATATAGTCTGCTCCCATAAGAAATTATGGGCAGGTAATCAATGGAAGAACAAAAACGACTCGAAAAGAACAAACGAGAAAAAGAACGATATTATGAAAATCATGAAGCAAAAAAGGCATATGCAAGAGAACGCTATCATGAAACTAGAGAAGAGTCGTTGCAAAGAAATAAAAAATGGCGAGAAGAGAACAGAGAAAGAACTAATGAACTTAATCGAGAAGCATATCAAAGAAATAAAGAATGGTATAATGAGCGTAGAAGGAAAATGCTCAAGGACCATCCTGAAATCAATCGAGCAAGATCATTGGTTAACAAACATATCCGAGAAGAAAGAATGGATAGGCCAAAATTTTGTGAAAAATGTGGAAAAGAATGTTTCACTTATGCACATCATGAAGACTATTCAAAATCTCTTGAAGTCATTTTTCTTTGCAGGAAATGCCATACATTGATACACCGGCAATAGATTAACGACCTATTGCGAACATAACGCATGAATTTAATAGACTAACAGCCCTCCCAGCGTCGGGCGGTGCGATGGGTGAAAGTGCAACCACACCAACAACCCAGCCAACTTTTGTTCGTGACACAGTAACTTTGAAAGTTGTAAGACGCAAAGGTGCGACAACTGACTTTTTGCAGTCGTCGTCAAAAAAAGCATACGATGCAGCAGCTGAAAATATCGAGGCTTGTATTCTCCAGCATGTTTATGATCTGGAGAATTATTGCATGTATGGAAACGTGGCATCAAATGCTTATGAGCCATCCGGGCTTGACACTTTTATAACAACCAATAGAACAAATGAAGCAGCGGGCGGTGCAGTCCCTACCTCACTTTCTTTCCTTGATAATATGCTTGATGAAAACTTGGACCGACAGGGCGTGAATCATTACAAAGCCTTCGTAATGTCTCCACAAATGTTGTCTAAAGTATCTCAACTTATGACAAACGTTAGACTTAATCAGGGCCTGACCGGATCACTGTCACAGGTTGACATCCCTGGTGGATGGAGATTAAATGCTTATCGAGATACACCAATTATTGTATCTTCTGCTTGCCGACCCAAAACAACTATGGGAACCGTAACACCATCGACCGGAGCAACCGGTGGAACAATCCCAGATGCAACAACTTATTATTTCAGAGTTGCTGCGGTTACTGCTAACGGCGAGCAAACAGCCTGTGCAGAAATCAGTCAGTTAACCGGATCGCCTGGAACCATAAGCACTATTGTATTGACCTTTACACCGGTGAGCGGTGCTTATAGATATAAGGTTTACGCAGGGACTGTATCCGGTGCTTTAACATTGTCAAGAATAGTTCCAGCTTTCACATATGATACAAATGGAACTTTAACTCAATCAGACACCGACATTATAAATGCTGGTGAAACAACTGTGACTTCCAATGCTGCCGGGGCTGTTAATGTAATAACATTACTCAGCACACCAACAACCGCAGGGACAGAAGTTCCTACAGCCATGCAATCGGACGTTCCTTTTGTTGCCGATCTTGCGGGTGGCGATGCTCCAGAAGAATATTGTTTCTTGTGGGATCTTGACAGAGCACAGGGACTTGGCCGACTGCCTTATACTAATGAAGGTGGATCAAGATTCAACGGCCTTGTGACAATTGAGGATCTGGCAAAGACAGATGATTTCTTGCCATTTTTAATCAAGTCTTATTTCGCACTTGCTCCAGCATTTGAGGCGACAAGCGTAATTCATAGAGGATTAAGGACTTCATAAATGGCGGTCTTGACTCAACAGCAATATTCTGAAATTGAAAAAGAAAAGAATATAAAATCAGAAGAGGGGAGAATCAAAAAGGTTCTGCCCTCAACTGTAAACAAAAAGCCTGAAATTAAATATTATTTATTTCATCCGGACAACCCGAAGAGCAGATATTTAAATGACAAATATCATGTCAGAATCGGGGGACTGAATTTCTACCTTGAAATTATCGAAGGTGTAATAACCACAAATGATGAAGAAGTAAAAACACATTTATTGGCTAAAGGGTTTATTTTTATGTATAAAAAGGAGATTTCAAATGAGTAATTATTTATCAAGAATTGGAGCGGAAGCCCTTAATAATTCAAATCCTGAAAATCAAAATGCGCAACTTGGCAGTAAATTAAAATGGTTGCTTGGTCTGAATAATCCACCAGGAAAAGTTTTCTATGTTAGTCGGAATATTCTTGCTTCAGGAAATGGTTTAAGTTGGGATCAGGCATTTAAGACAATAGGCGAAGCAGTGGATGCGGCAAATGATGCGTATACAGATGCAAGACAACCGGACAAAGGAAGAAACACTGTAATTTATGTAGGTGAAGGGTGGTATTCAGAAGTTCCGCTTACATTAACCGCAAGTGATGTTCATATTATCGGAGTCGCATCTGGAAGTCATGACTCTATAGTTCTTTACGGAAGCTCTTCTCAAGGAAGTTGGGCAGGGCCATCTGGCGGGCCAGCATTGACACTCGCAGGCTCAAACAATACTGTTATGAACATGGGATTTTTCACAGCTGATCCACTTTATGCCTCAGTAAAAGATGGAGCACATGCAAGTGATGGAGATTCAGGATATTATGGAACGAACGGAAACAGTTTAATAAATTGTAGTTTTGTTCGTGATGTAGCAGATGGTTCTCTTGGAGGACTTGATATTGCAAGTAATGAAGGCCCGTATGTTAGTAATTGTAGATTTTCTACTTCTTGTAAGGATTGGGGAATTCGGATAAGAAGTAACGGTGTTACTAATCCGGTCGGAGTCAGGATTGAGGATTGTAAATTTGTTGGAACTCCTGATGGTATAAATATTGTTGCTGGGAGTGACATCTTTATTCTTAGGAATTACTTCATAGATGACATGACTGACAGACCAGATGCTTGCGACAATCAAGTCGTGAATGAAGGGAACAATGTTATCATTACAGATAATTATTGGGAAGGTACTGAAGCGGATGCAATTACAGGTGGTGGAGATCATTTGAATATTAATAACCATCTGTTAGCTAAAACTTAAAAACAATCGACAATTATTATTAAAGGAGTTAATTAATGGATACTAAAACAAGTCCAAAAGTTGAAAAAGAAACGGAAGTTGAAAAAAAAGAAGTCAAGGGTTTGGAAATTGAACCAAAACGAGGACAAAGTAAAGATAAATCTGTGGAACTTGATATTGACAGGTTCACAAGATAAGTTTCAATTTGCTTTTTTATTTAATTGAGATTGCCAGTTGGTAGCCCCTGCCAAACAAAATAATAGGGGCAAGAAATTATATATAAGGAAATTATAATAATGGATACAGATTTTGGATGGGCACTAGACCACTTAAAAAACGGAAAGCAAGTTTCAAGAAAAGGTTGGAATGGAAAAGGGATGTATTTAGAACTCCAGATTCCCGACAAAAACTCTAAAATGACATTGCCTTATATTTACTTGAACACAACTTGTGGTAATTTAGTTCCATGGTTAGCGTCTCAAACAGATATTTTATCAGATGATTGGGAAGTAATTATAAAAGAGGAATAGTTATGGGATATGTTGAAATGAATGTTGCAAGAGTGAAGGACGGCGGGGTCAAAAGATTTGCCTTCGAATATGAGCAGATTTTGTCAGGGGCCGGCAATGGCGACTGGATATTGATACCTGATGACATTTTTGATATTTCCGTAACTGTAGCTCCAACAACTTGCACCGCCAAAGTGCAACTAACCACCGACAAAATAAGTGAGGTCAAGACCGGGACACCGACTGCAATTGATTGGGATGCTGGCCTGGTGGGTTCTAACTCAGAAGATGTTTTTTACCCGGTCACTGCAATCCGGCTTGTTCAGGCTGGAATTGGATCAAGTAAGTTGAAGGTAAGGGTCCAATGAGTTTTTCTAAAATTTATAAAAAGTTGGTTGGGAAAGATGGACTGGTTGCTGATGTTCTGCAAAATCCAACCACTCTAACAAATGAACTTTTAGTTAATCTCGAGGGTCATGTTAGCGAAGA
>Ga0307379_10009401_pt1 | contig 13054 bp, 14 predicted proteins | sample UN2MG_FD_202237 | JGI IMG/M metagenome (GOLD analysis project Ga0307379, IMG submission 202237) | Soil microbial communities from Risofladan, Vaasa, Finland - UN-2 | ecosystem: Environmental > Terrestrial > Soil > Coastal area > Acid sulfate soil | place: Finland: Risofladan, Vaasa | collected... | reverse complement strand
CGGAGCCGCTGATGCCCATGAGCGCTTTGGGGCGGCGAGGACGGATGGGGGAGCGCCGTGAGAGGAGCCGCCCCGCCCCGTTGAATGGGTCACCGGTTTCATATATCATATCCATCTTCAATCCCCTCCGTGGGATTCCACGGACGTAAGGCCGTAGCGCTTCAAGAGGTTAGTGAGGAGTTCCATGGCGCGATACACCGACAGGGAGGCCGAGGCCGGCCTCAAGACGAAACTGCCGGCCCTCGAAACCTTCCCCAACCAGTTCCCGAATTACGAGATCGCCATCGAGTTCCCGGAGTTCACCTCGGTCTGCCCCAAGACGGGACTGCCGGATTTCGGGACGATCATCCTCCGCTACGTCCCCGCTAAAAGCGTCCTCGAGCTCAAGTCCCTGAAGGAGTATTTCCTGGCCTACCGCAACCTGGGCATTTTCTACGAGAACGTGGTCAACCGGGTCCTCGAGGACATCGTTCGGGCCTGCCGCCCGTCGAGCGCCGTTGTCAGGGGCGAGTTCAACCCGCGCGGCGGACTCCGGTCGGTCGTCGAGGCCCGTTACCCCCGCCCCCGCGGGCGCTAAAGGCCGCTCTCGCCATTCCGCGAATTCCCCCCCCGAGGAAAAGCCGAAGTGTTCCAGCTAACCCATTCGCATCTCCGGTCCGAAGCCCGAGGTATGCTCAGGGTTGAACCTGGGCCCCGTCCACCCCGTTCAAAAAAAACGGGATTGGCGGCGTTGAGCATGTCGACGAACGGCCCGCGGCTGGGCCGGACCGACCTGTTGATGTTCCTGACCGTTCTGCTCTGGGCCATCAACGTCTCGGTCCTAAAAATCGGACTGAGGACGATGTCGCCCCACGGCTTCAATGCCGTCCGGCTGGCCCTGGCTTCGATCGCTTATCTGGCCGTGCTCGTGGTGAGCCCGGGCAAGTTCTCCCTGGCCCGGAAGGGGGATGGGTGGAAGGCGGCCGGACTCGGGCTGTTGGGCATCACGGGCTATCAGATCGTTTTTATCCAGGCCCTCGCCCGGATGAACGCATCGACGGCCTCCGTCGTCATGGGGACGAGCCCCATCTTCATCGCCCTCCTGGCCACCGCGGTCGGGAAAGAACGGATCTCGCTTGCCGGATGGGCCGGCATCGCCATCTCCGTGGCCGGCTTTCTTCTCGTCGTCTCCGGAGAGAACGGGGGTCTCGTCTTGACTTGGGAAGTCATGGGCGGGGCGGTCATGATCCTCATCGCCAACGCTTTCTGGGCCGCTTACACCGTATTTTCGAAACCGGTCTTGGGGCGGAATTCGGCGTTCCGTTTAGCCGCCGTCGGGACGATCGCCGGGACCCTGGTCTATCTGCCGTTCGCGGCGAAGGGCCTGGCCGCGGTCGATTGGGCGCGGATCCCCTGGCAAGGCTGGGGGGCCATCCTGTATTCCGGCCTGGTGGCCATATTCCTCTGTTTCGTCCTCTGGTACCAGTCCGTCAAGGCGGTCGGGAGCTCCAAGACGGGCGTCTACGGCAACCTGACCCCCGTCCTGGCCATCCTCTTCGCGGGGGTCGCGCTCGGCGAGCGGCTGACCATGCTCCAGGCCGTCGGCACGGCCATCACCTTGTTCGGCGTCTACCTGACGCGGTCCGGCTACAGGCTCTTCGAGCGGAAGCGGGGCAACGACGTCCTGGACGCCGCCAAGTCGGATTAGCCTGCTCTATTCACAGAATCACCGGGCTGTCTTTGACGAGCTTGAAATTAGCCGACGAGTCGGCGTTGTTATGAATGGACCAGCCTAGCGCAGTCCGTAGACCTTGTGGAGTTGGACGGACACGCGGATATTGGATAGTCCCGTCCGATAGGCGTCTTCGAGGATCTTCAGGGCTTTTTTTCGGCTCCAGGGAGCGTTCGACTGCGGCTGAAGGATGAGGGGGATCTCCCGAGGGAAGGATCTTCTCACATTCCTGACTGCGTCGAGCGTGAGCGTCCGGCAAACCACGAGCTTCACTTCGCGCGCCCGCTCCGGGAATCCGGGGTGGAAGTCATAATCCGGCGGCTTGGGCGATACGGTGATCCAATCCGCCCCTTGTTCCGGGGGGAACGTTCCGTTCGTTTCGACCTGGACCTTGAGTCCTGTTTCGTGGAGGCGCCGCAGGAGAGGGCGGACGTCTTGGGCCAGGGGCTCGCCCCCGGTCAGGCAAACCCAGGAGGCCGGGAAGCCGCGCCGGAGCCGGAGGACTTCTTTCACGATCCTTTCGACCGGCATCTCCCGGCCGCCGCGCCAGGCCTTTTTCGTGTCGCAAAAGGCGCAGCGGCGGTTGCATCCGGAGAGGCGGACGAAGATCGTCGGCTCGCCCTGGCGCAGGCCTTCGCCCTGGACCGAGGCGAAGATCTCAGTCGTCTTCAGCGTAGGAGGCCGACGCATCCTCGGATTCCCAGACCGTGACCGCCTTGACCGGGTAGGTTTTTTTTAGCTCGCCGTAGAGATGGCGGGCGATGTTCTCCGCGGACGGATTGAACGGGAAGACCTCGTTGAGAAGGGAATGGTCAGGAAGCGCCGCGGCCAGGACCTTCTTGACCTCGATGAAGTCGACTCCGATGCCGGTCCGGTCGAGCTCGCGGACGGCGATCTCGACCTCGACCTGGAATGTGTGGCCGTGGATCTTTTCGCACTTGCCCCGGTATTCCTTGAGATAGTGGGCGGCCGAGAACTTGTCACGGACCTTGAGTGTCCAGCTCATCGTTTTCCTTCCTTTCGAAGACGGACGAGGCGGGGATCTTCGCGGCCGACGGCCTTCCAGGCCCGGGCGCGAAGCCGACAGGCCGAGCAGGTCCCGCAGGGAGCCTCGTTTCCGGAGTAACAGGAGACCGAATAGGAATAGTCGACGCCGAGAGCCAGGCCGTTCCGGATGATGTCTGTCTTGCCCAGGCCGACAAGCGGCGCGTGGACGCGCGGTTGCGGTCCGCCGAAGGCGGCCTTCGTCCCCTCGCGGATGGCCCGCTCCATGGCCCGAACGAAACGCGGCGTTGTATCAGGATAGTCGGGGGAGTCGGCCACATGGAAGCCGCAGACGAGGTCCTGGACACCGCGCGCCTCCGCCCAGGCCGCGGCCAGGGCGAGGAAGATCCCGTTGCGGAACGGGACGTAGGTCGCCGGAGGGCCGGGCGTCTTTTTCGGCGGCCGGGTGGAGCGGGGGAGAGGGATGAGCGGGTCGGTCAGCGCCGACCCGCCGATCTGCCGAAGGTCGACCTTGAGGACGGTACAGGGGACGCCCAACCGGCGGGCGGCTTTCCGGGCGAGAGAGACCTCGACGCGGTGCCGCTGGCCGTAGTCGAAGGTCAGGGCGTGGACCCGGTCATAGCGGGTCCGGGCCCAGGCCAGGGCCGTCGTCGAATCGAGCCCGCCCGAAAACAGGACCACGCAGGATGTCACCGCGGCTTTCCTCCGAACACGATGATAATCGAGCCGGCCCGGATTTTCAATACGGACGCAGCCGACGTGCGGTTGACACCCCCGGGCCGGGATGGTATATCTTGAAATTCGAAAAATGAGTGAACATCCGATTGAAAAGGGCATCGCCGGGGTCATCGGGACCTACGAACTCCTCGACCGCGTCCGGACGCGGCAGGACCTCGTCATCCGCGACGACCAGTTCGACTACGAAGCCCTGCTCGACGCGGCCCGCTACGGTCGGCGCCGGCGCATCCGGCTGAGCCTGCTCGACACCGGTCGGCTAGGCCTCACCGAGCTCGAAGCCCTCGTTGGCGAGGGCGTCCGCGTCCTCACTTCGGATGAAGCCCGTCCGCGGGCCGACGAATGGCAGATCCTCCTCGAAGCCTGCCGGACTTCCCGGACGTTCTTGTCGGTGTTCTGGAACGGCCCGCTTCCGTCGGCGGAGGGAACCGGCGGTATTCCCCTCCAAACGCTCGAGGACCTTCTGGCGCGAGGGATGGATTTCCACGTTTCGAACCTGAACGCGCGGCGCGACCTCATGCTCCTGGCCGAGCTCGCGGCCACGTCAAGATCCGGCCGGGGCTATTTCGTCTATTACCATCATGGACCGCTCGCGCCGGAGCTGAGTGCGCCGGCGGGCCGGGGCGCATGGGTCCATCTGACCGACGGCGGTTCCGCGGAGGAGACATGGGCCGGGCTCGCTGCCGGGACCGTCCGCGCCGGCGCGGCGGCCGGCGTCCGGGCCGTCGTCCGCGTCGAGCGCGGCCTGCCGCTCGAGATCCTCGAAGAACTTTGGACCGCGGGCGCGGCACTCCTCTTCCTGACGCCGCCGAGCGACGATCGGTCCCTGCTTCGTCCCATCGAAACGCGCGCGGCGAGACGGAAGGTGCCGGCGCGGGCGTATTTTCTCTCCACGGCTTTTATGCCGTGAGTGTCCGATAGGAGGGGGGAAACATGGGGTCCCCGATTTCTCTTGAAAAAAACTGCTCTTCCGCTACAATACGAATCTCATGAACGCGCATGAACTCGGTCAATCGCTGTCGCTGTGGGCCGTAGTCCCGTTCGCGGGACTTCTGTTGTCCATCGCCTTCCTTCCTCTCCGCGCGCCGCACTTCTGGGAGAACCACAAGAACAAGGCCCTTGTCACCTTCCTGTGGTCCCTGCCCATAGCGGTCTACTTTCTGTTCCAGGCACCGCACGAACTCGTCCTGTCGATGAAGGACTACGCTTCCTTTCTCCTCCTTCTCACGGCCTTGTTCATCATCTCCGGCGGCATCGTCCTCAAGGGAGACCTCAAAGCGACCCCCGAGGTCAACACGCTGTTCCTCCTTGTCGGCGCCGTCCTGGCCAACTTCATCGGTACGACCGGGGCGAGCATGCTCCTCATCCGGCCGCTCCTCCAGACGAACTCCGAGCGCCGGCATACGCTCCACGTTCCGATCTTCTTCATCTTCCTCGTCTCCAACATCGGCGGCCTGCTGACGCCGCTCGGCGATCCGCCGCTCTTCATGGGCTTTATCAAGGGCGTGCCGTTCTTCTGGACCCTCCGGCTTTTGCCCATGTGGGCCGTCATGGTCGGCGGTGTGCTGCTGATGTTCTACCTCTTCGACAGCTTGCAGTACCGTAAGGAAGAGAGCCGCGACCTCATCCGCGACCGGCGCCGCGTCGTCCCCCTGCACATGACCGGGACCATCAACTTCCTCTGGATCGCCGGGGTCATCGCCGGCATGTTCCTGCCTTTCCCGCGCCGCGAAGGCGTCTTCATCCTCATGTCCGTCACGTCCCTGCTGACGACCAAGCGCCAGTGCCGGGCCGACAACAAGTTCACCTACAACCCCATTCTGGAGGTGGCCATCCTCTTCGCCGGCATTTTCATCACGATGGTGCCGGCCCTGCTCATCCTCAACGCCCGGGCGGCGGTGCTCGGCATCACCCGACCGTGGCAGTTCTTCTGGGCCACGGGCTTCCTCTCGTCCTTCCTCGACAACACGCCGACCTATCTGGCTTTCTTCTCCATGGGACAGGGCCTCGGCCTCAACGGCGACGTGATGGGCATCCCAACGATCTTCCTCAAGGCGATGAGCGTCGGTGCCGTCTTCATGGGCGCCAACTCCTACATCGGCAACGGCCCGAACTTCATGGTCAAGGTCATCGCCGAGGAATACAAACTGAAGATGCCCTCGTTCTTCGGCTATATGGCCTACTCCTTCGCCATCCTCATCCCGCTCTACGTTGTCATTACTCTCCTTTTTTTCAGGTAAAGATCAACGGTATCCCGCGATGAATTTCGCCCTCGCCACGCCGCCGGTTCCGTGCTGTTCTACTTTGTCATTTGGGGGATCCGGCGGTTTTGAGAAACGCGCACGACGGGACGAAACGACACTACTAATGGTGCGGGCTGTTCTTCGTCCTACAAACAAAAGTGGTCGATCGGCGAGAAAAAAACTTGACATTTGGTTAGAATGGTCTATAAATGAAAATGAATAAAGTGATCACGGCCATCGGAAAATGCGAAGGCATGAGTTGAAAGAAGGTATAGAGCGATGAAAGTAGCATTGCTTTTCAGTTCGAAAGCGGGGATGGAAGCGACGCTCTCTCATCGCCCCGACGAACGACGCGACGAGGAAGACGAACCCCCATCGCCAGTCGACTTGCTCGCGGAATGCGATTCGGACGAAACGATCGCGGCCGTCGGGCAGGTACTCCAGGAACGGCACCAAGTTGTCTTCATCGAGTCCGATGAGAAGGCTTACGCGCGCCTGAAGCGCCAGCGCCCCCATCTCGTCTTCAACATCGCCGAACGCGTCGTCGGCCCGAACCGCGAGTCCCACATCCCGACGATCTGCGAGATGCTGGACATCCCGTACACCGGCTCCGACCCGCTGACCCTCGGGCTCTGCCTCGACAAGTCGCGGGCCAAGGAGATCCTGTCCTACCACAGGATCCCGAACCCGGCTTTCTGGATCGTCGAGTCCGCGGCCGACATCCCGTCCGGCGTCCGTCTCCCGGTCATCGTCAAGCCGCTCTTCGAGGGATCGAGCAAAGGCATCAAGAACAACTCCCTCGTCCAGACCCTGGGCGACCTCTACGAGCGCGTGGAGGAGGTCATTGCGACCTACAACCAGCCGGTCATCGTCGAGCGCTTCCTCTCCGGCCGCGAGTTCACCGTCGGCGTCCTCGGCAACACGCCAAACCACGAGATCCTACCCATCGTAGAGATCGATCACAGCCAGCTGCCCTCCGGGGCGGCGCCGATCTATTCCTACGAAGCGAAGTGGATCTGGGACACGCGGGAGAAACCCCTGAAAATCTTCAAGTGCCCGGCGCCCGTCAGCCCCGTGCTCAAGGCCAAGATCGAGAGCTACATCACACGGACCTGCGCCGTGCTCCGCATCCGGGACTGGTGCCGTGTCGACATCCGGCTCGACGAAAAAGGGGAACCCAACATCCTCGAAGTCAATCCGCTGCCGGGCATCCTACCCAATCCCGAGGATAATTCCTGCCTGCCCAAGGCGGCCCGGGCGGCCGGGTATTCCTATTCGGACCTGATCCACAAGGTCGTCGAGGAGGCCTCGAAACGGTACGGCCTCCGTCCCACGCGCATCCGGCCCGCGGCGAGCGAGCGGCCGGTGGTCCACGCGGATCGTGCATGACTCCTGCCCCTAACATAGCCATCGTCTTCAACGCCTACGAACCGAGAACGACGGCGATGGTGGAACGTCTATCCGAAGAGTCCGTGGCCGAGATGGCCCAGCAGGCCCACGATGCCATCCGCGCCGGCGGCTACAACGTGACGCTCATTCCGCTCCAGAAGAGCCTCCTCAATTTCCTGGGGCGGGTCCGGGAGCTCAACCCGGACGCCCTGATCAACCTCTGCGAAGGGTATTACGGCCGGCCGCAGTGGGAGTCGAATGTCGCCGGCATCTTCGAGCTCCTCGGCCTCACGTTCACCGGGAGCACATCCAAGACCCTGGCCTTCTGCCAGGACAAGTTCAAGGCCAAGGCCGTCCTGCGCGCGGCCGGCCTGCCGACGGCTCCGGCCCAGCTCATGTTGACGGGGGAGGAGCCCCTCGAGCTGAAATTCCCCCTCATCGTCAAGCCGAACACCGAGGACGCCAGCCTGGGCATCTACCCGGACTCCGTCGTCCGCGACGAGGAGGCCTTCCGCCGCCAGGTCCAGCGCTGTCTCGAGAATTATAAGCAGCCAGTCCTCGCCGAAGCGTTCATCGACGGCCGGGAGTTCAACATCTCGGTCCTGGAGAACGGCACGGTGACACCCCTGCCGGTCTCCGAGATCGACTTCTCGGCCATGCCCAAGGGCCTGCCGCGCATCCTGGGTTACGAAGCCAAGTGGTTCGAAGACGATCCGCTCTATCAGAAGACTCCCCCGGTCTGCCCGGCGCCCATCGACGAAGACCTCCGCGCCAAGCTCCAAGGGTTGGCCGCCGCCGCGTTTCGGATCATGGGCTGCCGGGACTATGCCCGGGTCGATTTCCGGATGGACGCCAAGGGCCGGCCGTTCATCCTCGAAGTCAATCCGAATCCCGACATCAGCGCCAACGCCGGCTACGCCCGGGCCCTCAAGGCGGCCGGGATCGCCTACGCCTCGTTCTGGGACACGATGATCGACAATGCCATGAAGAGAAAGGTCGTCCATGATCCGGCCGATGGAACCGCGTGATAAGGAGCCGGTCATGGACCTCATCCGGGCGACCGGCTTTTTCACTCCCGCCGAGGTCGACGTGGCCGAGGAGCTCATCGACGTCTATCTCGAGGATCCGGAGCAGAAGGACTATCGCATCGTCGTCATCGAGAGCGACCGGAAGGCCGCCGTGGGCTATATGACCTGGGGACCGACGCCGCTGGCCGAGGGCGCCTATGACATTTATTGGATGGCCGTCGCGCCGAGCGAGCAGGGCCGGGGGCGGGGCAAGGCGCTCCTCCGCTGGGTCGAGGACGAGGTTCGCCGGCTCGCCGGCCGGATGATCATCATCGAGACGTCGTCGCAGCCGAAGTATCACGGTACGCGACAGTTTTATATCGATTTTGACTATAAGGAAGTCGCCCGGGTCCCGGATTATTACCGGGCCGGGGATGACCGCGTCATATACGCCAAATATTTCCGTTGACGAGGAGTGCAGGGAGATGGACGACTGGCAACGCATGCTTCGGGGCAGTCTCCGGAAACCGGAGGAGATCGCCCAACGTTTCGGACTGGACGCCGAGGACGTCCGCCGGATCGCCCGCGTTTTTAAGATCCAGATCACGCCGTATTACGCCGGCTTGATCAAGGAGCGCGGCGACCCGCTCTGGCGCCAGATGGTGCCCGACACGGCCGAACTCCGGGAAAACACCGGGGAAGCGGACCCCCTCCTCGAGGATGAAGATTCGCCCGTGCCGAGCATCGTCCACCGCTACCCCGACCGCTGCCTCTTTCTGGTTTCGCACAGTTGCGCTTCGTATTGCCGCTTCTGCACCCGGAAGCGGATGGTCGGAGATCCGTCGAAGATCCACCCCCGCTACATCGAGGACGGCCTGGCCTACATCCGGGACCATTCAGAGATCCGGGACGTCGTCATCTCGGGCGGCGACCCGCTCATGTTGAGCGACCGCAAGCTCGAGGCGATCGTCAAGGCCGTCCGGGCCATCCCTCACGTCGAGATCATCCGCATCGGAACGCGCGTCCCGTGCGTCCTGCCTCAACGGATCACCGAAAAGCTCGTGGCCATGCTCAAGAAGTACCACCCGCTCTACGTGAACGTCCATTTCAACCACCCCGACGAGATCACGCCGGAATCGTCGCGCGCCCTGAATATGCTGGCCGACGCCGGTATCCCGTTGGGGAACCAGACCGTGCTGCTCAAGGGCGTCAACGACGACCCCGCGGTGATGCGGCGGCTCATGCAGAAGCTCCTTTCGGTCCGCGTCCGGCCCTACTACATCTACCAGGCGGACTACGTCTCCGGAACCGAGCACCTGAGGACGACGGTCGAGAAGGGGTTGGAGATCATGGAAAACCTGCGTGGCTGGACGTCCGGGTTGGCCGTCCCGTATTATTGCATCGACGCGCCCGGAGGCGGCGGCAAGATCCCGGTCCTGCCGAAGTACCTCCAGTCGATCTCCGACGAGCAGGTCGTGCTGCGGAATTACGCCGGCGAGCTTTACGTCTACCCGCAGGTGAAACCGAGGCCGAAGCGCAAGCCGCGGCCGGCCAGCGCCCCCGGCTATAGCTTTGACGGCGCCCCCCCTCTTATCTAACGCTTGCCAGATAGGCGCTGAGGCCGACGGTCTTGACGATGCCCAGCGTCTCTTCCCGGCCGAGGCCGCGTTTCTGCTTCAACGACTCCAGGATGCGGATGATCGAAAAAGCGACCTCGGCCGTCTGCCCCGCTTCGGCCTGCCGGTTTTTGAGGTAGGCGATGGAATCGAAAAGGACAGCGTTGGCCTCGCCGTAGGAGATCGGCTCGCGCCCGCCGTTCGCCTTGACCCATTCGGCCAACCCCAGCACGTCGTTCACGTGCGACTGGATGAGATAGGTGGCCCGGCCGACGAGCTTCAGGTTGCTGGGGCTGACGTTGGTCATCGTATTGCCGACGACCTTGCCGAGCTTGGCCATGACAGCCGTCGAGTGGGCGTTGAGGAGCATCTTGGCGGCGATCTGCTGCCGCAGGCCGAACGGATCGCCCTCCGTCCTGACCTGTACGGGGATGACGACGAGCCGGCCGGTCCGGCCTTCGAACAGACGCCGGATCCCCACTTCGATCCGGGAGAACTCCTTCTGCGGACCGTGCGTGACCAGCACGACCGCCGCGTCGGCGCCGCTCTCCCCGGCGTACCGCAGGACATTCCCGAAGGACGACCCCGCGCGCGCGAACTCGGCTTCCTCGGGCGTCAGGCTGACCAGGACACAGAGGTCGCCTTTCTTCGGGCCGCGCCGCTCCATGTTCGACGCGGAAAGAGAAAAATCATAGAGTTCCGCCTGGTCGTCCCCGGCCTTCTTCAGACTCTCGAGGGCCGCTCGCCGCAAGTAGGGGTCGTCGATGCCCGTTTCGAACGGCTGCTTGTACTTCCCGGACGCCAATCCGCGGAAAGGCCGGCCCAGAAAAGCGCGCCAGGCGTCTCCGGCCGTCTTGGCCGCCGTCCAGACCTGGATCCAGCATTTCCGCTGCGGCTCTCCGACCGTGTCCAGCGGGAAGAGCCGGAACGTCGGGCTCCGCTCGGTGCTGTCGATGAAGACCGTGATCAACCCTTTCTCGGCGTAATAAGTCGAGAACCGTCCACCCGCGTAGGCCTCGGTTTCGATGTCGGTCAAGGCCGCGAGGGCCGGGAGCGCCGCCCGCGCCCCGTCGAGGACGCCACCGAACTCCCTGAGTCGGAACGCGATCCCGGCGACTTCCGCCCGCTCCCCGCCGCGCTCGAAGCCGAGCCGGGCCATCTCCGCCTTCCCGAGGACACGGGCCAGCGCGCGCCCCACAGCGGTCTCGATGACGGCGGCCACGACATAGGTCTCGATGGTCGTGGCCTGCATCCGCGTCGATCCGGTGATGGCCTGCGGCCCAGTCGTCAGGTTGATCTTGGTGATCCCCGGCTCGGTCAGAACGCTCCGGCTCCTGTCGAAGGGCAGGAGCCGGTCGTCCGGATTGTTGTAGACGAAGTACAGCCGCGCGCGGCTCGCTTCGGGGCTGTATCCCGGCTCGGCGCGCCACTCGTCGAGGGCGGCCAGGACCGTGCCGATGACCGACGACGTTTCGCCGCCCTCGGTGACGCAGATGACGACGTCGCCTTTGTGGATGTCCCGGTCATGGAGCTGCAGGCGGCCGATGAGGAGAAGGTCCTCAAAGCCCTCGAGGGAGCTGATCAGGGCCCTGTCCGCCCCGGTCATCTCGCCGACGAGCGCTTCTTCGATCCCCGCCGGGATGAGGCCGGCGAGCTTTGCCGCGATCTTCCGGTCCGCCTTTACCCTCCGCCAGAAGGGGCGCCAGAACGTGCTCTCCATCTGCTTGGCCAGCCGTCCCGTGGCCCCGCAACCGTAGACATAGATCTTCCTGCCGGACAGGATGGCCTCCTCGACCGCCCGGGCGGCTTGCTCGAGAACCATGGGCGCCGCCGCCAGTTCGTCCAATTTTGCCCGGATATCGTCGTCGACCGAGGACAGCATCTTCAGCCCGGCCAGCGTGTCCTTCTGGATGCGCTCGCCGAGAAGCCACGTTTTCGGATGGCGCTGTTCCGTGAGCAAGGAGTGGAGCTGGAATTGCGTTTTCGTCCGGACGTAGTCGACGGACTCGGCCGAGGGTTCGATCCCCAGCAGCTGGAGAAGATTCCCCTTTGCATCCCCTGTTTCTTGCGCCATCCCCGTCGCGACAAACGCCACGATAGCGGCTGCGACCGTTATTAAAAAGGAAGCCCTCCGCCGGGCGGCCAAAAAAAACCTCACTTGTCTTTCCCGTATTGATGTTCGTCGTCGAGGATATCGCGCTCCTGCCAGTCCCGGATCCAATCCTCGACCCGAAAGACCATGGCCCCGCCTTCGGCCGTCGAACAAACGACCCGGTCGAGGCTGCAGTTGATCAGCATCTTTTTACAGATGTAGCAGGGGAAGGCGTCGATCGGCGCGCCCCCGCCCGGGGCGCTGCCGTAGATGTACATGTCTCCGCCGAGCAGGCTGACGCCCGCCCGGGCGGCGTTGATGATGGCGTTCTGCTCGGCGTGGACGCTCCGGCAGAGCTCGTAGCGTTGGCCGTGGGGGATGCCCAGCCGGTCGCGCAGGCAGAAGCCGTGCTCGAGGCTGTCGCGGGTCTTTCGCGGGGCGCCGACGTAGCCCGTCGAGATGATCTGATCGTCGCGGACGATGATGGCCCCGATCGACCGCCGGAAGCAGGTGCTCCGGAGCGCGACTTCCTTGGCGATGCCCAGATAGTAAAGGTCTTTGGACGTTCTCGGTGGCGTCATGCGATCTCCTCGAGCTTTCGATGCAAGTCCGGAATAGTCCCGTCGTTGAGGATGAGCCGGTCGGCCGCGGCCATGCAGGCTTCGAGCTGCTGGGACGTAGCGCCTCCCGTCCGTTCCTGCCGTTCCTTATTCCGGAACGCCTCGAGGTCGGCGGCCGATTCGTCCCGGCCCCGGGCCGCGACCCGGGCGAACCTCACATTCACGGGCGCGTCGATGGCCAGCAAGACGAAGCCCTCCTGACTGCGGAGAAAAGCGATCTCGTGCGTGTTGCGGATGCTGTCGATGACGGCCGGCCCGACGACCTTGGCCATGGCCCGTCTGGCCAGGACGTCCGGCCCGAAGCGCTCCCGGAGTTCGTTGCCGGTCCGGATCAGGTTGTCCCTCGTGACGGCCTCGCCCCGGGCTCCGAGCTCCTCTCTAAGGATGTCGGAGAGCGAAAGGTAGGCGTAGCCCCGGGCCATGAAGAACGCCGCGGCCTGGCCCTTGCCGGCCCCGTTGGTCCCGGTCAGTCCGATGAGTCGCGGCGGATTTTCGGAGACGAGCTTTTCGGCCGTTTCGATCCGTTCGTTACGGATGATGAGGCGTCCGTCCATGGGCTTTATCCCGCCTGATCCGTTCCCGACGACCGGGTTTTATCCTTTCCCCGGCCGACGGCGAGGGCGATGAGGATGCTGA
>Ga0307379_10009400_pt1 | contig 13054 bp, 30 predicted proteins | sample UN2MG_FD_202237 | JGI IMG/M metagenome (GOLD analysis project Ga0307379, IMG submission 202237) | Soil microbial communities from Risofladan, Vaasa, Finland - UN-2 | ecosystem: Environmental > Terrestrial > Soil > Coastal area > Acid sulfate soil | place: Finland: Risofladan, Vaasa | collected... | reverse complement strand
TTTCCTGAGCTCCGACTTTTGGTTATTAAATTAAGAACTCTTCCAATTAAAACACATGATCCAGGAAATGTATTTTCTGAACCTGTTTGAATAAGTTTGTTTCTTAACGAGAATTTCTTTTGAAATTTAACAGCAATTCCAGCTCCCATTGCAAAATCTGATGCAATGCAATGAGCCAAGTAATATGATTTATCAACATTAAATAAATCTTTATGAACTTCATTGTAAATCATGATTATTCCTTTCTTTAATTTCTTCTTTTGATAAATTCAAATGTAATGGTTCTTCATCATTATAATGGAATTTATTACAAAAACTGCATGAAGTTGAATAACCCCATCGCCATGTTTCATTTCTACAAAAATGACTCAATCTTAAAACTGTCATAGTCTCTAATATTATTCCTTTCTTTATCTCATGTTACCTGCATAACCATTGTTTGAATTAAAACCATGTACTGTGAAACTAAAGTTTGATACTAGTTTCATTGTTGTTGATTTTTTATTATCCTTTTTACATTTTGGACATGTTATTGTTTTTTCAATGTTTTTCATATCAAAAGTAATATCTTCAAATCTATGATCACATTCTCTACATTGATACTCGTATATCGGCATATATTAAACTCCTTTATCTTCCATGATTGTCTCCTTTTTTAAAAAAGTTGGGGTGACCGGTCGGAATTGAACCGACTTGCACTGGGGCCACATCCCAGCGGCGTACCTGTATGCCTCCGGCCACAGAACAAGACATCAATTTGATACCTTCTTCTGTGGGGTCACCTCAAAGTCTTTTTACTATAGTTTGTTCTATAACTTAGGAAGGTCGACTGATTCATCTACTCCCAATTTATCATGTAAAGTTATAAACCAATCTTTCCATGTGTTTCTGTCAGTTAGAGCATTTGCAATTCTAGTTGTAGTTACTTCAGCTGGAATATTATATAATTTTTTATATTTACCACGTCCGGCAGATTCTAAAAAACCAAGATGGGTAATACTATTTCTATAAATATCAGCTGACGTATTATATGATGCCATATGATAAATATATACAGATTCTAACAAATCTCTTCTGGTAAATATTTCATCTTTTTTTCTACTATTTATAAAGGTTTTGAAAAGAGTCCATATTGATTTATTTTGGTGAGTGCTATCATTTCTACGTGGCATTTTCTTCACTTTCATTTGGGGTAAGATCTATTTTAATAGATGGTTCAACATCAGCTCTTTTTGTTTTGATTGCACCAACACAAACATCAACACATTCATTGCAGATAGCCAATTTATATTTATCATTTGCAGCAACTATTATCTCAACTTCATCTTCAGATTTTCCACAAAATGAACAATTATATTCTGTCATTTGAAACTCCTTTTTTGTTTGTGAGGTAATTAACAACCATAATCTCCTATCCATAATAAAAAGGTTATTACACACATAACTAGTGCTACCAATTTAATTATACCGAATACTACACCTTCTTCATGCATAACTATTCCTTTCTAAGTAAATATGGTGGGAAAGACCGGAATTGAACCAGTGACGCCAAGGGCTTCAACCTTGCGCTCTACCTGACTGAGCTACTTCCCCCCATTCAAATTATAATTATTTTATACCTTCCATTTCTTCTATAATGAAATCTTTGAGAGGTTGATCATCTTCTTCGCTTATTGAACATTCAACTATTTCACATTCATTAAGTGGAAAATTCTTGGAAGCATCTGCTGTCCATGCCTCGTCTATAGATTGGAGTAATCCCCTTCTATGTTTTTGAAACATTCTCAAATGATTCTTGACTGTTCCACCTCGCCAAACTTTGCCGGTTGTATTGAACGTCCCATTTTCTCCAGCTGTTTTATATAAACCAGATGGTATATGACGAATCATATAAAGTCTATCAGAGTATATTCTCATTACTTAATCCTTTCGTTATTTGTTTTTACTGGCCCAAGCAGTTACCCCCATATATGCACCTATAACTGAGGTCATGGAAAAATAAAACCAAGTAATTGGGTCGCTCAAAATAACTAATCTTGATTCAGGAATTGGAGCAAATAATACAATAGCTGTCACTCCTATAATTGACCAAAGTGACACCCACCCCATCTTTCTTCTTCCTCTCCATTTATTCCTTTCCATTTCGTGCTCTTGTTTTTTAATTTCTAGATTATTGCCATTTTCTTCTGTCATAATTTTCTCCTTGGCGGATGGAGCGGACGGTCAGATTCGAACTGACGATGCACAAGGCGGCAGATTGGAAATCTGCTGGTCTACCACTAACCCACGCCCGCTTTAGTCCCACCAACCTTGAATATAGCGTCTCATATTTTTAAATAACACATCAAGGTCTTGTTCTTCGAGATAATCCGAATGTTTATATGCTGCCATTCGTTCTTTATTTTCTTGCTTTTTTTCTTTCTCAGTAATTGCTTTTTCTGTTTTAAATTCTGCTGTTAGTAACTCAGGATTATCTTCAGTTGGAATAAACACCATTGTATGTTCACCCCATTTTTTATCAAGTCTAACAGTTGCATTTTCTAAATAATCACCATCAACAAGTCTCTTTGCCAATAGTTTACATGTTTTGATTTGATCTGCAACTTTATCATTGTTAACGTGATGCCCATAAACTCTTTGATTATGCTCCATTTCTTTTAATTTGAAATAGAGCATTTTATATAAAAACCATTGGTCCCAATCTCTGTCTTTCCATATGACGGGAAACCATTTAATGAGGTTTTGTATGCCATATTTTATATCTCTTGGCCACCCCATTATTTCTGTAAAACCTCGTTGTATTTTATAGAACATTTTATCCACCTCATCTTTGTTACATAAAGAGATCTTAGAGTTAAATATCTAAAGAATGAAACTCTAACATACTCTTTTTTCACCCCACCAACCCTTTTTTGCAAAAAACATTGGTCTTTTCATTTCTTCACCTTTTCATCATTATATAAAATTGATTCTAGTTCTAAATCATGAACTGCTAATAACATGATATGCGAAATTTGTCTGGCACAATAACCTTCTTTTATCCAAAAGCTGAATATATCTTTTAGAGCTCTATTTGTTTGCTCATCAATTGCCGTGGCAGCTTCATTATATCTACTATCATCATTGAACATTGGTTTTTTCATTCCTTCACCTTTTCATCAATTTTTTTGGCTATTTTTCTCAGATTAGCAATCCCATATATTTGATTTAAAACCCATATAAATGAAATAAATAAATATGCCAACCAATTCATAATCCAATTTTTCATTCCTTTCCCTTTCCTTACAGTATTGTATATGGTTGATGTTTTCGAGGATATTTACCAATCCATGTACGCTCAACGATCACAATAAGTACAGTATATATTAAAAAAACTGGGCCACATACCCAGAAAAATATCTTTTCGTTTCGATTGAGATCCTCGTTATAGTCTTCGCTTCCTTTTATTACTGTCCCTATCAAAATGACATAGAACACAACTAAAGCTGACACTACTCCAATAATTGGTGTTTTAGCCAATTGTGATGCTAATACTAATACAACATTCACTATTGTTACAGATAAAACAAGTGCAGCTGTATAAATAAAAGTTTCATACCTATCCCTGAATTTTGAATAGATGCTACATGGCTTGGCACAACATGCTTTTACAAGACATAATTTACATGGATGTATTTGAATCATAATCATCCTTTCAAATTAAAATGGAGCGGACGGTGCTTTTCGATTACACACGACCTCCACCCGGGAAGGGTGTTGCTCTACCTCTGAGCTACGCCCGCATAAACATTGGAGCGGATAGTGAGATTTGAACTCACGACTTTCTGCTTGGCAAGCAAACACTCTACCACTGAGCTATACCCGCAAATAAATGGTAGCGACAGGAAGACTTGAACTTCCGATCTTCGGATTATCGGTCCGCTGCTCTGGCCATCTGAGCTATGTCGCCACATTAATTAATTTATATTTTGTTCTAATTATAAGTTTTTTAAGTCGAAATATACAGGATCTTTTTTCATTAACGTCTCGTTTTTTAACTCATAAGTTTGAAGAAAGTCAGGAGATAATATATCCTCTTCTGCGAATGTCCAACTATTGTCATGATCATCCCAAATATTGACATAGTCTCTGGTAACACTCCTAACTTTATAAAGCTTGCCCTTCATCTTTTTCATTTCTGGAGTTGCTGCCCATCTATGATTTGTTATTGTCAGATCTTGTGATATTAGAACTACATCTCCTTCTTTTAAATTTTCAATTTTCATGCATCACCTATAAATTTTTAGCGTTGAACATCTGTGGTTCTTTGTTTGAAGTAAATTCTTGTGAATCTATTTCAACGTGAAGAGAGTAAGGTATAATATCTTCTGGAGAAAACATATATGTTGATCTACCATTTGATACATAGACTATGCTTCCGTTTACAATCTCAACTGTACATTTCTTTCCTCGCATTTCCAACATATCATCATTAGAGGAGAATAATCGATCTGTTTCACTAATATCTTTGCTTATTATAACTTCCATTCCCTCTTTTAAATTTTCAACTTTCATGTGTCACCTATAAATTTTCAGGATTAAACATCTGCGGTTTTGTTTTTGGATTAAACATCTGTTGTTTTATTTCAATGCCTAAACAATCACATGGGAAAACATCTTCTACCGCCCAGGTCCAGCTATTAATTCTTACAATTTTTCCACCACTACTAACCTCTGAAATATGATATTTTTTTTCACTTCCACACATATCAATCATTTGTGGTCCAGATGAATGTCTGCTGGTAGTTATAGATATATCATCTCTTATATAAACTTCTAAACCAACTTTTGCATCTCTACGATCCATATTTTCACCTTTCAAAATTGGCTGGCGTGAGAGGGATCGAACCTCCGATCTCCTGGTTAACAGCCAGGCGCTGTGCCAACTCAGCTACACGCCAGTATGTTTAAATAATTAGATTATGAATTTCAAAATATACAGCTTTTGGGATTGGGGATACATCAGAATCATCTGGGAATCTCAAGTCTTTGTAATGTACATATGTATCTATAAAATGTGTGTCATCTTTGTAATGTACATATGTATCTATAAAATGTGTGTCATCTTCATCGGGTCTTGCCCATTTGATTCTAATAGCTTCCAATACATTTTCATGAAATCCATCTGTTTTAGCAAATTTTCCAACATGTCCTCTTGAACTTTCAGAATCCCAACCGTTTGATATTGAATTTGTCAGTTCTGCTAATACAACTAATTTTCCTTTTTCAACAAAATCTTCTCGATTCATTTCTTCACCTATATTCTTATATATGATCATCCAAAACTGAAAGTTTGTTTTTAATACGTTCTCTTCTTTTCCATCTTCGTCTTGCTGCATCCTTATTCTTTTTATTTTTGAAATAGTCACGCCCACCCCTAGATGTCTTTAGTCCATACTTTTGTATATCAGCAACATCTGGATACTCTATATCATCATTTCTTGGTAATCCGTACGCTTTCATTGATCTGTCCTCTTTATATTTTTTTTGGTACCCCCGGTTGGGATCGAACCAACAATCTCACGCCTATCTAGCGCCAACCCGGATTATAAGTCCGGTGCTCTACCTACTTGAGCTACGGGGGCTTGCTTGACTTTTTCTTCCTTTACCAACATTTAATGCTCTAAATGTTGATGTTAAAGAATGACAATTTGGACATAATAAACATATATTTGTTTTATCATTATGTTTATAATTCCCATCTTTATGCTCAATTTCAATAGGAATATTACCTGTAGTTGGATTTTTTTCTGCCCAACCGCATCTAGAACACAATTCCCCATATTCTTCAATTAACCATCGTTTAATATATGATGAAGTACCTCCACATAAACGAACACCATCATCAGTCCCATCTTCCCAATTTTTTATAAATTGTTTATATCTGTATTCATTCTGACAATGTTGGTTACAAAATTTTAGGGATTTAATTTTATTCCCACAATTTAAACATATTTTACAACGTGGTGTTAATTTTCCAGTTCCTCCTAAAGACAAACTAATTTTTCTTCTTGTCTCATCAGATTGTTTTTTTCCAGGTGATGTTTTTAATGCAAAACATTTAATTGAACAAAATTTCTTTTGAAATCCTTTAAGATCAACACCACAATTTTTACACTTTAAAATACCATTACAGTATTTATAGTGTGAATGAAACCCTCTTTTGTCAATATCTCTATTACACTTGGAACATATCATGATTTAAACCTCTTTTTTATTTTTGTTCTTAATATGTTCTGGGCTGACTTATAACCCCTTACACTTGTTGCAATGGTAATAAATTAAAACTACATGGTTGCTTTTTACGATCATAATATTGTATTGCTTTTATTTTCTTGAGTTTATTAATTTCTTCAAATTTATATGTATATACCCAAGCATAATTTTCAGCACTTGATAAAACAAGCATGTTTCTATGTAGCTTTTTTTCAAACTTATTTATATCAACGTAAGAAATTTCATAATAGATACCACCATAAAATATTTGATATACTTCACATATGAGAGGAAATACTATTAATGCGAGGCATATGAAATAGAAGAATCCTTCCTCTGGATATGTATATATCATAAGGTGTGTAATACCCAGTACTCCAAGAATGAATATAAAATACATTAATATAAATTCACCAATCATTTTGTTATTTATTTTCATAATTCACCTTTCCGTTTATACTACAGTACAATATTTTTTATCCCACCATAACTTCAACTCTCTTGAATAAGGTTTTTCCGCAAACTGAAATACAACACAAACAGCATACATATCTCCACATTCATCTATGACTTCAAATGCTTGACCATCTCTTAAGATTGTAGTCATATTGCCTCCCTTTATTTTGGTGGACCCGACAGGAATCGAACCTGCGACCTCCTGGGTGCAAGCCAAGCGCTCTCCCAACTGAGCTACGAGCCCATATTGTTTGGCGGTCTCGACGGGATTTGGACCCGTGATCTCTGCCTTGACAGGGCAGCGTGATGACCAGACTTCACTACGAGACCATATTTACTAAACTGTTTTTTCTACTTCTTTTGGTATATCTAAATTATCAGAATCAAATATTACAGGTTCATGAGTTTCATCACAATCTTCTAAAATTAAATTAATTGCTTTCACCATTCTATTAGAATACCTATAAATCTTTGGTTTTATAATGTGATAACCCGCTTCTTTTGCTATTTGATTAAGTTTACTTTTATATATATATCTTGAATATTCAAATGTTTCTCCATCGACTCCATCAAAAAATGCTTTGATTGTTGCTGGACCTTTTCGCATAATATCAGTAACAAAAAACTTTTTTTTAATGTATATATCAACTTTTTCCCATATTTCTTCTGTCGTTTCTTCTATCATTTATCCACCTTTCAAATGGCAGAGCGACCGAGAATCGAACTCGGCTAAGAGGGTTTGGAGCCCTCTTTGGTCACTCAGACCTCGCCCCACATTTGCGTATTTTATCTGTGTCCATATTCTGCACGAAAATTCACAGTTTGCCATCCTTCTGTAACAAGTTTAGAATTTAATTTTTTAAATAATTCTCCTAAGTGATTATGTTGATATGATATATCTATATTATCAAATAATATAATTTGATCGTTTAGTAGATCTTGACATATTCCATCTATAGTAAAATGTCCTGCATCAAGAATTATCAGTGTATTTAATTGAGGAGGTAATATTAATGCCTCCATTCTATGATATTCACAAAGAGATGTTTTAGAGTTGTTATTATCAACTTCACATAACACCTTCACTAATTTAACTCTCATGTTTATACTCCAAGTTTATTTTTCCATCAATAAGAAGTTCCATGTCACATGCCATATCTCTTGCGTCATAAAAGAAATATGGAAGTTCCTTTCCTTCTTCGTGTATCCAAATTGTTGTTTCAATCATTTGCCATGATGTCCCTTTTTCAAGGTCAACTGTTAATTTTTTATATAACTCAATAAATGCTTCAGCAAATGTTTTATGAGGTTCAAACTTTTCAAGTCCGTATGTTAATTCAAACATAAATCACCTTTTCCTTTTATGTAATCGTTTAGAAATTTTATCAATTGTAGTGATAAGATACATATTGGCTGCTTTAGAAAGATGATGTAAATCTTTTGATATCTCTCTATAATAGGCCGATGTTATCCAATCAACATATTCCATATTACCTCTTTTGCTGTTACATCGTCTACAAGAAGCAACCAAATTTTCTTCAATGCTTGGGCCACCTTTCTCCCATAAGACCAGGTGATCAACGGTTAAGGGTACATCAGAACGTCCACAATATCTGCAAGTATAATTATCCCGCCTATATACATTCCATGATATGGAATTTTCAATTTGGCGAGTACATTTTCTAACAATTGTTTTTTTGATTTTTCCATTATCATTAGCAAAGACTTCAACCTCTTTAAAATCAAGTTGTTTTATAATAGCTTTCCAGTCTTTATATGATAATTCCAGAGTTGTAAGGTTATTTTGAATATCCTGCTCTGGTAACAATGCCATGAATGTATCATTATCTCTTTCTAAAAGCATTCCAACTATCTTTATAGAGGTACCAAGTTCTGATACCTTTATGTAACTTAAATCAACAACTGACATAGTAATATCCTTTCATTTTATGGTGATCCTGGCGGGGTTCGAACCCGCGATTTCGACATTGAAAGTGTCGTGACCTAAGCCGCTAGTCCACAGGATCATTTTTATTATACTTTTCGTATTCTTAAATGATGTTTTACTGTATCAATAAAATCGCTCATTGAACCATTGAATAATTCTTCATCGTCTTTGAATACTACAATTTGATTAGGTTCAATTATTTTATATAGATAATCTCCGCTTTGTAATTTACCGAAAAGATCTCCCTTCTTTTCACATTCATCACATTCACATCTTCGCCATTGTTGTCCCTTGATCTCTGCTGGGGCTCCACAACTTTCACATGTTTTAGCTGATAGGGCTCCTGCTTTATCTATAAGAGCATATACTTCATCATATTTATCACCATCAACTCCCCCAAGATAAAATCTGAGAGAACCGAATTTTTCTTTAACTTGTGCTGCAACTACTCCATATTTAGAAAGATCGGCACTCAATTCATCAATAATTTTAAACCAACCGTCACCACATGACATTCCCCAACCCATACAGGTCTTTGTTATATCACCGCCATATTCTTTATATAGGTCTGGATATTTTTTGACTAACTCTCTTTCGAGTGACTTATGCATTATTTCTCCTTTTATTTCGATTTTAAATTCAAACTCATAATTACAAGATTGAAAAATTTGCGATTAATATACTATTCAATTTAGGAAAAGGAACTCTCCAATATGGTTCTTCTACATTTGTAACTTCACTTCCTAATTTTAGAACATCGGCTCCTCTTAACCAACCGACTATTTTTCCATTATTGAATTTTGTTCTACATACACAAAATACATAAATATATTCATTATGAAGTCTATTAGATTTAACGCTTAAATAAGGAGAATGCTCAGTCGATTTAACATCAATTAAATCATTACCTATTATAAAATCAACTTCATCCCTTAATTTTATTTCCCAATCCACTTCTAAATTATATTTATTAGCAAAAATACATTCTCCAAAAAGTCCAATAAAATCTGCTTTATCATTAAAATCTGACTTATTATGATTTTTATGATTTTCTTTTCTTATCTTCGCAATCCGTTTTGCTTTATCTACTATTTCTTGAGTTAATTTAACTTCTATTCCATCAACTCTATTAAATAAAGGATCTACTTTCCCATTCAAATTCAACTCTGAAAACTCTGAAAAATTCATTTATACCTCGATTCATTATGTTATGTTTTTGGGCTACTTTATCAACACATTGAAAGGAACCACCCTAACCTGTTTATATCAATTTCACCCGTGGAAACTTCGTCCTTCTCTGGTTAGGATTTGGACTACAAACCAACTCTCTTTTCTGGTTTGGGCGAGGCAGGGTGTCGTTGGCCCACCCCGAATCCGTGTCAATTCGCTATACCTCTTATAAGCTCACCAACCTGCACTGTCGCTAAGAGGCGTCTTGACCGCAATTCCGATTACGTCAATGGCAAGCAAGGCGATGTTTTCCGTATGTCAAGCCCAACTTAATGTTAGCCCATACAACCTGACCAATACAGGATCACTTACCACATTTTCGCCACTCGCCCAAACTCTATATCTTCAATATTAAAATCTGCCCGCTACTCCGTTTCCATCTCCAGTGGCCATTCTGGTATTAATGACAGTCCCTTTCACGGGCGCAAACTAATTGGGAAAGGGCCCAATCTGTGCCCAGATCTTTCCTGTGTTGACCATTCCTGTATGGTTCCATACTCACCGATTGCCAAGGTCACGGTTTCAAAGGAATAACTTTCCCAAAATTTAAAATGGTGGAGGTGCCGAGAGTCGAACTCGGGTCCGCAAAAGTTTAACTTTAGCGTCTACAATCATAGTCAACTTTTAATTCTATTAGCACCACGTCTATGACGGAGTTGACACAACAACGATGCTAACCGTGTCCATTTGCTGGTAGTTTTAAAAATATGAATGCCAGTTTACAGTACCATCGCCCATTCATATTTCGATCTCTCTAGTCGACGCCCCCTCCCAATCCGAGAGAATGAAAGGGTGGGACGGAAGTTTATGCCGCTAGGCGAACTTCGTTGTAATAATCATCTGCGATTATTTAAGTGGTATAAATTTCTAACGGAGTATAATACCATTCTCCGGATTGCAACTATCATCTCATCTAATACGTCGAATACCAATACACCCCCATAATTTATTATATATTTAACAAAATATCTTTCACAAAGTTTCCATCACAACCTTTAAACTGCTTCATGATTGGACCCATTGCTTGCATTTTATTTTTGAACTTTGTTAGATCAAGATTTTCATTGACCCATGTAATTATTTCTTCCTTTGATGCTTGTTTAGGAAGATATTGTTGAGCAATTTCAATAAGATACGAAGTTAATTTATCACCCAATGTTTGTATTATATCATTAACTAGTATCTTGACTTCAGATGCACTTTTACCTTCAACATCTTTTTCTTTCAAGTAACTTAGTTCATAAACAGATCTTTCTTTTTCCTGACTGATATATTTCTTTAAGAGCTTGATAGTATCATCATCCGTTGCATCTCCTGGTTTCTTTCCTATCTCAGGGAACATGCTGATGATTGCTCTTGAAACTGTTTTCTTTGCAATTGCCAAGTCATATGAGTTTCCGCCCCAAATATCCATCCTTCTCAACTTTATTTCTATAGACATAGCGTTTTTCAAATCTTCTCTTATTTGCTTTAATATCTCAGACATAATTCACCTTTCTCCCTTAAGATCCCATACCCTTCTCATTTTTTCATAGTTCACCCATTTAACATACAAATGATTACACTTTGGACATTGAGTAGGACACGGGTTACTTTCCCATATATAACTACATTTTAAACATAAAAATTTTGCTAACATGATTAACGCCACGGCATTAGTTGGGTAGTTTGAACTCCGTCTGCCCATGTCTGTTCTCTAACAAATCTCAAACCTGTTGGATCTTTTTCAATTTTTCCATATAATGATTCTGCCTTACCGTGTGCTTCCATATATGTTAATGATAGATATTCTAATTTGTTGGGATGTTCAGATGGTTTAATTTCACCAGTTAATAATGCTTTCATATCTTTATCTGAATCTTTACCCATTACCATATATTGTTCTGAGACTAGTATCATTGCTGAAGCATCCATTTGGTCTGCTGCTTTTATAGAAAATGTTGCATATTTTTCAAAATCCATCTGCATATCTTCACTTAATATAATTGGTGTGATTTGTCTATTAACTATTATAAAAAATATTGGTATGACACTACCAACTTCAGATAACATTATACAATGATTGACAAATATTTTTTCCATTAGATCTTTTGTTTCATCATCCATATTATACTTTCCTTTATTTTATGGAAGCCCGGATGGGAATTGAACCCATGACCGAGGTTTTAGAGACCTCAGTTCTACCACTGAACTACCGGGCTCTTTGTAACCAACTCACTTTTCACATACTTCCATTATAATTCCCTTCACAATAAATTAAGCTTTTCAATATATTTGTTACTCACATCAGTTGCAATTGCTGTGGTCTCGTTATTTAGATCAGGTTCACGAAATTCTGTATATGGTATATTATCTTTTTGAAACTTAAGTTTTAACTTTTCTAAATGAAACAAGTTTTTTACGCCCAGATATATCAATGTTTCATTTTGCCAGCGGACAAAACGGCTGTGAAGCAAGTATGCTGCTAACGCATGACCTGCTTGCACAGCCGTCTGAGATGTAGTTAAATCCTTACGCACAATCAAGTAAAGCTTCATCAATTAAACCTTCCCATTGTTTTTTTCGTGAATCAATTCTGTCAAAGTCTGGACTTTCTTTGCAGGATAATTCGATTTTATCATATGGAGTTTTGAAAAACATAGTGCAATAAGCAATATGTATGTGCCGATAATCATTACTTAATGATCCGACTTTCCAATATGCAAAACCGTCACTTTCACCCCATGAAGAATAGTAAAGTTTCCTATCCTCTGGTGTAACATCTATTCTGTTACAAGGTTTACGAAGCGTTTTTCCTCGTTTGATCTGTTGTGCTAATGATTTTTGTTGTTCTTTTATTTTTAATTTGAGTTCTTTGTAGGTCATTTTAAATTCTCCTTTTTCAGTTTAAATTAATAATACGGTTAAACTGAATTTGGAGGACCTCTAATTTCCTATGTATCAGGTAGCTGTGCTATCTAATCATCGTCCCATTCAAGACGACATTCGCCATCTGCGCACTTTTGCTCGTGATCATCATCTATGATATTAATATCACTGGCATCAGCATCATCATGGTCTATGCTACCGCCTAAACTCTCCTTATTAATACGAATTGCCATTTTTGTATCTTCTCCCTAATAATCGAAATTTAATGTATGTTCTTATTATGTATGGATATTAGAT
>Ga0307379_10009399_pt1 | contig 13058 bp, 9 predicted proteins | sample UN2MG_FD_202237 | JGI IMG/M metagenome (GOLD analysis project Ga0307379, IMG submission 202237) | Soil microbial communities from Risofladan, Vaasa, Finland - UN-2 | ecosystem: Environmental > Terrestrial > Soil > Coastal area > Acid sulfate soil | place: Finland: Risofladan, Vaasa | collected... | reverse complement strand
CAAGAGCATCTAAACCAAGATAATTGGCTTCCACTAAAGCAGTACCACTCCCAGCAAAATTATCTAGTATTACACCATTATCTTCAGGGTAAACATAATTAACTAAAGCACGAGTCATTTTTGGGTGGAATTTTCCTTTATAAGCGTGCATATAATGATTCAAGTATAATGAAGGTTCTTCCCTAATAGTGAACCAATCTTCAAGCTGTTTTCCTATAGCCAAAGTTGTCGAAGCAGGTATACGTTGAATATTCTGGATAAGATGGGAAAACAAAGTATTAACGTTTGAATCAATTTCCTCCTCGGTTCTGCTTAATTTGGAAACATATTCAGATTTTTCCAAAAAGAATTGATTAGTAATAAATCGAAATAGAATAAAGTTTTCTTTTACAAAGAATTGAACGTTTTTGCCAATTGTTCCATCCTTGAATATTTCATTTAAAATAGTTTCAGGTTTGTTTGTGCTTTCAGCAATAAGAAAGAACTCTCTTGTATAAGCTAAGCGCTTCACTAATTTTGTTATATCTGTTAATTCTTCTCTTTCTCCAAAATATCCTTGAATAGGTCCATAGGGTAATTCATATGATAAAATATCTTGAATGCGAATATCATCAGAAGTAAAAACTTTTAGTGGTTTTTTGGTTATAAAATCCATAAAATTGTTGATAGGAGTAATCTCTCCAAATAGTGATTCTAACTCAATCCTTGCAAAATCCTTAGGTTCATGATCACTTTTAACATTATTGAAGATTTTAAAGAAAAATGTCGATTTCATAAGACTGTCCACAGTTTTGTTGTCAATATATACATTATAAATTTTTTTTATAAACTACCCATTGGAAGATTTTTATAAAAACTTCTTCATTTATATCGACATAATAATCTCTTCCAACAAGCCTTTTTTAATAAAATCTATATTTAGAATATAATCCAATCGTTCAAAGGCAAAATTCATCTGATTTTGTTGTTTCTTCCAACCATGTCCATCTGTAACCCAAATAAATTCTATTCCAAGTTTCTTTAATTCATTCTGACGTTGTATATAGGAGTTTACAATTTCTTGCGGTTTTGATCCAGTCTCTGAATAAAAATTAGTTTCAATAGCAATAATTTTTTTATAATCCTTAACCAATAGAAAATCTGCTTTGCGATTTGAAAGTGCACTGGTGATATTGTAGCCATAATTGGATTTTAGATAATTATATTTTTTCTGTGTAATTATTTCAAAGGAATCTTTTGTTTTTTGTTTTAATTCCATTAATTTATTTAGAATAAAATTCTCCATTATTGTACCACTTCTATTTTTCCTTGCATGTGTATCTAATCCAACCTCAATACCAATATAATAATCCGGTATACTTTTCTGAGATATGTTAAGAAAGAAATTCTTTAATCCTGTTTTTTTGAAAAAATCAATAAAATCCTCAATCTCAAGTGAAGAAAGATTTCTTATACTAAAGTTATAGTTCATGAATTCTAAAGAGTTCATATCATTAATAACATAAAATGAGGAATCTCTAATAGCTAATAACAAAGGAATTACTGGAAGAATATTAGGGTAATTTGATAATATTTTTTTCAGTGTCTCGTCAAATTTAATATTACCTATTAACGAATTTAAAATATTTAATTCAATTCTAAATCTTTCAAAATTAAGATAAATTTTTTCCCAATTGACAAAAAAATCAAATGATCTATTTGTATCTACTAAATTGTTATAAAATAAATCCAAAAGTAAATCTATGTTAATTACACCGAAAATCTTTTCGTAAATTTCTAAATTCATTAGAATCCCACTTTTAACATCAAAGATATAGAGATATTTTAGAGATTATTTATTTTATTATCTTATATCATAAATAATAGTTTTTTCAATATAATTATTTTAATAAATAAAAAAAGAGATTAGAAAGGTAAATATATCAAAGGATCATTCTTTTTTGGTTTATCCTTTTCAATTTCTTTTTCTATATCTATCCATAGTAATTTTGGACAATCTGATCTCTTAAAGAACATTTGTATATTAACTTCATTTTTTATTATGTCACTAAATGAAATTGTAGTTATAAAATAATTTAGGATTGAACTAATTCTTTTTTCCAATTGATTGTTAAGAAGTTTGTCTGCTATTTCTTTACTAATGTTATCTTCATTGTATTTTTTCAAAATCAATTTATTTACTAGATTCAATAAAACCAATTTTGCATATAGTAAAAATTGCTTTCTATTTAATTCAGCTTTAAGAATATCACTAAAAGAAGAGGGATCTTTACGTAATTTATTAAATTCTTTACTAAATTTACTAATCTCATCTACAATTACATTTTGAATACGTATTGGCAATAAAATTTCTTGAATTGTTATTTCCTTTTTAAAAATATCCTCATATTTATCAGGAAACAATCTATCCCGACTATTTCTTGCGAATATTGGATCCTCATTAAAAGCATAAATTGATTGAGCTACATTATAATTATCTATTTTCCTATAAACACCATCATCACGATATATTTGCTTTTCAGATAATTCTAGAGTATCCCAATCACCAGGTTTTATTGAATAGAAATAAGGTTTCTCATAATTTGAAAAATCATTCTGGATTCTCCTTTGAATAGGGTCATTTGCTTTTAGCTGTCTTTCACTAACTGGATTTTGCGAATTTGTATTATATGTAATATTGTTAACATCCTCAACATCATGTGTCTTTATAAATCGAACTAATATATGTAAAGAATCTGATAATTGCTCCTTTTGATCCATTTGATCTTTTGCTTGAAATATTGATACTGTAGTTTGACAACCATTAATAATTTGAAATCCTTCGACTTCTAAAAATGTTTGACTAGGATTTTTAGTAGATATTTGAAAATCATTGCAAACAATACTTAATCCATTGTTATAGTACCAAAAATTTTCCGGATCAAATTTTACTGTACTGATAATACTTTTATTTACTTTGCCAATCTTGCCTCTTCCAGTACCAAGGTAATATCTTACATTTTTAAAGAAAAGATCATCGTTATATTTTTGGTATAATTCACAGATATCCTTGCCTTTTATAGTAGCTATGATGGAGTTTTTTGACTTTTCTCTTATAAAATATTCACCTTTAATTAATTCAAAGGTAAATTTCTCTTTTGCTAATGGATTTTCAGAATGTTTTTTACTATTATAAAATCGTAATACATCTATTTTATCATTAAAAAACATTTGAATTCTATTTAAATTGTCAGGATTTAAATTGAAAACTTTTCTTTCTTCATTAGCACTTTTATTAAAAGCCCCGAGTGAAAAGAAATGAAGTTCAACTTTTGTTCCCTTTTCCCAACTTTTTTTAAATACTTCCGAGGCTGTTATCAAATTTATATTATTAGTTTTTTTACACTCCTCTGGATTCTTTAACCAATCAATACAACCTTTGAAAGTTTTTATTTCTTTTTCACCAACATTCTTTTCGCTTTTACCTTGAATAATATGTATTATATCATCTCTTTCAAAGAAAGCATCTATATCTTTATCATTTGGACCATCTACTAATGCAATTAAAGCTTCATCTTTATCCAAGTCAAAATAATTTATTAATAACCAATAAATAAAACCTTGACCAATATCTTTTAATTCTTCCTTTTCTGTAATATCTTTTATTTCTTCTTTTAGATTTTTTAACGAATCATAATCAATTCCCATTTTTAATAAAACCTCCAATAAGCCAAAAAGAAACACAAATTTCTTTTCTAGAATATTAGACATTCAATAAAAGCGAATTTTTTTTAATACAGTATTTCCTTTTTAGATTCATGTGTGATATATTCAATAAAAATAAAAAGATTTGGTTGTGAACAAATCATTTGTTTAATATGAGTTATTTAGCTTCTAAAGATCTCTTTTTAGTATTTTTAATCTTAACTCAAATAATCTTTTTCACAGAAAAGTTTATTAATTATATTGAGGTAACCCATATCAGAGATATTATATCTCGCTAATGAATGCACGAGCTCATTATCTGGGCCCACTGTTCTGGCACGCCTGTCCCGAGGTTGGTAAGATATGAATGAATAGAAACAAAAAAGCTTAATAATATCTCAACTTTATAGGTTTGCCATTCCAGTGTATACCTATGAAGTTCTTCCCTAATTATATTTTAGGGATAAAACTATTAATATTTTTTGGTGAAAAAAATGAGCACGAAAAAAATCCCCGCCTTGAAATTTAAGCAAAAAAAATATCAAATGCTTCTTCTTAATTTAGATGTCGAAACTATTAGAAGATTATTTTATGTATTCAGAAAAAGTAAAGATCAAGTAGATGCTTTGCAAAGAAAATTAGTTAAAAGAAAAGTTGATGATATCGAAAATTCTATGAGTAAAGAAAAAGTATGTTTTCCAAATTCAATTATTGTAAATTTAAATCCCGAATTTTCCAAAAATATTTTGTTAAAGGAAGATGGTTGTATTGAGATAGCTCTTCCCATTGATGATAATTTAAGTAATTATGAGAATTTGGAAGAGAAAGAAGGACGCATAGGTTATATTATTGATGGTCAACATAGAATAGAAGGATTAAAGAAATTTCCAAATCTGATATTACCTGTTGTTATGTTTTTAAATCTAGATGATACTATTGCTTTTAAAACATTTGCTGATATAAATGAAAAACAGGAAAAAGTAAGTAAAATACTATTAAATTATATTAGATGGGAAATTAAGGATTATTCTGACGATTTGTCATCAATTGCTTTTGATATAACAAAAGCATTAAATGAGAATAGAGAGTCTCCACTTTTGAAGAAAGTAAAATTATATGAAGATGAAACCAATAAATGGATTACTTCACCAACTTTACAAAAGTTAGTAAAAAGTGTTATTGACGAAAACAGCCCTATATACCAGTTCTCAAAAGATAAAAAAATCAAAACACTAGTTGATTATCTTAATGCTTGGATGAAATTATATCCTGAACAATGGGATAATTTTGGTAGACAAGATTATGTATTAACTAAAGCTATGGGAATTACCATCATGTTTAAGCTTTTCCCCAATCTTTATCGTCGTTGTAAAAATCTTTATGGCCAAGAGATTAATACTGATTCATTTGTAAAAACATTGCAACCGCTTACTAAATATTCAATTGAAATTGATGAAGAAAGCACGTTCCTATTAGATTGGAACAGCAATAATTTTGGATCATTAAGTAGTGGAAAAGGTATTAATCTTATTTCAAAAATACTTATGGGTAATATACTTGAAGATGGGCAGATAGTTAGCATAAATAATGTCATATCATATAAGACTTTACCTGAAAATCAAATATAATTTTGTTAAATAGATCAATTTAAAAGATTTATTTTTATCTTTTTCTTTATTGCTATTTCATGATTAAAAGAGATCCAGTCTAGTAATATCCTTTACCTTATTTATTAGTTGCTGGGATTCTATTGGAAACTATTCTATTTACTACAATAGATCTGAAAAATACTAATTAATCTTTATTAAAGTAATTATATATTTTTAAATAGAAAATTGCTCTAGTATTCATTATCAGATAATGGATAAGAAGGAGTTATTAGAAAAATGGGCAAATTAAGTAAAATCTTAGTTATTTTTGGGATAATTACGTTCACAGCTAATTTTATTCTTCAGCCTTTAAGTTCGCCTTTCACTCTATCAGCTGCTATTGATACTAATTCGATTGCTGACCAAGATTGGCCAACTGTGCAGCTGAGCAGTAATCTTAATGTTTCTTGGGAAGCAATTAAAACGATTCCAGATAATAATGGATTGTTATACGTTCTTTGGAACGAATATAATCAGACATCAAACGAGACCTATCTGTATTTTTGCCTTTATGATGGATTGACCTTCTCTGCACCGGAGTTGATCTTCTACATACAGGAAAATGTTACTCTCGATAAGCTTCGAATATCGTTCGATGCTGTGTTTGATTCATTGAACCGTTTGCATATTGTCTATCTTCTAAAGATGGACGATTATCAGTTCTTTCATCAATATTATTCCACTGGTGTTTGGTCAACACCTATTCTTTTAACCGTATGGGGACAATTCTCCCTCTTAGCAGATAATTCAGCAAAAGTATATATCTTTGGAGTAATACGATCACCAGAAAATGCTCCAAACGTTTTCTTTAGAGTTTTTTCAGAAAATAGCTGGTCTGAAGCGGTACAATTAACTAACTACTCTGACATACCTGCAACTTCACAATCTATTTATGACCTAACGCCATCGCTCGATAGAGCTGCTGAACGAATTTTTATTGGCTATAATTATGGTAAAAGCGTTTATTCTGAAGAAGGTGATCAAGAAACTTGGGCTTTTAGGTATCTGCTTAGAGAAAAAGCAAATTGGAAAGAGCATGAGTATAAAGCAGAGTATTGTTATGAACCAAAATCTGTTATAGATGATACTGGTAGATTGCATCTGATTTATAATAATGGTTCAAGTAGTGAAGGTTATTATTTTAATTATGCCGTATTAAAGAATTTTTGGAAAAGTGAAACAAGTATTGAAATCTATTCTGCTAGTGATACAGAAGGAAGGACTTATCCGCTCATTTGTGACATGAAAATCCTTGGGTCAGACATTTTCGTCGCTTTTACTAATAAGGACCTTACTGATGATACCGATATTAATCTATTACATTATAATGCTAGCAATAGTTGGACACAAATACCTGTAAATAAGAACGATACACTTTATTCTTTTCTCCCTATGGTTTCTTTAACTGAAAATGGCACCGTGGTGGTAGTTCATATGGCCTTTACAGGTGACTTTATTTTACTGGCCAGCTATCAAAATGATGTTTTTGTTTACAGTGCAACGAAAGCTTTCCCAGGCTATAACATAGTCATTGCCTTGCTGAGTATGTTCTTTATCCTACCATTTGCCAGTAAAAGAAAGAAGAACAAGTGAATAAAGAAGGAATCTTTTCCTTCTAACTTTTTTTTACCTACCTTTTCCTTTTTGTTAATTGAATTTTCAAGACTAATATGGCCATAACAATTCTATCTACAGCAACCAAAGTTGAGATGATGATAGTATTTCTTGTAGTAAAATGGATTCCATGAAAAGTATTTTTTAGAATGATCATTCCTTCCCTTCTAATCCTTTCATTAAAATCTAGCTAATCTTTTCCATCAAAAATCAAGTTTAGCCAATCTATTTCTATCAACTTTTTATCAAATCGTTGAAAATTTATGAGAAAAAGAAGAATTACTGTTAGTAGAAAATTAGTAATCCCAATTGGTTGAAAAAAAATAGAATAATTACATTAATGATTATTCGAGATACGGTTCTAATAATAATTATGTAATTATCGAAGTGTCCACTGAGAGAGCGATCGTAGGAGTTACAAGGGAATCGGAAAAGACGACTAATTCAAGAGTAGCACTTAATGGTGAACCAGAACGCAAGGATGCAATAAAGGGCACAGGGGATTTGCGATGCTCGCTGGACAAATTAGAAATGATATACTCTTTATTTGAACCAAAGGGAATCAGAATTATTTGCGATCGATAGTTTGCGCAGATGAGGAATAACTTCCCATCAGCTCGTTCCCAGAGTTTTACCCATTGGAACGATTTAACGGTAGCGATGTTCTCCTGCCAAGTTAAAGCCCCTTCAGCTTTATAATAATGTCTCACAAAAGGTCCATACCGAACGATGGCATGAACTATTCCGCTCGAGTCCACATACAAGTCGCAATTTTCCAAATTAAGTTCATCGATCTCCACGCTAGAATAATGAGGATTTAAGTCTATTAAGGTTGATTCTTGCCAACTTGTGGATGTTCTCGCTCTTTGAAAACATTTCACCGCCCCAAACCTATATGGATGATCTCCTGGTATCGTATGGTCCTCTTCGTCCTCAATTGCTAGGACATAGAAGTATTCTTCTGTCACAAAAGCAAAGGGATAACAATACCTCGAAGGAAGTGTAGTGGATATGGAGCTAAATTCCCACGACTTGGTAGTTGTGTTGAAAATCTTTGCCCCCAAACAAGAGATCCCATAGTTATTGATTGAATTTGTGTATGCCACTAAAATAGTGTCATCCACACCGATTGCTGCACCAACATAGTACGAGGAATAACTCTCTGGAGCATAATTGCTGGTGGCTTTCCAGTTAGCAGTGATATTAGTACCAATAGGTGCAGTGGTAATATCATACGGGGTAGTGAAATTATAGTGCATGATCCACCCCTCGTTTTCTGCTGAGTCAAAAGGCACATAGCCAATTAAATGAACGATTCCCCTCGAATCAATTAAAATGCTTGGTGGGCGGGAGAATAAGAGGTTACTGAATCCTTCTTGCCAAACACCACTTGAATCACGACTATAAAGAAATGCTTTGCGTGGAGTAATACCATCCTCCAAAGCATAGGTAAACGAATAGTTCCCTTTGTGAATGATCTTAGGAATGTTAGCTCCCCACCAAGCACCATTATCAGTAGCATTGGCATGGGTGCCAACCTCAGATTGAACAAAAGGCAAGTGAGGAGTAAAAATACCAAGATAAAGCAGCGTAAGGACACTCCCTGAAACCAAAACAGTTGGGAGAATAATTAGTGCAAGAACCCATCGACGAGCCATTAGTTAACCACCACTTTTCGTTTTGGAATAGCTGCAAGGAAAGCAAAAAGCATACAAACAGCAGCACAATAAAGACCGTAGAACGGTGAAAGATCCTGGAAAAACTGGATGCCCCACGTGTAGACTGTAAGGAGCGTTCCTAGAAAAATGAGCAATCCTGCAAATAGGCATAAAAGCCGACCGCGTTCAATAAATTTGAAAGAAAGTCCCAGGAGAACAATTCCTGCAAGAACGAGCACTCCTCCTACGAAAAACTGCACGAAAAACAGAACCCCATCGGAAATAACATATAACCCAAAAGACCAAACACTCGCTTTGAGCGCGATTATTTCTCGAGTGAAGGATGGGAGCCCGAAGGAGAGCAACCCAAAAATTATCGCGATGATGGAAAAAATATTTCCTACTTTCATAATAATCCAAAACATAATACTAGGATTTCTCTCTTTAAAGATTACTTTCATGGCAGAAAGAGGGTGCAATTATTCTTCTCTTTTCTTTGAATCGTTGAATATAAATTAAACTCTTCACACAGTTCATCAGCGAATTAACTATTATAACGAAAAAGAATACCATTACAATAATTGGAAAAGCTAGCTATTTAAAGCACTTAACCTAAATATCATCTCATGAGAAATCAAACAAGAGGTTGTTGAAAAAATGCTTAAACAAGAAAAAACAGAACAAAACACACAAAATTTCTATCCCCTCTGCCCGTTCTGCAATCAAGAGATAAAAAATGTCAATGTCTATATTATCCCTTTGAATAAAGGAATTGCCCATCCAAATGCGATTGGAAATAGAACTGAATGTATTATCACTTCATGCCCACATTGTAGAAAAGTGCTTGGATCTTATGACTACCATCTTTCCTAAAAGTTAGGAGTGGATTTTTCTGTATTAAAACCATCATTTTCACAATATCATAGATTTGAAAAATGTTCGAGTTCTCTTTCATCAGTTTAAGTTTTTATCTTTACCTTTTTGTTTACAGTGCAACGAAAGCTTTCCCAGGCTTTGGCCTAGTAATTGCCTTGCTGAGTATATTCTTTATACTACCATTTACCATTAAAAGAAAGAGAAACAATTGAAATCCTTTAAATCTGAATTAAATAGTGATAAATGAACAAGTCTGCAAGGTGCTTTTCACAAAATTCTTGGATTTATGGGTGCTACCGACTTCGAGTTCCAAGAAACAAAACACTATAATCTTGGAATGCTTAGTCAAGTCATCTCTGATTTCGAAGCTGTCTACAAATCTGTTCGTGTAAAGGATATCAAATACTTCCTTGGGTTCATCGTTGGGTATGCTAAATGGAATTATGAAGAAGGTGACTCTGATGATCCCACAAAGATCACTGCTATCAAGATCATAACCGTTCATCGAGCCAAAGGTTTACAGTTCCCAATAGTTTTCATTCCTGAAATTAATCAAGGACGATTTCCAACTCGTCCTCGCAAAAACACCTGGATGATTCCTGAAGAATTATTCAATACCCAAAGATATGAAGAAAACTGAGGATAGCATTCGAGGTGATATTAATTCTATCGTTCAGCGTACCTTTCCTAAATTTGCTGGGGAAAATAAGTGTAATGCTTGCGATTGACACTATTTTTGTATAAAAAATAATTATTATCTTTACCGTTAATAATTAGAATAAAATTTACTTTTTAAATATATCAATTAAATAATCCCTTTCGTGAATTTTATCATATCCATTTTTATTTACTTCGAAAATTGTATAATCTTTATTCACACGTTCTAAAAATTCTCTAAAATCAAGACATGTTTCTAAAATATTCATAAATTCCCAATCATGATATTCTTTTATTTCTGCTGGTAAAATTGTTTCCGATAAATCGGGATCAGTAATATCAAGCTTAATTACACCAATACCATATGCTTGTGAAAGTCTGGTAAGCTCATCTAAGAATTCTTTTTCTTCATCTATATCATAAGCTACAATATATCCTTCATTAGCCCAGGAAGAATTAGAAACAGCTTGAAAAAAATATTCTCTTATATTTTTAAAATTTAATTCTTTTTTGATTTCAAAAGAATAAAGTTTAATCGGAAATTTATTAATAGATTTACTGAAATCTTTAATCAATTTTTTCCATTCTTTTAACGGTCCAAACCACCAACCAACCATATCTGGGTGCATCCATTCACCCGAACCAATTCTATTGCATTTTACATGATTAATGGTCTTTGTAAGGACATTTAATTGTTCAAAACAATAATAAGCTAATAGCGGATGGAGATTGATTTCATCAAAATGGCTTTCTTCATATATTTTGTCATTTTGCTTATCTAAATCTATTTGATTCTTATCAAATAAACTCTTTAATGCATAACGTTTTGGTCTTATATCTACAAGTTTAATTAAACTGTTTTTTTTGTTTTCTTCTCTGATTAGTATTGTTGATAATGATCTATCAGGTGATTTTCCTATAGAATTTAATAACTTATCATATCCTTTTTGCTGTGCAATCTTCCAAATATCACTCGTTTTTAATGCTTTTTTTTCTTCAGTTAAAATTTTTACAGCTAAATCATAAAATGTTAAATCACTCATTTTTATCCCCATTATTGTTCTTATACAAATTAATAAATTTTTATTTACCGTAAATTAGCATTATTAAATTGACAAATCACTTTAGATAATTAATTAGCTAATTTCTTCATAAGTTCATAAAGTTAATCTTTAAATTAGCATAATAGGCAAATATTATTTAAGTCGGAAAAATGCTCAAACAAGAAAAAGTTGAACAAAATACACAAAATTTCTATCCCCTCTGCTCATTCTGCAATCAGGAGATAAAAAATGTTAATGCCTATATTGTTCCTTTGAATAAAGGAATTGCTCATCCAAGTGCACTTGGTAAAAGAATTGAATGCATTATCACTTCCTGCCCACATTGTAGAAAAGTGCTTGGATCTTATGACATCCATCTTTTATTTTTTGATGTTGTAAAGTCAAATTATTTATTAGTGATTTTATTTAATAATCTCTTATGAAAAGGTTTTTAACAAAAACACAGTATCTTGCAGGTTTGGAATGCCCAAAGTATTTATGGATACTATTTAATAAACCTGAAGAGATACGAAAAAAAACTATAGCTGAAGAATTTACAATCGAAGAAGGTAATAAGATAGGAGAGTTAGCAAAAAAACTCTATCCCAATGGAATAAACATACCTTTTGATGATAATTTAGCAAATATTAAATTGACTAATGAACTTTTGAGTAAAAATCAACCTTTATTTGAAGCAGGATTTGAGTTTGATAATTGTTATTCTCGAGCTGATATTCTTGTTCCCAATGGCATAGGATGGGATTTAGTAGAAGTTAAAGTAAGTACAAAGGTCAAAGATAAATACATTTACGATGTTTCATTTCAGAAATATATCTATGAAGGAAATGGATTGAAAATAGAAAATTGCTTTTTATTACATTTGAATAAAGATTATCTCAAAAATGGTTCTATTATAGTAGAAAATCTCTTAATAAAAAACGATATTACTCCTAAAGTTAATTGTTTAATGGAAGAAGTGAAAAATAGAATAAAAGCATCTTTCGAAATTATTTCCTCAAGTGAATCTCCTAAAGCTGGGATCCTATCTCAGAGTGTGTTTAAAGAAAGCAACCATGATTGTTTTCTTGAAAAATGCTTAGAATTACCGCAAAATAATGTCTTTTGTTTGTATGGTAGAAAACGATCAGCTTGTGAATTATATGAAGATGGAATAGAGCTGATCAAAGATATACCTGAAGAAAAGCTACAAACAGAAAGGCAAAAAATACAATGGGCTTGTGAGATAGAAGGAAAAATATTTGTTAATAAAGAAAAGATAAAGAAATTTCTCGGGAAATTACAATACCCTATTTATTATCTCGATTTTGAAACATTTTCAACAGCAATCCCTATATTTGATGGATTAAATCCTTTTTTCCATGTTCCATTTCAGTTTTCAGTACATATTGATAGTGAGAGTGGTCTAGAACTTGAACATTTTGAATATCTATACAAAGGTGTGGGTGATCCAAGAAATGAATTTCTCATTGAACTGAAGAAAATTTTGGGCACTATTGGAAGTATAGTTGTTTATAATAGACATTTTGAAGAAAATAGATTGAGGCAACTAGCTGAATTTTTTCCAAATGAAAAGAAATGGATTAATGGCATTTTAGCTAGAATTGTTGATTTATTGGAGCCTTTCAAGACATTCTCTTACTATAATTCATGTCAACAAGGAAGTGCATCTCTAAAAGCTGTTTATCCTGCAATCACTGGTGAAAGCTATGAAGAATTAGAAATTAGAGATGGAAGAGCTGCTCATGCAAATTTCCTAAAAGCAACTTATGAAGAATGCCCTGAGCAAGAAAAGCAGACTATTCAAGAAAATCTCTTAAAATACTGCAAATTGGATACTTTAGCTTTAATTAAAATCG
>Ga0307379_10009398_pt1 | contig 13059 bp, 12 predicted proteins | sample UN2MG_FD_202237 | JGI IMG/M metagenome (GOLD analysis project Ga0307379, IMG submission 202237) | Soil microbial communities from Risofladan, Vaasa, Finland - UN-2 | ecosystem: Environmental > Terrestrial > Soil > Coastal area > Acid sulfate soil | place: Finland: Risofladan, Vaasa | collected... | reverse complement strand
GCCGGCCGCCGAGACGCCGGCCCCGCCCGCCGAGAAGCCGGCCGCCGAGAAGGCGCCCGCGCCGGCAGCAGAGAAGCCTGCGCCGGCAGCGGAAAAGCCTGCGGCCGAGACGCCGGCCGCACCGGCCCCGGCGCCGAAGGCCGAGAAGTAGCGTTGGCGAATTCGGTTGACATGGCCCCCGGCCGTAATAACATCAAACCAGCAAAGGCGGAAATGTTCATTGCGGTTTGACCGGTGGCCGATATGGTGTATAATAACATGAGATTACTACCCCGTCGGCTCACAGAGCAGACGGGTATATGACCTCCCGAGGGCTGCATTGCAGCCCTCGGTTTTTTTATGGAATCAATCATGGACCGAGTGAGCATCTTCATTGACGGCAGCAACCTGTATCACGGCCTGAAGGGCGAGTTCGGGCGAGCCGACTTGGATTTCAACCTCTTCATCGAGCGGTTGGTCAATGGTCGCCGCCTGATTCGGACCTACTACTATAACGCACCCGTCCCCGTCGGCCAAAATCCCGAGCAGGCCCGCAACCAGCAAAGGTTCTTCGACGGCCTTCGCCGGATACCCTACCTGGCCATCCGACTCGGGCGCTTGGAGCCGCGCGACGACACCTTTGTCGAAAAGGGCGTTGATATAACAATCGCCGTCGATATGCTCTCGATGGCGTTTCACAACGCCTATGGCACGGCCGTCCTGGTGTCGAGCGACGGCGATTTCTTCAAGGTCATCGAGGCGGTCCGTGATCTCGGCAAGCATGTCGAGGTCGCCTGTTTCCGCAAGGCGTACCACGTCAAACAGGTGGCCGACAGAGTGATCGAACTGAACCCGGCCTTCCTCGCCCCGCTGTGGATGAAGCGCTAGCGCCGCGGCGCCGCGGCCGTCGTAGGAGGGCTTACCCTCCAGTCAAGGCGCATCAAATAGTGGCTGTCACCTATTTACTGATTTTCCGAATTGTCTCTCGAAGACTCTCTCTCCCTGATGACTCCGGCAAGTAACTAACTATCTCTTCGAGGATTGGGACGGCCTCCTTCGGTTCGCCGATGGTACACATGAAGGATTGGAGAGCGGCCGTTCCAGAATAAAGGAGGAGCGCCGTCTGGGTTTTGGGATACGGCGTTTGAGCGGTCATTTCTTGCCACTCAAAGTGGTGTTTCTCCAGGACTATGGAGAGAAGCCCGGTCATCTTGTCTTCGGCCAAGGCAATGTCATGGAATCTCTCGCCGACAGAACTGATCTTCCGGCGGTCGGATGTGAAGTTGTAGACGTGACCGTCAGGAGTAGTGATGGTCAGCCTGACATCCGCTTGACGTTGTTCATTCGACGGTGAATGGCACCCACACAGCGCAAGTATCGCGCCGAGTAGCGTGCCCCCGATTCTCGGTACCCGATTCATCTTTGTTCGCACAAAAATGAGCCCCGGTGAAAACAGCTCGTCTCAAGCAAGTCGGTGAATCTGAATAGGAGTATCCCTCGAATGGTTGCGGCGGTCAAGGTGAAAACGCACGGCCGGGCAAGCTGGCCGTGGCACACGCGAACAAAAAAGCCGCCGGTGTATTCACCGGCGGCTAATCGTTAGCGCGAAGTGCGGGGTTATTTAAACTCCACGCGCACGAGGTGCGTCGAGCAGGAGATGCACGGGTCGTAGGCCCGGACGAGCATTTCGAGGGCGTGAGCGATCTCCTTCTGGCTGCGGCCTTCCTTCATGAGTTGCGGGACGTAGGCCCGGAAATCGGCCTCGATGTTGGCGAGGTTCTGATTGGTGGGGATGACGAGGTTCGCGCCCGTGACGACGCCGTCCGAGTCATACTCGTAGTTATGGACGAGCGTGCCTCGCGGCACTTCCGTGAGGCCGACGCCCCAGCCCTTCTTCCCCTTCGGCCACTGCATGGGCGGCTTTTCGTCCTGGATGCCCGCGGCGATCAGTTCATCCATGAGGCGCAGCGTCTCGTAGAAGCAGTGGACCGACTCAACGACCTGGGCGGTGTTATTGTGGAAGGTGTTGAAGTTGGGGGCCGCGAGGCCGAGTTTCTTGGCCGCCTCCTTGGCCTTCGGGTGAAGTTGCCCCGCGTTATTGTTGAACCGCGCGAGCGCCCCGACCATGAGGCTCTCGCGTTTGTTCTTCACGTGCTTGGCGCTTGAATGCTGGACGATGGACTCGTGGATGATTGTTTTATAGTCCTTCGGCCCGGCCTGCGCACCGTCGCTCGTGACGAGGTCGCCGCCGTAGAAGGCGTACTCCTCGGGGTCGCGGAGCGACTCGTATTCCGTCTCGCGCGAAAACTCGGGAACTTTGAGCGTCGCGAAGAGGTCCACGGTGGCCCAGACGTCCGGCTCGTGGTCGGCGACGTGCCGGCGGAGGTCCCGCAGGGCGGTGACGCTCGGCAGTTTCATGTAGCCGCCGGGGACCATCGAGATCGGATGGACGTGGCGGCCGACGAGCACTTCGCAGATGTAGTTGGCTAGGCGCTTCAGGCGCATCGCCCGGAGGACCACGTCGGTGTGGGTTGCAGCCAGCGGAATGACGCTCGGGACGCCGAAGAAGTCCGGCGCCACGAGGAAGTACACGTGGAGCCAGTGGCTCTGGAGTTGCTCGGCGTGAAGGACGATCTTGCGGAGGCGGAGCGTCTGTTCCGAAAGCGTCAGGCCCATCGCGTCCTCGGTGGCCTTGAGGCTGGCGGTGCCGTGGCCGCAGGCGCAGATGCCGCAGATGCGCGTGGTCAGGAACATGGCGTCCTTCCACGACCGGCCGCGCAGCATGGCCTCGAAGAACCGCGGCGACTCGGTGACCTCCATCTTGCAGTCCACAAGTTCGCCGTCTTCGACTCGGGCGACGATATTGCCGTGGCCCTCGACGCGCGTCACGTAATCCACGCGGACGTCCATTGACTTCGGTGCCGACTTCGCCATGCGATTACCCTCATTTACGCGCCCATCAAGACCTGCCTGCCGGCAGGCAGGTGGGCGGCTAAGTGTGTTTTATCGCGCCGTTCGCCTTTGTCGTTCACTCCGCATTCCGCACTCCGCATTCCGCATTGGCCTTACGCCTTCGAGACCTCGTCGTAAATGCCCTGGAACAACCGGAACTCACGCAGCACGTCCTCGACCGTCAGGCCGAACTCGGCCATGACGTCCTTGGCGGCCTGGGTGTTGGGCTTGTCCACGAGACCGCGGCAGCCGATGCACTTGTGGCCCGCGCTCGGGCACATGTAGGGTTCGCACCCCGCGCGCGTCACAATCCCTAAGCACGGGACGCCCTTGTGCCAGAGGCAGACGTTGTCGGCCAGTTTGCATGGCACGCAGACAGGGTAGTTCGGCTGGCGGTAGGCCTTGCCCATCAGGAGGCACTTCGTGACGTCGAGGAACTCCTGCGGGTTGATGGGGCACCCGTGGATCTCCACGTCCACCTTGACCTCGGCCTTGAGGGGCCTGGCCGGGATGTGCGGGAACCACGTCCGCTTGTCGCCGTAGACGTACTTGGCCACGTCATCGGGGTCCTGGAAGTTCTTGATGACGTTGACGCCGCCGATCGTGGCGCAGGCGCCCAGGGCAACCAGGATGTCGGTCTTGGCCCGGATCTCCTGGATCCGCTCGATGTCGTGGGGCGTGACGATCGAGCCCTCGACGAAGGCGATGGTGTAATGGTCCACGTCGCCGTCGGAACCTTCGCGGAACCGGCCGACGTCGGCCTTCGCGAAGATCGGCAGGAGGTCCGTCTCGCAGTTCAGGATCTGGAGCCCGCACCCCTCGCAGCACGAGAGGCTGTCGATGCACAAAATCGGTTTGGCCATTCGTTTGCCCCGTTCGGATATACCCGCGTCCTTCCGGCCGCGGCTCGATAAACGCTAAATGCCCTCGCGCAGGCGCTTGACCTGGTCATAGGTGAAGACCGGCCCGTCGCGGCAGACATAGACGTTGCGGATCTGACAGTGGCCGCATTTGCCGATGCCGCACTTCATATTCCGTTCCAGCGAACAGACGATCCGATGCTCCGGGACGCCGGCCGCCAGCGCCTCGAGGACCGTGAACTTGAACATGATCGGCGGCCCGACGATCACCGCCCACGTCCGCGACGGGTCAATCTGGATCTGCGTAAACAGGCGCGTGATGACCCCGACGCAGCCTTTCCAGTCCTTGTCGCAGCGGTCCACGGTGACGCGCGTCTCGGCGTCGCTGCGCTTGACCCAGGCGTCGAGTTCGTCGCGGAAGAGGAGCCACTTCGGCTCCCGCGCCCCGACGAGGATCGTGACTTTGCCGAAGTCCTGACGCTTGTCGAGGACGTAGCGGATGAGGCTTCGCGTGGGCGCCAGGCCAAGCCCCCCGGCGACGAACAGGACGTCCTGGCCCTTCATGGCTTCGTAGTCGAACCGGTTGCCGAAGGGACCGCGGATGCCCAGGCGGTCGCCCGCTTTGTAGGCGCGGAGGGCGCCCGTGACGGCGCCGACGTGGCGGATCGTCAGTTCGAACTCGTCGCCCTGAGTGGGGCTGGAGCAGATGCTGATGGGCGCCTCGCCGACGCCGAAGACCGTGACCTCGACGAACTGGCCGGGCTCGTACCGCAGGGGCTCGCCTTCCATCCGGAGGCGGAAGAACCGCTCCGTCTCGGTCATCTGCTCGGCGGCCAGGACCTGCGCCATTCGCGGCACGTACGGACTCGGCGCCGCGGCGCCTTGGGCGACGTTCATATCCACCTGCGTCATGCTTCAGGCTCCTCGTACGCGCCTCTTACTTCGCCCCCGGTGAATACACCGGGGGCGGCGCGCCAGGTGCGCCCGCCGCGCCACGGCCCCGCGTGTATTCACGCGGGGCTAAGTATTAGCGGCTGCCCGCTATTTGAACGAACGTCTCCTTGATGCTGATGCCGGCGATGCAGGCCCGGTCGCACCGGCCGCAGCCGACGCATCCGGTCCGCCCGGTCTGTTCCAGGATGTACTTGCCTTTGCGGAACATCCGGTGCCGCAGGCGGCTCGAGCGTTCTTTGCGGAAGTTCTCGCCGCCGGCCACCTCCGCGAACGTGTCCAACTGGCACGAATCGAAGCGGCGGACCCGGCACCCTTTCGTCAGGTCCATCGCCACGTCGTCCGAGATGTCCCAGCAATAGCACGTCGGGCACACGAGGCTGTCGTAAGAGGCGTCGAGCACCTCCGGCAGGTACTTGACCTCGAAGGGCAACTGGGTGTGGAACGCCGCACGCTTCCGCTCCGTGAACGCCTGGCGGGCCTGCATGTCCTGCTTGGTCGCCGCCCGGACCTTGGCCGACTTGAGGAGTTCCTGCCCGAGGTCCGTCTTGATCTCCACGAAATACCGGTCGTCCTCGGCCGTGAGCATGATGTCCCAGCCCGTCTCCGGGTAGAGCGACCCCATGTCGAGGCAGAACGAGGTCTCGTCGCAGGGCTGGCTGCAATCGAGGCAGACGATGGCGGTGTCGGCCCGGCGGGCCAGGTAGTGCGGGTCCGGCACGTCCTTCGCGAACGCCGCATCGAGCGTCGCGATGGCCGTCGCGTCGCACGGATGGACGCCGAAGAGGACCTGCGGCTCGTGGTCGAGGACCGGCTTCGGGCCGGGGTCGCCCGCCAGGCTGTAGGCCAGGACCGTCTGGCGCGACGGCCAGATGAACTTCTTCGGCCCGAGGACCGTCACGGTATAGTCGAGCCGCACATCGGCCGACTCTGTGATGTAGTCCCAGGCGAACTTCAGGTCCTTCGGGTCGGCCGGCGACGTCTCCTTCAGGATCGGCGCCGCCACGCGGCGACTCTCCGCCAGCGCCTCGATCCACGCGCCCAGATCGGTTTTCTTCAGGACTTGTGGCAACATGCGTGCTCACCCTTCTCGATTGTCGCGTGTCGGCCGAGCCTGCCGGCGCCCCGGCGCGCCCGCCCAAGTGGGCGGCCAACCCAGTTTCACTTCATGAGGTCCCGCACGGCCTGCACCAGCCGCTTCGGATCTACGGGTTTTTCGAGGAACGTCTCGACGGGCAGGTAGTCCTTGTCCGTTTCCGGTGAAAACTCAAAGCCTGTTTTCTTTGAAACGCTGGTCAGCATGACGATCGGAATGCCGGCCGTCTTCGGGTCGGCCCGGAGGTCCTGGGCGATGTGGAACCCCTCGGTCTCCGTCTCCATCATGACATCCAGGATAATGCAATCAATGCCGCCCTTGCGGATGCGGGCCAGGCCGTCGCGGCTGGTGGATGCCACGAGGACGCTGAAGCCCGCTCCCGAGAGGACGGTCTTGGCGACCTCCAGGAGGTCCGGATCGTCATCAATGACGAAAACCGTTTTCTTCGTAGGCATGACGCGCTCCCTCGAGAGCCCGCTTCACCGGCGCCGCATCACCGTTGACCGCGGCTGCCGGGCAAGTATACCCCAGACACGAGAAGAGGCGACGGGCCTCATCCCGTGAAACATTTCACAAATAGGACCCAAAATTAAACCCCCCTTTTGGGGCCGACGCATTCTACCGGTCCGTCCCGCCCCTTGTCAAACCCTCTTTGGCGCATTTCGTGTGTTCGCCAGGGCGCGCCCAGTATAATTGCCGTCCTCATGGTCCCTGCCTCGCTTGGATGCGTCGCGGGGGAGACCGCCAGGTTCCACGACGCGCAAGAGAGCGGTGCCCGGCCCGGAATCGAAGGAGGAAGTCCATGCCTGTCAAGCGATTACCCGCCAACCCCCTCATCACCCCCGCCGACGTCACGCCCACGCGGCCGGACCTGGAGATCCTCTGTGCGTTCAACCCCGGGGCCGTCCGCTTCGGCCGCGAGACGCTCCTGCTGGTCCGCGTCGGCGAGATGCCGCACCAGGAACCGGGCTACGCCGGCTACGTCGTCTACGACCCGGACTCGGGAGACGTCCGGATCGGACGCATCCGCCACGGCGACCCCGACCTCGTGCTCGGCGACAACCGCGGATTCCTGTATCGCGGCCGGCCGGTGCTGACCAGCCTGTCGCATATCCGCGTCGCCCGGAGCACCGATGGGGTCCACTTCAAGGTCGACCCGAAGCCGGCCCTCTTCCCTTCGACGCCCTACGAGACGTATGGCTGCGAGGACGCGCGCGTGACGTACCTGGACGGGCGTTACTACGTCAACTACAGCGCCGTGTCGCCGCGCGGCATCTCGACCTGGCTGGCCGTCACCGACGACTTCCGCCAGTTCGAGAAGATCGGGATGATCTTTTGCCCGAGCAACAAGGATATCTGCATCTTTCCGGAAAAGGTCCGCGGGGCTTACGTGTGCCGCCACCGGCCCGACGCGGCGCCCTTCGGCTCGCCCTCCATGTGGACGGCCTGGTCGCCGGACCTCGTGTGCTGGGGCCGGCACGAACTGACCCTCGCGCCCGTGCCGGGGACGTGGGAAGGCGGCCGGCTCGGCTGCGGGGCCCCGCCGGTCCGGACGCGCGAAGGCTGGCTGGAGATTTACCACGCCGCCGACGAACAGGGCCGGTACTGCCTCGGCTCGATGCTCTCGGACCTCGAACGCCCCGAGCGGATCCTCGCCCGGTCCTCCCGGCCGGTCCTCGAACCCGAAGCCCCCTACGAGCGGGCCGGCCTCTACGGCAACTGTGTCTTCTGCTGCGGCGTGGTGACCGACCCGAAGGGCGGTATGACGATCTACTACGGCGCGGCCGACAGCATCTGCGCCGGCGCCACCACGACCGTCGAAGAGATGATCGCCGCCGCCAAGGAGTGAGCCGGAGGGCGGCGGCCGGAACGATCAACCGCCCTGCGCGAACCCGATGCGTCGGCGCCGCGGCTCCGGCGGCGGGGCCATGAGGTGCTGGATGGCCGTGATAAGGTCTTGAATATGTGCGTCGTGCGTGTCGAGCCGGCGCTCCAACTCGGCCAGTTTCCGGGCCAATTCCTTGTGCGTGGACAGCACTTCCCGCAGTTTCACAAAGGCCCGGACGACGTACACGCTCACCTTCACGGCGCGCGGCGAGTTCAAGACGCTGGCGGCCATGATGGCCCCGTGCTCGGTGAAGGCGTAGGGGCGGTATCGCCGCCCGCCGCGACTAGGCTTTGAGGTCGCAATTTGCGACCTCAAACACGACACTTCATCCTGCGTCAACCGAAACATGAAATCCTCGGGAAAGCGATCTTGGTTGCGGTGCACTTGCTCATTGAGGCGTTTGGTGGTCACGCCGTAGAGCGCCGCCAGATCCGCATCCAGCATCACCCGCTGGCCGCGAATCAGGAGAATCCTCTGTTCGATTTGCCCAATGGGTACGATGGCGCGATCGCCGCTCATGTCGGTTTCCCCAAGTGGTCGGACAAGCGAAGATAACTACGAGAGGTGCAGTTGTCCAGCATTCAAGGTCACAAATTGCGACCTCAAAGACTTCGTTTCTACTTCGGTCAACCGGAACATGAAATCTTCCGGAAAACGCCCGTGATGGCGCCGTGTTCGCCGAAGGCGTAAGGTCAGTATCGCAGTCCGTAGATGAGCAGAATGAATAATATCTCTATTGCCACGCAAAGAAGGGCCGTTGTGCCACCAACTACCACCGCAATGCCTGCATACGCTCTCCCCCGCAAGAGTTTTTCTGATGGTTTTGTCTTTTTAAGACTGATACCGCCACCGATGGCTGCACCTAGACTCATCACAAAAAGAAGCGGTAGCACACATGCAGCAACAACAAGTGCGATGGAATTTCCCGTCTCTGAAAACCCCACGTAGAACATCCCCGGCAAGAATAACCACAGGACGAGCGATAAGATCGCGATTTTGAAAGACCTGACCGCCAGTTGGGCTGTTGTCGGTCCATGAAATGTGTATACGCCTACTTCGTCGGTTGGCGGGTTGGCCTGTGGTGATGGTTTTTCTTCCATCTGCGTTGTTCCTTCGTCACTCAGTCACTCCGTCACTTTTGTTCAGCAGATGCGCGGCAGGTCTTCGCCGTAGGGCATCTCAAGGACGCGCTGGCCGCCGATCGTCGTCCGGAGCGTGACGCGTGGACCCGGCCCTGCGGCAAGCACTTCGCCGATGGCGGCGGCCTCGCGGCCGAGCGGATGGCCGCGCATCGCCGCAAGGGCCGCGTCGGCCTCCTCCGCCGGGACGATGACGACGAACTTTCCCTCGTTGGCGACGTTCAAGGCATCCAGCCCCAGCGCATCGCAGGCCCCCGCCACGGCCGGCCGGACGGGGACGGCGGCCTCCGAGATCTCGATCCGCAGGCCCGCTGCCTCGGCCAGTTCGTTGACCGCTGCCGCCAGGCCCCCGCGCGTCGGGTCCTTGAGTGCCCGCAGGTTCGGGCACGCCGCCAGCAACCGCTCGGCCAGCGACCAGAGCGGCGCGACGTCGCTCGCGACGGCCGCCTCGAACCGGAGCCCCTCGCGCCGGCTCATCACCGCGATGCCGTGGTCGGCGAGCGTCCCGGAGACGAGGACGCGGTCGCCCGCGCGGATGGCCTCGGCCCCGAGGCGTCGCGGCCGTCCGTCGGGGCCTTTCAGGATCTGCCCGACGCCGCTGGTGTTGATGAACATCTGGTCGGCGCTTCCCCGCTCGACGACTTTCGTGTCGCCGCAGACCACCGGGACGCCCGCCTCGCGTGCCGCCGCAGCCGCCGAGTCGAGCATGCGCCCCAGGAGCGCAAGGTCCAGCCCCTCCTCCAGGATCAGCGCCAGGGCCAGGGCCACCGGCCGCGCCCCCAGGCACGCCAGGTCGTTGACGGTGCCCGAGACGGCCAGCCGCCCGATGTCGCCGCCGGGAAACTCGAGCGGCCGCACGACGTAGGAATCCGTCGTGAAGGCGAGCGGTCCGGCCTCTGGATGCAGGCGCGCGGCATCGGCCAGGCGCGCCAGTTCGCCGCTTGAGTCGCCCGGCGCGAATCGCGAGAGGATCTCGCGGCGGACGAGGTCCATCATGCGTTCGCCGCCGCCGCCGTCGGCCAGAAGAATCACGTCGTCGTTCATCGCCGCCTCAATCCCAACGCAATGCGTGGGGCTTTTAAGCCCCCGGCACCGCCTGGGGATGCCGCTAAAGCTCGGTCAATGCCGCGCCAGGAGCAGATAGCCCGTGACCAGGTAGATCAGGATCGTCCCCACGTCGGCCAGCGCCAGCGTCACCGGACCGGACGAGATGCGCAGGTCCAGCCGCAGGGCGTGCAGGAGGGTCGGCACCGTCAGACCGATGATGCAGGCCCACAGAAGCGATCCGAGGACCGCAATCGCCATCACCAGCGCGGTCGCGCTGGCGCCCTGCCAGAGTCCTACGACGACCGCGAGCGACAGGCCGCACGCCCCGCCCAGCATCGCCGCCGTGGCCACCTCGCGCCGCAAGGCCCTCAGGTACCATTTCCAGCCGGGCCGGATGGCGTAGAGCGCCTGGACCGCTATGGCCCCCGACTGCATGCTCACGCTCTCTCCGAGGCCCAGCATCAGCGCCAGAAAAAACGCCAGCGTCAGGTTCTCGGCCAGCGTCGCCTGGAACCCCCACGTCACCGCCGCGCAGGCAAGGCCGCCGGCCATCGTGACGGTGGTCCACGGAAACCGGACCAGAAAGGCCCGGGCGGGCGACGCCTTGCGGATTTCGGCGATCCGAAAGCCGAGGGTCTCGAAAACGGCCTTGGCCTGCTCGCGGTCGGCCAGGTCATTGACCTCCTCGGTGAACTGGTGTGCATCCACGATCCCCACGACTCGCCGCTGGCGGTCCACGACGGGAAACGCCAACAGCCGGTGGAGCACGAAGTATTCGCAGGCGTCGAGCATGGTGGCCGTGTCGGGAATCGCCACGACGCGCGTGACCATGATCTCCGACAACCGCCGCTCGAGGTCCGCCGTCAACATCCGCCGCGTCGGCACCACGCCGACCAGACGGCCGTCGGCATCCGTCACGTAGAAGTAGATGATGCGCTCGCCGAGACCCTGGCGGCGAATGGCGCCGAGGGCCTCGCCGACCGACGCGTCCTGGCGCAAAATCGGCGGGTCGCGCCGGACGTGGGCCAGGACCGGATCGTTCAGGTGTCCTGCGGTACGCCCCATCCCCACCTCCCATTGTTGCGCTCGAAGGCTCCCCGTCCGCGGCGCCGCGCCCTCGCAGTGGGTGTTGCGCGAGGCGCCTCGGCGCTTCACCGGCCGCAGGGCCCGCTCCAGCGATTCTACAGTCTCTCGTATCGCGCCACGGCGCGGAAAATGCCTGCGATCTGGCTGGGTTTGACGAACGTCGGCGCGTGCCGCTCGTTGAGGGGCTGGAGCCGGATCTGGTCGTCGGCGTCGAAGAAGACCCGCTTGAAGGTGGTTTCGCCGTCGCTCGGGCCGCCGGCCATCGCGAACCGGACGAAACAATCGTCGCCGGACTGGACCTTGGCGGCCGGACTGAAGATCACGATGTCCCCCTCGTGGTACTTCGGTTCCATCGAGTCGCCCACCACGCGGACGGCGAACGCGTTCGGGTCCGACAGTTCCGCCGGCACCGTCACGTATTCGTCCGCGATGCCGACCGGGTAGCCCAGGTCCGTGAACTCGCGCGGATAACCGGCCGCCACCTTGTTGATCACGGGGATCGGCCGCACGGCCTTGTCGCGGGCGTCCACGCGGTCGGCGCCCCAGACGGCCAGGTGGTGCAGGAGGCCGCTCCGATGAAGCGCATCGAGGTCCACGGTGGCCGGCCCCGCGTCCTTCTTGGCCTCGCCGCCCTCAGGCGACGCGGGCGCTCGACCCTCCTTGCCGCTCGCCGCCATGAGAGACCGAAGCATTTCCTCCGCCGAGTCGAACACCTCCTTCAGCCGCGCCATCTGGTCCTTGACGGCCTGCGGCAACTGCGACAGGTGGGCTCGAGCCACGAGGGTTTCCGGGTCCAGGCCAAGGGCCTCGGCGATCTTACGGACCTTGTCGTCGCGCGGCGGCGGCGCATAGCCGGTCTCGATCTGCGAGAGGTACGACTTGGCCATCGCGGTGGCGCCGGCGAGCGCATCGAGCGTCATCCCGCGGTTGGTCCGCGCCAAACGAATCTCCCGGCCGAAGGCGGCTCTCTCGTCGCTCACGAGGAGGAGCCGTCGGAGCGCTTCCAGTTCCCTCAGGTTATCGCTCAATGCCATGAGCCACCTCGGTTCTGATGCCAAAGCCTCCGCACGAGCATGACAACCGCAATCAAGGAAGTTTACGACTAGGCAAACACAAGTCAAGTGAAATTGTAGCGTTTTCCAATCTATTTTGTCAATTTTCAAACAAAATGCAGAAAAAGTGTTTGACAATTGGCAAACAGGTGCTATAATCGGTGTGGTTGGTTTGGAATTTGATAAACATGGCCCCTGAAACATCAAGAAACGGCATCCAGAGCCAAGCAAGACGTTTGTTAGGGGACAAACAGCCCGCAGATCACCTTGGCGACAGGGCCATCTGGCGGGTGTTACAGACGCTTCCATTGAGGGATCGATGTCTGCTGAGGCTCCTCTACCGCCGCGGTGCAACCCAATCGGAACTGGCGGGCGCGCTTGGAATCAGCCGCTATGCCCTGAGGCGGATTCTCCGGCGGGCGGTCGCGCGGGCCAGGGACCCTTTACAGAACGCCATCGTCACCCAGTGGGACCGGCTGACGCCGGGGGAGCAGCGACTGGCCTACCTCCACCGGATCCTCGGCCTGTCGCTTCGGGAGATTGCTCGCCATGGTCTCGTGGAATCGCCGACGCGCGACGGCCGCTCGGGCGGCGCGGCGTGCGTCAATACCCTTCGGACTCAGATGCGACGGATTGAGGCGCGGGTTCGCGCGACCTCGGCCCGACCTCAACCGCCGGACGGGGCGCCCTCCAACGGATAGGTGAACCGGATGCGGAAACAGGGAATGCTTTCGAGCCGCTCGCCGTACAGCGACCGGAGTTCTTCGAGCAGGGCGGCGCGGGAGGCGAAGCCGTCGAGCGCCGCGTCCTCTTCCGTGAGGTCCGCCGGCCGGACCGGTTCGAACGCCGTCACGCGAATCCGCCCGAGCCCCGGCACGAACTCGACCTGGCCCGCGCGGAGCCTCCGGCGCGGCCAGACGCGGACCGTCTGCCGCTTGGCGCCCGACGCGATCATCGCGAGGAACTTCTTCTTGAAGAGCAGCATGGCTCACTTAGCCCCGCGTGAATA
>Ga0307379_10009397_pt1 | contig 13059 bp, 12 predicted proteins | sample UN2MG_FD_202237 | JGI IMG/M metagenome (GOLD analysis project Ga0307379, IMG submission 202237) | Soil microbial communities from Risofladan, Vaasa, Finland - UN-2 | ecosystem: Environmental > Terrestrial > Soil > Coastal area > Acid sulfate soil | place: Finland: Risofladan, Vaasa | collected... | reverse complement strand
GGTTTAGCTCATAGAATATTTATGAATGATAGATGGTATAATTCATTTTATTTATGTAATCGGCTTTTATCTATAGATGATTTTTTTAAGAAATGTAATAAAATATGTTAAATTCTTTAACTTGTAGTAAAAATGATATTTTAGATTTTTTTAGAAAGCCGAAAAATTATAAAATATCAAAACATTATACTAATTATAATAATAAAGATTTATTTGGTGATGGTTATTTATATTTAAATTATAAATCCTCTTATTTAGAAAGTATTAGTTCTTTTTGTTGTTTTGATGATTATTATTATTTACATAATGAGGATGGTCCAGCTTTTGTTATGTTTTACGAGACAGGTAAAATATTTAATATAAAATATTATTATAAAAATAAAATTAATAGATTTAATAAACCTGCGTCTATTTATTATAATAATAATTTAGTTTTTATAGAGATTTATTATCATATGAATAAGATTCATAATTCTATTGGTCCAGCTCATAGAATTTTTAGTTATAACCGATGGGTTAATAACTTTTATTTAAATAATAAAATTATAACTAAAGATGATTTTTTTAGGAAACAACATAATGAAAATTACCAAATATAATCCTATAGAAGATTTTTTTGATATTTTAAATGTTCCTAAAATTATAACTTTGTATGATAGGTATTCTATACCTAAAATAATCGATTTAGGTGAAATATATTGTTATCATGAATATAATATTGTTTGTGGTAAAAAAACAATTAATTTTGTTTCTGTAGAAATAGGAACTGGATTGCATAATAGACATTCATTTCATAATGAAAAAGGACCTAGTATTGTTTCGATTTCTGAAAAAAAAATATTCATAGGGTATTATTTAAAAAACAAAAGGCATAGATTTGGAGGTCCTGCTGTGAATAGATATAATCTTTTATATCAAAAACAAATGGAAGAATATTTTATATTTAATAAATTACATAATTCTATAGGTCCAGCTAGAAGAATTTTTAGTAATAATAAATGGATTAATTATTATTATATAAATGGTATAAATTTAACAAGAGATCAGTTTTTTAAAAGAAAGCAAATTAGAGGAAAATATGAAAATTTTTATAATGATACCAATTTTTAATAAAGAAAATTTTACAATAAGTTGTATTAAAGATTTATCTTATTTAGATGAAAAGCATAATATTATAATTGTTGATAATGGTTCTTCTGAAAAATCATTTAAGATAGTTAAAGATACTATTTTAAATTTAAATACTTTATGTAATTTTCATATATTTAAATTTGATAAAAATATAGGTTTTGGAAAAGCTAGTAATTATGCTTATAATAGGGCTTTAGAATTAGATGGAGATGATAATGATTTTTATATTTTTTTAAATAATGATATAAGAGTAAAAAATAATAAAGATAAATGGACAGATATTATGATTGAAAATGCAAATAATAATTTAGTTGGACCTACAGGAGGTTTAGTTGATAAAAATTATAATTTTGTATATGAGACGGAAGATCCTAATAAAAAAATAAATTATATGAGTGGATGGTGTGTAGGTATGTTTGGAAATGTTGCAAAAAAAATTGCTAATGAATTAACGGATAATACCTATAGAGGAGTTTTTCCGGATTATAATTTAGCATATTTTGAAGATACTCATCAAGGAATAATCGCTAAGAAAATTGGTTTAGGTTTTAAAATAGTTGTTTTACCTTTAGTTCATTTTAAAAGAACTACAAGTAAAACATTAAATTTATCTCAGTTATATAATAAATCAAGAATAGAATTTTTAAAAAGAATAAATGATAAATAAAGTAGTTTATAATAAAATTGAAAATATTGCTGGTGTAATAATTGAAGAAGTAAAAGATAATCATCGTTTTGCTGATGAAATTGTTATGTGGTACAAGATAAAGATATTTGGTAGTAATGAAATTCGTCTTTTTAATATAAATAATTTTTGGAAAGACTGGAAAATTATAAAAATATAAGGAGTAAATGAGTTTATTTATATTAACATTAGCTTGGAATAATAAAAAAGAATTAGAGAAATTATATCCAACATTAAAATCATCATTAAAGTTTGTTCCAGAAGATGATGTTTTTTGGATGATTCGTGATAATAATAGTGAAGATGGAACTGAAGAATTAGTTAAATCTTGGAATGATCCAGATTTTGTTCATTATTATAAAATGGATAACAATAAAGCTAATTTTTCACAAGGAAATAATTTTTTAATGAAAAAAGCGGAAGAAAAATTAATTGTTGATTATAATAATGATTTTATTCTTCTTTGTAATTCAGATATAACTGTAGATGATAACTTTTCTATAAAATATATGTTTGATTTGTTTAAACTTTATAATGTTGGTATAGTTGGAGCTCGTTTATTCTATCCTAAATTACAAGGAACTTCCGACAGAATATTACAACATGCCGGAGTAATATTCTCACCAAAATATAATTATAATCCATATCATTTTCGTTATAGAGAAACTGATGATAAACATTCTATATTAAATAGAGAATTTCAAGCGGTTACAGGAGCTTTTATGCTTATTAAAGCTTCTTGTTGGAATAATAGTAAAGCAAAAGGCTTAGATGAACGTTTTATATGGTGTTTTGAAGATGTTAATTTAAATCTTGATGTCAATATATTACAACATAAAAGAGTTCTTTATTGCGGTAAAACAAATATAACTCATTATGAAAGTTTATGTTTAGATAAAAACAAAATAAATATAAGATATATGAAACATAATGTGGAAATGTTTAAAAGAACATGGGGTAAAAAAATAGAAATAGATCATTATAGATATTTAAATGATCCAATGTATAAAGTTATTAATGAACAATTTTGCTAAAAATATATTATATCCTTTTTGCCCAAATATATCTTGGGATTTAGATTGTGGTATTATAAAACCATTCTTATCAAGAAATATTTTTAATAATATAAAAGAACAAGCAAAAAGCTTTTCTGTTATATTTCCTGGATATTTATTAGAATCTTTAATAGCTGTTAAAGCTAATGAGATTTTTATAAATAGCGGAATAAAAATAAATAATTGGATTATGCCAAATGTATACTCTAAAGCTTTATCTATTTTTAATTTCAATTATAAAGGAACTACAGGAAATATATTTAATGAATATAATAGAATAAAAGAAGCTGTGGATTCATATCCAGTTCCAATTTTTATGGATAAAGATTATAATATCTATTTTAATTTATTATTTAATTATGGTAAAAGAGTAAATTTTAGAAATAATCCAACAAAAGATAATTTAGAACCATTTTGGAAACAAATATTAAAAAATACATTAATGTTTGATAATTATAAATTTAAAGAATATGAATTTAATCTATTAAATAGATGTAATAATTTTTTAAAATATAATGGCATAAATATAAATAAAAGATTTATCTTATTAGATAATTCTAACATTTTTGGTATTCCAGCTCATGGCTTTAAAATAAATAATCCTTTTATATTTTCAGAACAAGCAAGAAATATAGCCGCTTATCTATATAATAATGGAATACAATGCGTCATTATGACAAATGATAAAAAGAAATATTATGGAAATAACTTGTTCACAATAAATACTTGGAATCGAATCAAAATGCTTGACCTTTTAGCTTTATTAAATAATACCTATGGTGTTGTATCCTCAGACCCTAATATATTTTTATCAGCACCCATTATGGGCTGTAAAAACATAATTTGCAATGATGAACCAACTCAAGGTTGGATGATAGAAGATCTTAAAGATTTTTGCCATTTTGATGGAAAATGTATTTATGGTTCTAATATAAAAGATAAAGATATGGTGAATTTTTTTAAGGAAAGTTGATTTCAATAGATGATAAATATAAAGAATTAAAAAACATTTCTATCTCTCGTGGTGGAGATTGTTTAGGTTATGAAAATAAAAGATTTGTTTTTAAATGTAAATTTAATCATGAATGGAAAGCTAAATATTATCCTATAAAAGAAGGAACTTGGTGCCCAGAATGTTCTTCAGGATTATATGAAAGAATAACTAGATATTATTTTGAAACTTTATTTGATAATAAATTTCCAAGCATAAGACCTAAATGGTTAAGGAGCCCTAAAACTGGTAGAGTTCTTGAATTAGATGGCTATTGTGAGAAATTAAAATTAGCTTTTGAACATAATGGTTTCCAACATTATAAAAAATATATGTCGGCTAATTTACATGATATTCAATATAGAGACAATATAAAAAAAGAAATATGTAAATTAAATGGAATCACTCTTATAGTAATTCCAGAACTTTTTACTATGACTGAATTAAAAGATTTAAAAAATGAAATAAAAAAACAATGTATGGAACAAGAGTTTATCATTCCTAATAATTATGATGATATAATCGTTGATTTAAATAAAGCTTATATAGGTTTAGAAGAAGAAAATATAGAAAAATTCAAGAATCTTAAAGATAATTGTTTTAATAGGAATATAAAATTACATTTTAATAAATATATAAGTGCTATATTTGATTTTAATGCTGAATGTTTAATTTGTAAAACAATATGGAAAACAAGTTATAATAGATTAAATAGAGGGATAGGATGTCCTAAATGTAGCGTAAAAAATAGTATAAAAAAAAGAACTTATAATTATTCTTTTGTTAAAAATTTTTTAAAAAATAAAGGTTATAAATTAATTTCAAAAGAATATGTAAATTGTAAAAAATATCTTTTAATAGAATGTAAATTTTGTAAAAATAATTGGAATATAACTTTTGATAATTTTAAAAGAGGATATAGATGTCCTTTGTGTGTAGATAAACATGCTAGTAAAAAAAGAAGTCGCAATCCAATAGAAGAAATTCACAAATATTGTAAAGAAAAAAATGGAATATGTTTAGAAAATAAATATAAAGGTAAAAATAAATATAAATGTAAATGTGATAAAGGTCATATATTTTTTTTGTATTGGAGAAATCCTAAAAATACAAGAGATGTAAACTGTTGGTGCGATGAATGTAAAAAAGAAAATAAATTAAAAGAAATTAAAGATTATTGTGAATCTAAAAATTTAAAATGTTTAGAAACTAAATTTGAAAGTAATAAATCTAATTATAGATGCATGTGCGAAAATGGACATATTTTCATTTTAAGATGGGGTGGAGTTAATGGAACAAAACAATATTGGTGCGTTGAATGTAAAAAAAGGAAAAAAATGAATAGAACAACAATAATGATGGTAACTTATAATAGATTAAATTTAACAAAACAAACTTTTGAAACTACACTATCTAATGCAGGAGAAAATTTTAATTTAATTATAGTAGATAATGATTCTACAGATGGAACTAAAGAATGGTTAAAAGAAAATATAAATAAATATGAATTAATAAGAGAACATAAAATAATTGAATTAAATGAAAATAAAGGCATAGCTTATGGTAGAAATATGGGTTTAAAAACATATGATGATAATTTTGATACACCTTATCTTTGTACTTTAGATAATGATGTTGAACTTCCAAATAATTGGTTGTCTGATTGTTGTGATGTTTTAAAGAATAATAATAAAATAGGGGGTTGTGGAGTTAACTTAGAAGGAGTTAGATATAATAAAGCTTTTGTTAAAATTAAAGATGAAAATAGATCTATAGAGATACAGATAAAACCAAGAGGAAATTTAGGAACAGCCGCTGCTGTTTTTAAAAAAGAAATTCATGATCGTATCGGATTTTTTTGTAATGATTTTGAAAAATATGGTCATGAGGATAGTACCTACTTTTTTATTTTTAGAATGCTTAAATATCTTTTAGTATATTTAGGGCAAGATGGTATACATCTTGGCGTAGGTGAAGAAGATAGTGGAGAATATAGAGAGATGAAAGATAAATATTGGAAATTGAACATGCCTATACATGATAGAAACATTAAGATGTATTTAAATGGGCTTAAGCCTTTATACACAGGTTTTGTTCCTGATGAGGATTAAATGGTAGAAATACAAATAGCTAGTAAAAGATCTATAAAAGGTTATATAAAATCATCAAGGAATTGTATTCCATGTAGAGTAACTGATGGTTTATTAATAAGAGGAAATAATAGTTTTGTTATTTTTGATTTTGGAATAATTAATGAAGATGGTTGTAAACTCGTTTTAAATTTTAGATGTTTTAGCGGAAATGGTTTTGTTAATATTAAAGTTGATAATTATAATAAAAGATATTATATAAGTAATAATATGCGTGTTGAAATCCCTTATGTTAAGGATTTAAGAATAACTAGAGATTCTGAGTGTATAGGGGATTTATCTTTAACATATATAGGTGTTATAAAAAATAAAGAGATTGATATAAAGAGTTTAGAAGAAGGACAAACGTTTTTTGATCAAAATAGTAGTGATATTAATTTTATAAATTCTACTTTTTCTGAAAAAGAAAATCCTTTAATAGAAGCTCAAAAAAAAGCTATAAACAATGTAATCAATAAACCTTCAATAGAAAGAGTTCCTTTGAATAATATTAGAGATAGAGCAAGGCATTTAAATAAAAAATTGTTTACTAATTTAAAAGATGATAGTTTAAATTTAAATGATATAAAGTGTCATTCTCATAACATATCAAATATAAAAGATGGAGAAAAGTATAAACTTTTGTTATTTTTTGGAAGACCGTTTTGGGCTTTAAAAGATTATAATGCTTTTTTTAGTATGATGGATGTATATGATATAATAGTTTTAAATTCTATAGAATTTACATCAAAATATATTGAAAATATAAATTTAGATACTTTAATAGAAAAATCTTTTTATATTTTATGTGATGATAATTCTTATAATAAAATTTTAAATAAAAACATTGATCTTTCTAAGATTTTAAATATAAAAGCTATGTCTTATAAAGATTGTATTGATAAAGTATTATTAGCGGCTGTAGATGTAAAAGAAATAGAAATAAAAAAATTTTTAAATGAAGAAAATAATAAAGTTATTATGAACAAAGAAGAAAATAAAATTCTTATAAAAAAAGAACAAGAAGATAAAATCTCTGGAGATTTAAAATTCAAAATAGTTGTTCCAGCATATAATTCACAAAAATGGATAAGAAAAACGTTAAATTCTATAGTTTGTCAAAATTATACAAATTATGATGTTTGTATAGTTGATGATAAATCTACAGAAAAAAATCAAGTAAATATAATAAAAGAATATTGTGAAAAGTATAATTCTGATAAAAATACTTGGAAATATATATTGAATAATAAAAGAAAAGGAGCTTTATTTAATATAGTAAATGCGATTCGTAATAGTGATTGTAATGATGAAGACGTTATAATAACTTTAGATGGTGATGATTGGTTATATGATGAAAATGTTTTAAATAAAGTCGCTAAAGCTTATGAAGGAGATATTCTTTTAACTTATGGACAATATATGTCTTATCCGAGTAATACAGTAGGACATTGTAAACCATATGATAAAAAAGTAATACAAGCAAGGTCTTTTAGAAGAGATGAATGGAGAATGTCCCACTTAAGAACATTTAAATACAAATTATTCTCTAATATAAAAGAAAAAGATTTTATAGATAGTAGAAAAAAAAGATATTTTGAAATGGCGTGGGATTTAGCTCTTATGTTTCCTATGGCTGAAATGGCTGGAGATAGAATTAAATTTATAAGTGATATATTGTATACTTATAATAGAGAAAATCCTATAAATGATGATAAAGTGAATTTAGGTTTACAAGCAAGCACTAATGGTTTAATTCGTAAAATGCAAAAATATGATTATTTAAACTTTAAAAAAAAAGAGGATAATGTGGGAATAGTAGATAACAAAAAACTTCATAAACAAGAAATAAAAAAAGAACCTGAGAAAATAAGATTTGAAAGAACAAGTATATCTGATAATATAAATTATCCACAATTTTGCAAATTAGCTGCAAATGATGATAGCATATTTGATAATTTTAGAAAAGCTCCAATTTATATAGAAACATTAGAACATGTTAACTATAAATTCGCTAAACAATATGTTAAAAAAGTTATACAATCCGAAAATTCTAATATAATAGAAAAAATAGATTTATTTAAAACTAATGATAATTATGGAAACCCAGAAATAAAATCATTTGGAAATGTTTTTAAAGAGATATCCCCCACTACAACAAGATATATTAGCGTTCTAAATGATATGTTTAATATCTTTGGTAGCCTTACAAATTATAAAATAATAGAAGTAGGAGCAGGCTATGGCGGTCAATGCAAAATTATACATAATGCTTTTAATATTCAAGAATATGTTATAGTTGATCTTGATGAAGCTATGATGCTTATTAAAAAATACCTCTCCAAATTCAACATATCTCCAAAATTCCAAAGTTTTTCAAATTTAAATTATGAAGAATCCGATTTATTTATAAGCAACTACGCCTTCTCCGAATGTGAAAAAGAACTACAAAGTATGTACCTAAATAAATTAGCAAAAGGTGCAAAAAATGGTTTCATGTTATGTAATTTTGTCTCAAATAGATTTAAATTACAATCCTATTCTCTAAAAGAATTAATTGAAACTCTAAGAAATTTTGGTAAAAATGTCAACGTAGAAGACGAAAATCCTTTGACCTTTAAAGGAAATAAATTAATTTATTGGAAAAATTAAATATTATAAAAATTTTTATATAAATTATTAGATTTTATTATAGATAATATATCTTTAGAATATTGCTCATTACATATAGAACTAATTTTAGTTATATTTTTACTAGAAGCATCTATTGGTTGACCTGCCCAGGTTGTAATATTATCTGAAGCCAATAAAGCCATTTCTTTCTTTGTACTAAATTTTATGTTTTTAAAAACATTTTCATCTACTGAAACCATATTATAAAATTTATTTTTAGAAGGATTTCCCATTTTATTTGGTCTTTTAGGTTTTATATAAGCATATAATGTTTTATTAATTATTCTATCAGATCTATATCTTAAAAAGAAATTTATTAAAGTTTCTTGATCACAACCCCAAACTCCTTTTGTCGTTGTTGAATTATAAAAATCCATATATTTATCAAAACTCTTTGGAAGAGGTAGTTCTTTTTTTAATTTTTTTACATTAAATCCGCAAAGTCCTGCCATAATACTTGTTCCCTCACTTTGATGGCGTCCTGTGGGAGAAATATTATGAATTAATAAATTAGATTTTATAAAATATTCCATAGCTTGAGCTTCTTTTCTTACAATAACAGAATCTAAATCTCTACAAAACAAAAAATCTACATTATCATCCCATAAAGGCATAATACGCCAAATAGCGGGTTCTGTTTTAAAATAATCTTTATTTATTATTTTTAATTCAAAATGTTCTATTTTTTCATTTAATTCTTCTAATAGAGGATAATATTTGTTTTCTTGTAATTTTTTAGGAATATATAATCTAGTTATAAATTCTGTAAATACTATTTTATTTAGAATTATTACAAAAGGCAAGTTGAGCCAATATCTATAGTTATTACCATGATAAGGATCATGCCCGCTTCTGTTAAATTTATTACTGTCTTGATCGAATAGAGAGTATGATATTATTGATGTCATCTTGTTGATATATATATCTTTATTAATATAATATTAAGACAAGCTTAAATATATTATAAATAATAGATTATTTATGAGTAATTTTTTAAAAAAAGAAGATGTAGGTAAATCAAAAACTGAAGTTTTTATAGAAAGATCTAGAAAAATACATGGGGATAAATATAAATATGATAGGACAATTTATATTAATTGTATTAGCAAAGTAGAAATTTTTTGTAATAAACATAAAGAATATTTTTTTCAAAAAGCTGGATATCATTTAGCATGTTGTGGTTGTCCAAAATGTGGAGGAAAAGTAAAATTAAATACTGAAGAGTTTATAAAAAAAGCTAAAAAAATTCATAAAAATCAATATAATTATGATAAATTAGTTTATATTGATTGTATTAGTAAAGTAGAAATTTTTTGTAATAAACATAAAGAATATTTTTTTCAAAATCCATATAGTCATTTAGCAGGTTCTGGTTGTCCAAAATGTTCAGGAAGATTAATATCTAACTCTGAAGAATTTATAAAAAAAGCTAAAAAAATACATAAAGAAAAATATAATTATAGTAAAGTTGAATATAAAAATGCTAAAACTAAAGTAAAAATTTTTTGCAATAAACATAAAGAATATTTTTTACAAAATCCAAATAAACATTTAAGTGGATATGGTTGTGCTTTATGTGGAAGAATAAAATGTAATGTTGAGGATTTTTTAAAAAAAGCAAGAAATATTTATGGGGATTGTTACGATTATAGTGAATTTGATTATAAAGGTTGTAATACTGAATTAAAAATATTTTGTAAAAAGCATAAAGAGTTTTTTTTTCAAAAAGTTAAACATCATTTGTTATATTCTGGTTGTGCAAAATGTAGAGGGAAATTACAATATAATACTGAGGAATTTATAAAAAAAGCAAAAGAAATTCATGGGAATGATTATAATTATAATGAAGTTTGTTATAAAAAGTCTAACATTAAAGTAAAAATTTTTTGTAATAAACATAAAGGATATTTTTTACAAACTCCAAATAGTCATTATAAACATGGTTGTCATTTATGTGGAGTAATAAGATGTAATACTGAAGAATTTATAAAAAAAGCAAGAGAAATTCATGGAAATAAATATAATTATGAAAAAGTTAATTATAAAAATGTTAGAACTAAAGTAAAAATTTTTTGTAATAAACATAAAGAATATTTTTTACAACGACCTGATAGTCATTATAAAACAGGTTGTCCAAAATGTACTGAAAATTATTTTGAAAGTAGAGTTAGAAATATTGTTAAAAAAATTACAGGGAAAGATTTTATTAAAATAAAACCTAATTGGTTAAAAAATTCTAAAACTAATAGACCTTTAGAATTAGATTGTTACAATGAAGAATTGAAAATTGCAATTGAATGTCAAGGACCTCAACATTATAAAATTATAAAAGAATATGGAATGACAGAAGAATCTTTAGAATATCAACAATACAAAGATAATATTAAAAGAATTAAATGTGAAGAAAGAGGAATTAATTTTTTAGAAATAGATTATAAAAACAATATCACAAATGATGAAATAAAAGATATATTAGAAAACTTATTAAGCAATATTATTTAAAGGGATATTTTGACTATAACATTTAGAGAGTTAGGAAATTTGGGACGTATGGGAAATCAAATTTTTCAATATGCTACATTGAAGAGTGTAGGTATTAAAAATAATTTTAAGGTGAAAATTCCGAATGGTAATTATTCTCTTAGGAAGTTAAATATAAATTCTGATATAATAACGGGTAAAGAGCTTAGCAGTATTAAAAAAAAATATGTAGAGCGGTTTTTTCATTATGACGAGGGTGTTTTTAGTATAAGTGATTGGACGGATTTGTTTGGTTATTTTCAATCGTATAAATATTTTGATAATATAAGAGATGAATTAGTTAAAGAATTTATTAATGTAGGATATATAGAAAGAGTTAAAGATATATTGAGTAATGGAGTTAATATTTCTGTTCATGTTAGAAGAGGTGATTATTTAAAGTTTCCTAATGTTCATCCATTTCCTGGAATGGGATATTATAATAGAAATTTTAAATTTTTTATGGATAGGTTTGAGAATTGTAAATTTTATATTTGTTCTGATGATATAGGGTGGTGTAAAAAAAATTTTGGAAATAGGAGTAATTTGATATTTTTAGGTAGAGATGAGATATTTGATTTAATGTTGATGAAGTTTTGTGATCATAATATTATTAGTAATAGTAGTTTTAGTTGGTGGGGTGCTTATTTAAATAATAACAGTAATAAAATCGTAATAGCACCAAAGAAATGGTTTGGTCTTGGTGGTCCTCAAGATTTTTATGATTTGATTCCGAAAGGATGGCGGATTATATAATGGAAATAAATTTATTTGATATAAATGGAATTCTTAGAAGCCCTGTTCCTGGTAAAGATTTTTCACCTAAAAATATTAAAGTCGTTGTAAATAGAGGTGATTATAAAGGTATTACAATAATAACTGATAAAATTATACTTCAGAACAAAGCTAAGCAAATAAAAGCTAAAGTAAAGATAGCTTGGTTGTGGGAACCTAGAGTTGTTCATCATGCTTTGTATAAGGGTATTAAGGAATTTTATAAAGATTATGATTATGTATTTTCTCATGATGAGGGGGTTTTACAATTAGGTAAAAATTGTGTTTGTGTTCCTACTGGGATGACGTGGATACCTGAGGAGAACAGGCAAATATTTAAAAAGACTAAAAAAATATCTGCTGTGGTATCTAAGAAGAAAAATCTTAAGGGGCATAAGCTTCGTCATGAATTATGTAAAGTTGATGGGGTAATTCAGTTTGGTAATAATGTTAAATATATTAGAGATAAAACAGATGGGTTGCGTGATTTTATGTTTTCTATAGCTGTTGAGAATTGTTCTATAAAACATTATTTTACGGAGAAGATTATAGATTGTTTTCTTACGGGAACTGTTCCAATATATTGGGGATGTACTAACATACAAAAATATTTTAATATGGATGGAGTTATACAGATAAATGGTTATAATCATTTAAAAAATATGATGCCGACTCTTAATTATAAAAAGTATGAAGCTATGATGCCAGCTATAAATGATAATTATAATAGAGCATTAAAGTATACCAATATGTTTGACTGGGTGTATGAGAATATATTAAGAGGTATAAAAATATGAAATTATCTATAATGCAACCATATTTTTTTCCATATATTGGCTATTTTCAATTAATTAATAGCACTGATAAATTTGTATTTTATGATGATGTGAATTATATAAAAAATGGATGGATTAATAGAAACAGAATAATGGCAAATAAAGATATAAAATATTTAACAGTTCACACAAACAATGCAAGTTCTAATAACAAAATAAATAAAGTTGGATTGAATAAAAGTAATGTTTGGAAACGTAAAATGAAAGACACTATATTTTTTAATTATAAAAAAAGTAAATTTTTTGAAGAAGGGTTTCAAATATT
>Ga0307379_10009396_pt1 | contig 13059 bp, 11 predicted proteins | sample UN2MG_FD_202237 | JGI IMG/M metagenome (GOLD analysis project Ga0307379, IMG submission 202237) | Soil microbial communities from Risofladan, Vaasa, Finland - UN-2 | ecosystem: Environmental > Terrestrial > Soil > Coastal area > Acid sulfate soil | place: Finland: Risofladan, Vaasa | collected... | reverse complement strand
GAGAACGCCAGGCGAACGCTCAAGACCACGCCCAGAAATGACGATGAGATCGTATAGCGAGCCACGGCCCGGCCTCCGGTGCGAGTCGCTTCGCAACGATCTCATCGGCATGCCGGGCCGGCTCGCTATTCATCTTCCTTGCTTCCCCAATCCGCCCGCGGCATCCTCAAAACCTGCGAAAGGCCCGCTGAATAGGGAGCGAATTATTCACTTGCACATTCGTGCCACTGTAGCAAAATGTAGCAATAATCGTGGTCAACATGGTGATCGAGTTAAAGCCCTGCGTGACAGAGCGTTACGCGTAAGTGGCAGCAGCATAAGAACTTGCGAAATCTGGGGTTGTTGGTCTCATAACCCGAAGGTCGCAGGTTCGAATCCTGCCCCCGCTACCAGAACTTACCGTAGCGAAATCATGCTACTTCCTGGTTAACGAAGACGCCGAGGCCGCATGCCTCGGCGTTTCGCGTTCTATCGCAAGTCCTTGCAAGAACTTACGCACACGGCGGACTCGCCCCACCGTCTCCCTTGCCAACCAGAGACGCTTGCCGGTTGCCCTCAACGGCGCGGCAACGGCCCCATTCGCCGAAACGTCTCTTTGTCTCTACTCGAAAGCGGCAACGGGTTTATCATTGGGTTGCCTCTGCCCAGGCAACGCAAAACGGTTTGGTTGGCTTCGCCGACGGACCCCGGCCCGCCACGGCGGGGCGGAGCCTGGGGCGGACGAAAAACTTCTTGTGCGGTCGGCGAGGCGAGATAGAATCGAGACACCTGCCTTCGCCAAGGCTTCCCGCTTCGCCCGTTGGGTTACGCAGGACAGGTCGGCGGGCAGGGGCGACGGGTGTTCCGTTGCCGAGCGTGCTGCCGTTGCTCCGGTCGCCCCTCGGGCTCCCTCCGCAACAGCAGTGGGAACGTTACCCATGGCGGCGGTTCCACCTTATTCCAGGCTGGAAACTGCCCAGCGCATGGGGACAGGCTAACCAAGGAGGCGTCACCATGTTGCGAAGCACGCGCGGTCTTGTCGTTGCGGTCCTGGCGTTGGCTTGCGTTGCCCTGGCGGCCGGCGGGTGCATGAAGGAGGCGCGACTTTTGGCGGTCCTGCCGGACTACGTCAACACGCCGGACGGCATGGCGCTCCAGCCCGACAACTCCATCATCCTCTCGGTGCCCAACTTCAACGACAAGAAGTCGCCCTCGGTCATGGTGCGGATCGCCCCCGACAACAAGGCCGAATTATGGTACACGCTGCCGGCGGTCGAGGGGCCCGAAAGCCGGATCTTCCCCATGGGGGTCTCCCGGGCGCCCGGCGGCGACCTGTACCTCGCCGACAACCAGTACATGGACAACACGAACCAGAAATCGCGCCTGTGGCGGATCGTCGTCAAGGACGGCAAGCCCCAGAAACTGGTCCTCGTGGCGAGGGGTTTTAACGTCGCCAACGGCACGACCGTCCACGACGGTTACGTGTACATCACCGAGTCGGTGTTGGAGGTGGGGTCCAAGCCGCTCACCAGCGCGGTTTTGCGGTTCAAACTGGACGAGGAGAACGTGCAACTGACGACCCCCCTGAAGAACGACCCGCACATCATCGCCACCTTCAAGAGCCAGAAGGAGCAGTGGGGGTTCGGGGCGGACGGCATCGCCTTCGACTCCAAGGGCAACCTTTTCGTCGGCCTCTTCGGCGAGGGCGAGATGTTCAAGATCACGTTTGACGCCGGCGGCCAAGTCAAGTCGAACACGCTCTTCGCCAAGGCGCCGTGCCTCATGACCTGCGACGGCATGTCCTGCGACTTGCGGACCGACAAACTCTACGTGGCTGACTCGGCCGCCAACGCCATCCAGGTCATCAGCCCGGACGGCAGCGTCAGGACCCTCGCGAAGAACGGCAACATCAAGGACAAACTCAAGGGGCGCCTGGACCAGCCCTGCGAGGCCCTCGTGCGAGCGGGCACTATCGTGGTCTCGAACATGGACTGGCCCTTCCCCGGCTTTGTGAACACCAAGTGGGAGATGCCCGCCACGCTGTCGGTCATCCAACTAGACGGCAAGTAGCCCGGACTTCTGAATCTCGCGCGGCGGACAAGCCGGCGTGGCATCTGGCACGCAGGGGAGTCGCATCTTATAATGCCGCCGCCCGACGGGCGGGCCGCGGCAGCCGTCTTTGCAGGTCTCACGGCAAGGAGCCATCCATGCTTTGGGGATTCATCTTCGTGATCCTGGGCGCGGTCTGCGGCGGCTCGTTCGGTCTGCCGAGCAAGTACGTGAGGAAAGACGTCCCCTGGGAGAACCTGTGGGGGCCGTTCTTCCTGTTTGTCACGGTGCTGATCCCCGTGGCGCTCGGCCCGCTGGCGGTGGACGGCCTCTTCGCAACCCTGCCCGCCGTCGGGGTCGCCGCGCTCGTGCCGGTCCTGATCTTCGGCTTCCTGTGGGGCCTCGGGTCGATGACGCTGGGGATGAGTTTCGCCTTCGTCGGGCTGTCGCTGGCGTACTCGATCAACTACGGGGCGCAGATCGCCTGCGGGTCGATTTTGCCCATGGTCATCCACAACGCCGACCAGATCCCGACGCCGTACGGCTACGTCATCCTGGCGGGCGTGGCGGTCTGCCTCCTCGGCGTGGGGGTCGCCGGGAAGGCCGGCATCCTGAAGGACCGGAGCCTCCAGCAGTCCGGCGCCCCCAGGCCGGAGGCCGACTCGAAGAAGCCGAAGATGTTCCTCGGCCTGCTCCTGGCGTTCGCATCGGGCGTGTTCTGCGCGTGTTATGCCATCGCGTTTAGTTTCGGCAAGGGCGTGATGACGATTTCCCAGCAGCAGTTCGGCAACCCGGAGTGGCGTTCCACGTTCGCCGTCACGGCGCTGGTGCTCTGGGGCGGGGCGATCTCGTCCTGCCTCTACTGCGTTTACCAACTGACCCGGAACAAGACGTGGAAGAACTTCGGCCGGCCCGGCACCGGCCGCATCCTGCTCCTGGCGGCGGTCATGGCCGTCCTGCACGACGCGGCGATTCTCTTCTGGGGTCTGGGTGCGGCGAAACTGGGCAGCCTGGGCGTCTCGGTCGGCTACGCGGCGTTCATGTCTCTTGCCATCATCGTGGGCAACGTGCACGGGTTCCGTAGCGGCGAGTGGAAGGGCGCCAGCCGCCAAAGCATCGCCTGGGTTGTGGCCGGCATCGTCATCCTGATCGTCGGCGTCTGCATCCTGGGCCAGGGCAATGCGATGTCGCTGGGCTGAGAGGCGGGAGGGTTTTCCGGGTGGCTGAACTGACGTCGCGAGAGCGCGTCATGCGGGCCCTCAAGCGCGAGGAGCCCGACCGCGTCCCCCATTTCGAGTGGCTCATCGCCAGGAAGGTCCGCGAGGCGCTCGCGCCCGGGTGCAAGTCGCACAACGAGTTTGCCGTGCGCATGGGGCACGATGCCATTCTGGTTGACCCGGATTTCACCAAGACGCCAATCGGCCCCACGCGGTGGCGCACGGAGTGGGGCTATGCCGTCGAGTACGGCCAGGAGGAGCACGGCGTCGAGGTGGAGTGCCCCATCCAGACCCTGGCCGACCTGGAGCGGTACACGCCCCCCGACCCGCGCGCCCCCGGGCGCTACGCCTCGCTGGAAAAGGCCGTGCGGGATTTCAAGGGCCGGATGGCCATCGGCGTGCATCTGAATGATGTGTTCTCCATCCCGCGGTACCTCATGGGGATGCAGAACCTCCTGATGGCCATCGCGTGCGATCCGGCCCTGGTCGCGGCCCTGGTCGGCATGTCGGTCGAGGTCAACCTGGCGATGGCCGGGGAGGTGGCCGCCCGCGGCGCGGATTTCGTCTGGACAGGCGACGACTACGCCGGAAACGCGGGGCCCCTCATGTCGCCGCAGCACTTCCGCTCGCTTTTCCACCCGGGCCTCAAGAGGGTGGCGCAGGGCTTTAAGGAACTTGGCCTGCCCTTCATCAAGCACTGCGACGGCAACATCCAGCCCATCATCGGCCTGATGGTGGATGCGGGCATCTCCTGCCTCGACCCCATCGACCCGCAGGGCGGCATGGACCTGGCCGACGTCAAGGCCCGGTTCGGCGACCGCGTGGCCGTCAAAGGCAACGTCGACTGCACGCGGGTCCTCCCGTTCGGCACCGCCGAGGAAGTGGCTGCCGAGACCCGGCGGGCGCTGCGCGAGGGCGCCCCCGGCGGCGGGTACATCCTGTCGTCCAGCAACTCCATCCACTCGGCCGTCAGGCCTGAAAACTACCGCGTTATGCTCGATACTCTGAAACGCCACGGGCGATACCCCATCTCGCTGGAAGGATGAACCGATGGACTATCTTGTCGGCATCGACCTCGGCTCCACCAGCCTCAAGGCGGTGGTGTACGATGCGCGCGGGCGCGTGGTGGCGTCGGCCGCACGGCCGACCGAGCGGTTCCATCCCGATCCGGCCCATCCGGAATGGACCGTCTGGCAGCCGGAGCAGATCTGGGGCGGCACGGCCGATGCCCTCCGCGAGGCCGTCGCCCGCCTCGACGACCCCGGCCGCATCCGGGCCGTGGCTGTCACCGGCATGGGCATGGACGGCGTGCCGATCGACGCCCAGGGCCACTGGCTCTACCCTTTCATCAGTTGGCTCGACCCGCGCACCGCCCCGCAATTGGAGTGGTGGAAGGCGCACATCGGGGCCGAGAAGGTCTTCTCGGTCGGCGGCAACCCGTTGTGGGCCATCAACTCGGCCCTGCGCATCCTGTGGATGAAGGAGCACGAGCCGCAGGTCCTGGCGCGCACCGACAAGTGGCTCCTCATCGAGGACTTCCTGAACTTCATGCTCTGCGGCCGCCGCGCGACCGACTACAGCATGGCCTCCTGTACGCTGCTGTTTGACCAGCGGCGGCTGGCGTGGTCGGAGGAGATGTTCAGCCTCTCGGGCATCGACAGGCGGCTCATGCCCGATGTGCACCCGGCCGGCACGGTCCTGGGCGAGGTGACATCCGCCGCCGCCCAGGCCACGGGCCTGCCCGCGGGCACGCCCGTGGTCTTGGGCGGGCACGATCACCTGTGCGGTGCGCTGCCCGTCGGTGCGTTCCGACCGGGCGTGGTCCTCGACGTGACCGGCACGTGGGAGATCGTATCGGCCACTATCCCGAAACCCGTTCTCACCCCACAGGTGCAGAAGGCCGGCCTGACGATCCAGGCGCACGTGGCGCGCGGCATGCACGCGGCGTGGGCGAGCACGCCCGCCGGAGAGGCCCTGGAATGGTTCCGCAAGCAACTGGTCTGCGCGCCGTCGGGACGGGGCGAAGCGGAGAGCGGCGCGGACTGGGCCGCGCTCATGGCCGCGGCCGCGCAGTCGCCCCCGGGCGCCGGCGGCGTCCTCTTCCTGCCGCACCTCTCGGGCGCGACGTGCCCGGTTGTCGACCCACACTCGCGCGGGGGCTTTGCAGGCCTGCGCAGCATGACGACGATGGGCGACTTGGTCCGCGCGATCGTCGAGGGCCTGGATTACCAGTTCCTCGACATGCTGAACTCGTTTGAGGCGGGCCTCGGCATGCGGGCCGAGCGCATCGTTGCCGTCGGAGGGGCCGTCCGCAACGAGTTTTGGATGCAGAACAAGGCCGACGTGCTGGGCAAGACCATCGAGGCGCCCCAAGCGGAGGAAGCCACGCCCCTGGGGGCCGCCATCCTGGCCGGCATCGGCGTCGGCATCTTCAAGGACGAGCAGGATGCCTGCGAGCGGGTGTGCCGGCCCGGGCGGGTCTATCGCCCCGATGCAGCGATGGGCCGGACGTACGCCGAGGGGTTCGAGGCTTACCGGCGGTTGTACCCCGCCCTCAGCGGGATTTGCGGGTAGATGGCATGCCACCCAACGCACTTGGAATAGCGCGGCGAGGAGTGAGGACGGGGCACGGATGACCTGGCGTCAACAAGTCTTTCAGAGTCTCAAGGACGACCCGCAGGTCTCCGTGCTCATCCTGGGCGGGGGCGTCAACGGCGCAGGCCTGCTGCGCGAACTGGCCCTCCAGGGCGTCGTTTGCCTCCTGGTGGACAAGTCGGACTTCGTGGCGGGCGCCAGTTCGGCCTCCTCGCGGATGATCCACGGGGGCCTCCGGTACCTGGAGAACCGGGAGTTCCGCCTCGTGCGCGAATCGCTCTTCGAGCGGGACCGGCTTCTGGAGAACGCGGCCCACTACGTGGAGCCCCTGCGGACGACCATCCCGCTCTTCTCGTGGTTCGGGGGCCTCCTGAGGTCAGCCCTGATCTTCATGGGCTTCCCGGTCCGGCCGGGCGCCCGCGGGGCGGTGGGCGTCAGGATGGGCCTCTGGTTCTATGATTTCGTGACGCGCAAGAACCGCAAGACCCCCACGCATTTTCTGACGCCGAGAGAGGAGTCCCTGCGCACCCTCCCGGGCCTGGCCCCCGGCATCGTGGCGACGGCAACCTACTGGGACGCATGGATTACGCAAGCCGAGCGGCTGTGCATCGAACTGGTGCGCGACGCCTGCCGCGCCAATCCCCGCTGCCGGGCGATCAACTATGTTCGCCCGGAAGGCGTGCGCGACGGCGCCGTCATCCTGAAAGACGAAGTCGCCGGCGAATCGGTCGCCGTCCGGCCGCGCGTCGTCGTCAACGCCACCGGCGGCTGGGTGGACCTGACGAATGCCACCCTGGGTGTCCGGACGCGGCTGATGGGCGGCACGAAGGGATCCCACCTGGTCGTCGCCTGCAAGCCCCTCCACCAGATGCTGGGCGACCGCATGGTCTATTACCAGTACGCCGACGGCCGCGTGTGCATCGTCTTCCCATTCATGGACAAGGTCATCATGGGGTCCACCGACATCCGGACCGACGACCCGGACTTGGCCCGGTGCGACGAGGGCGAAATCGAGTACATGCTGGCCACGTTGCGCAGCGTGTTCCCGCAGGTGCCGGTCTCGCGCGAGGACATCGTGTTCACCTTCTGCGGCGTGCGACCGCTGCCGGCCGAGGAGGGCAAGGTCCTTGCCAACATTAGCCGCGGCCACAGCGTGCGGGTCATGGAGCCGGAGGCCGGGCGGGCGTTTCCCATCTACTGCCTCATCGGCGGCAAGTGGACCACGTTCCGCGCGTTCGCCGAACAGGCGGCCGACCAGATCCTGGCGCGCCTGGGCGCGGAGCGGCGGTGCGCGACAGACCGCCTGCCCATCGGCGGCGGAAAGGAGTTCCCCGTTGGCGCCCCGGGGCGGGCCGAGTGGATCACCCGCACCGCGCAGGCTTCCGGCTTGCCGGAGGACCGCGTGGCGGTTCTCCTTGCGCGCTACGGCACGGACGCCGAGGCCTACGCCATGGCGGCCGATGCCGAGGCCGAGCGGCCGCTCCGGACCCTGCCGGCCTACACTGTGGGCGAGATTGAGCGCATGGCCGCCCACGAGTATGTGGAGCACCTGGGCGACCTCGTTTACCGGCGGAGCATCATCGGCCTCCTGGGCGATGCCCGCGAAGACGTGCTCCGCGACCTCGCGGTTATCGTGGGCCGCATCCTCGGCTGGGACGCCGCAAGAATCCAGCGCGAGGTCGCGGCGGCATCGCCTTCCCTGAACCGGGCGGGAAACCGGCGCGGCCCCTGACGCCGGGCAGCGCCTTGTGGCCATAACGGTTGGTGAGGCAGGAAATCCTTTTGCCTGCGGCGCATCCGGGTTATAGTGTTACGCCCAGGTCCGGGGAAAGGCTCATTATGACAGCCATCCTGATTGCTCCAAGGAAGTACGTGCAGGGGCGCAACGTCCTCAGCGAGGCCGGCCAGCACATCGGCAAGTTGGGCAGGAAGCCGCTGGTCCTCTGGGACGCGCGGGTCAAGAAAATCGTGGGCCCGAGGGTGTTGGCGAGCCTCCAGACGGCCGGCCTGGAGGTGGTGGACGTGGAGTTCCGGGGCGACTCGACGCACGCCGAGGCCGACCGCGTGGCCGGCATCGCCCGCGAGCGCCGCGCCGACGTGGCCGTGGGCATCGGCGGCGGCAAGACGCTCGATACCGCCAAGGCTGCTGCCGCCGCCGCCGGCATCAAAATGGTCACCGTCCCGACCATCGCCTCGAACGATTCGCCCACGAGTTCGTTCACCGTCTGGTACGACGAGCAGGGCAACTGCCTGGGTTTCGAGAGTTGGGGCGTCAACCCCGACCTGGTCCTCGTGGACACGCAGGTGATCGCCGACGCGCCGGTGCGGACGTTTGTGGCCGGCATGGGCGACGCGCTGGCCACGTGGATCGAGGCCCGGGCGGCCTCCTGCAAGACGCGCTCGCTGGCGCTCTCCGGCGGCGTGGCCACCCGGGCGGCCGTGGCCATCGCGCGGCTGTGTTACGACACCCTGGTGCAGCACGGCGTGGAGGCCAAGCGGGCCGTCGAGTGCCACGTGGTCACGCCCGCCGTGGAAAAGGTGGTCGAGGCCAACGTGCTCCTCTCGGGCCTGGGGTTCGAGAGCGGCGGCGTGGCCACGGCCCACATGATCGCCAACTGCCTGCCGTCCTTCCCCGAGTGCCACGGCCTGATGCACGGCGAGGAGGTGGGCTTCGGCGTCCTCAGCCAACTTTGCCTCGAGGACGACAGCGACGCGGCCGAGATGCGGACCATCGTGGATTTTGAGATCGCGGTCGGCCTGCCGGTGACCTTTGCCGACCTCGGCCTGGAGGGCGTCGCGCGCGATCGCCTCATGAAGATCGGCGAAACGTGCGCCGGCAAGGGCTCCCTGTGCGAGAACCACCCGTTCGAGGTGACGCCGGAGAGCATCGTTGATGCGATGGTCGCCGCCGATGCGCTCGGCACGGAGCGAAAGAAACACTCGCCGTCATGCTGAGTCCCGGCGCGCCGGGACGAGGACCGGCGCGCTCCAGGAGCAGAGGATCGAAGTGATCACGGCCTGATGCGCGCGGGGCGCCCGTCCCGAGGTCGAGGAGCCGAACCGTGGACCCGATGTTTAAGGATGCCGTGGCCCTCGTCACGGGGGCGGCGGGCGCCATCGGCAAGGGCATCGCGGCCGATTTCTGCCGCTGCGGCGCTAAGGTGTTTATCACGGACCTCGACCCGACGGCGGTCGATGCCACCGCAAAGGAGATTGCCTCGGCCGGAGGAACGTGCGCCGGGCTTGCGGCCGACGTCACCAACGCCGGCCAGGTGGCCGCCGTCGTGGCCGCTGCGGCGAAGGCCTTCGGCGGCGGGATTGACATCCTCGTGAACGTGGCCGGCACCGTCGGCCAGGGCAACGTGGAAGACCTAACGGAGCAGGAGTGGGACCGGGCCTTTGCGGTGAACTGCAAGGGGACGTTCCTTTTCATCAAGCACGTCGTGCCGCTGATGAAGGCGCGGAAGCGCGGCAAGATCATCAACTTCTCATCGAAGTCCGGCAAGACCGGCTCGGCCCTCATGTGCCACTACTCGGCGGCCAAGGCCGCGATCATCGGCCTGACGCAGGCCCTCGCGTTTGAACTGGCCGACCATGGCATCACCGTGAACTGCCTTTGCCCGGGCATCGTCGAGAACACGGGCGTGTGGAGCCGCGTCTCGGCAGGGTACATCGAAAACCTTGCCTTGCCGCGCGAGGATGTCGTCAAGAAGTTCACGGCCAAGGTGCCGCTGGGGCGACTGGCGAGCATCGCCGACGTCGTGGCCGTGACGCGGTTCCTCGCATCGGAAGGGGCCGACTACATGACCGGCCAGGCCATCAACGTGACCGGCGGCCGCGAGATGCACTGAAACACAACCAGGGCGGCCTGGCCACGCTGTTGCGCGGCCATGTGCCTCGCGCGGCGGGCCCGCCGCGCGAAGAACGGGAGCATCGGCATGTTCACCAGGCAGCAGGTGGCCAGGACCATCGACCACGCGGTCCTGAAGCCTTTCGCCACGACGCAGGATGTCATCCAGGCGTGCATGATGTGCCGCGCGCGCGGCGTAGGCAATATCTGCGTCCGCCCCGGCGACGTGGCCCTGGCGGCGCGGGGACTGCAAGGGAGCGACACGACCGTGTCGGCCGTCGTGGGATTTCCGCACGGCAGCAATCGGCCCGAGGTCAAGACCCTCGAGGCGCGCCTGGCCCTGGAGGACGGCGCGGTTGAGGTCGACATGGTCATGAACATCGGCCAGTTCCTGTCGGGCAACTACGACGCCGTGCAGAAAGACATCCAGGCGGTCGTGGCCGAGACGAAAAAACGCGGCGCCCTCGTGAAGGTCATCCTGGAGACATGCTGGCTGAAGCCCCACGAGATTGCCAGGGCATGCACGCTGGCCGAGGCGGCCGGCGCCGATTTCGTGAAGACCTCGACCGGTTTCGGCGACGGCCCCGCCACGCCCGAGGCCGTCGACATCATGATCAAGACTGTCGGCAACCGCATGGGCGTCAAGGCCTCCGGCGGCGTGCGGACGTGGGAGACAGCCGTCGGCTACCTGAAGCAGGGCTGCAAGCGCCTGGGCGTCGCGTCGACCGAGGCCGTGCTCGACGGCGGGCCGAAGTAAATCGTGAGGGGGCGGAGCGCTGACATGGACCTGCATCTGAAGGACAAGGTGGCCCTGGTCACGGGCGGGTCGCGCGGCCTGGGCAAGGCCATCTGCCTGAGCCTGGCCGGCGAAGACGCGAAGGTGGCAGTGGTCTATCGCGAGGCAGCCGAGAAGGCACGAGCCGTCGTGGACGAAATCCGGGCCGGCGGCGGCACAGCCGTCGGCGTGCAGGCCGACGTGGCGCGCGAAGCCGACGTCCTCCGCGTGTTCGACGAGGCGGAAAAGGCCCTCGGGCCCGTGGACGTCCTCATCAACAACGCCGCCTACTGCCCCGTCTGCCCCACCAGGGACCTGGCCGAGGAGGAGTGGAACCGCGCGTTCCAGGTGAACATGACCGGGACGTTCCTGGCCAGCCGGGAACTCGTGCGCCGGCTGCTGGACGCCGGACGGAAGGGCCGGATCGTCAACATCTCGTCCCAGGCGGCGTTCCGCGGATCGCAGTCCGGCAAGGCGGCCTACGATGCCAGCAAGGGCGCCATCGTGGCCTTTACCGTCTCGCTGGCGCGGGAACTCGCGCTGCAGGGCATTGCCGTCAACGGCGTGGCCCCGGGCCTCATGTACACCGAGATGGTGGCGCCGTTTGTCGACGCCAACCCGGAGAAGTTCAAGAGCCGCGTTCCGCTGGGCCGGCTCGGCAGAACGGAAGAGGTGGCCGACGTAGTCACGTTCCTCGCCAGCGACCGCGCCGGTTTCATGACGGGCGCGACGGTGGATGTGAGCGGCGGGATGCTGATGCGATGACGAAGGCCCCGCCGCGCGCAACCTGGCATGCGATGCGCGCGAGCACCCGGTTCAGGCGTTAGGCCAGGCCCCCTGCCCTTTCCCGCTCACCATTCTGCCTGCCGCACCATCCCGCACGCCGCTCGCTTTTTTTCAAAAAAGTACTTGCGCGAACATTCGATGTGCGCTATCCTTGACCTTGGAAGGAAGAACGGAAACCCAACAGTCAAGGAGAGACAAGATGTAACTCGGAACGCGAAAACTCGTTGTGCTTGGCCTTGTGGCAGCAGTCTTCCTGATCGCCAACGCCTTGATCGTAGCGGGCTGGCTCAAGAAAAGGGGCATCGTCGACTTCGCCACCGGCATCCGGAAGGACTTCCTCACCGGCACTGCCATTACCATCATCGTGGCCCTGCTGATCCTGCTGGTCAGGCCGCGAATCGAAGGTGGCATGGCCGCGAGATGGTTCGGCCGCTGCCCGGTCTGCGACCAGCGCCTGCTGGGCCGAGCAACCTATTGCAGCGAGTGCGGAACCGGGTATGATCCGGGCGGTGGTCGAGCGTGTCACTAAAACGTCCATGATTTCGTGCACGTGATGCGCAACATGCGGAACATGCGAATTTCGGCTGTGCTTTGTGGCGTAAGGCTTTACGTGTAAAGCGTGTCTTGGGAAGGACTTGCGCGAACCGAGGGTATAGGGCTCATAACCCGAAGGTCGCAGGTTCGAATCCTGCCCCCGCTACCATATTCACATGCGACCGTCCTCCGGGGCAGTCGTACTCTTTATATCTGCATGTCTCGTAGGCTGCTGTATTCCCCGTGCATGTCGTGAGCGCGCCGTCTATCCGTTGGCCGCGGTCCCTTTCAAATATTCCGTCCGCCCTATTCTACAAGGGACGGCGCCGGCGGCTCGGAGAGCCGTATCTTCTTGACAACCTTCCCGTCCTCCACAAACTCAACGGCCGTGTAGGCGCCTTTGGGGACAGAGACGATCCGGGGACAAGCGTACTTGGCCGTGTCGCTGGGCGAGGCAGCCGTCGTGTAGCGGAGGGTCCGTACGCCGTTATCGACCCGGACACTGCTCGACCGTGTAACTCCAGAAGACCTTGCCGCGCTTGATGGGGGCGACGACCATCAACAACTCGAAGGCCCGCGGGGAAAGGTGGTGGGGCCTGTCGCCCATCCCCATGGCAACACCGAAGACCTCGTCGAAGGCCTTCTGGTCCTGAAGAACGACGAACGAGGCGGGTACCTGGGGCTCGAACTTATTGGAAACGAAGTAGCCGTCGCGGGCGTCGAAGGCCACGGAAGAAGCGTTGTCCGACGCGGCAGCCTCCCTTGACGGAGGTTAGCGGAACCGCAGGAACACTTGGTACTTCATGTCATGGAATTCGGCGTCCAGTACCAGACCCGCGTCGGTGCCGTACTTGACAAGGTCGTCGTGCGGGATCAGCCGCTCGTACGGATCGAATGTCACATCACGCGACTTGCGGTAGTCGATTAACTAAAAGAGCCCCCCGGGCTTCAAGGCGGCCGCAATGCTCGAAGACAGCCAGGTCATCCAGCGGGTGGTCAGCGGCCCCCAAGACCCCCCGTAGGCCGGCAAGAAGGTGTTTGCATTGGGCGCGGGCGGCGGATTAAATGGGGCGGTCGGCGAGCTGTCAGTCGCGCTGGAATGGGGAAATCTGTGACAGCCCGACTCGTCATGCAGCGATTCCCGGTTTTTAACGGCCCTTGCGGTACTGTCTTGAAACACAATGGAGCCGACGCCATTCCTCGTTCTTGCCCCACGGCCATGCGCCACAACAGCCGAGGGGTTTCCCATCTGCCTACCTCGTTTCGCGTCTCCT
>Ga0307379_10009395_pt1 | contig 13060 bp, 8 predicted proteins | sample UN2MG_FD_202237 | JGI IMG/M metagenome (GOLD analysis project Ga0307379, IMG submission 202237) | Soil microbial communities from Risofladan, Vaasa, Finland - UN-2 | ecosystem: Environmental > Terrestrial > Soil > Coastal area > Acid sulfate soil | place: Finland: Risofladan, Vaasa | collected... | reverse complement strand
TGCTTCGGTATCAACAGCTCGATTTTTTCCCACAATTCGTCTGAAATCCTGTATCTGTTTTTTGTCTTCCTTTTGTTCATCCCTGAATCCTTTCAAAAGCACCATTGCCTTTCAATATATCGGTTATTCAGGGGTTATTAGGATAGGCTCTTAGCCTTAAACATGCAATTGTTAAGAATTTTGCTATGTTAATAGCCATTGTAGTTTTACTTTTCTTTTTTTGAAAAACTGTTAAATGGGTTGCAAACAAGTGGTTTTGATAAGCCCGCAAAGGCCTTGGCACGTGGAGTAATTCCCTGCTTTTTATTCTATCGCTAAGTAATTCGTTTTCCCAGTCTTTGGTTTCGCTTCATTTTTACCACTTTGTTTGTGGTTATTATTCGCGAGTTTATCCAGCACTCTACTAACCGAATAGCAAATCTTTTTGATTAGCCGATCTATATCAATGGGATTGTGCTTGCTTTGCTGACTTTTTTTTGTTTGAATCACTTAGAATGTCAAGCTGTGACAAATTTTAATCTCTGAACTTAAGCTATAATCTAAACGAACTTTACAGCTTTTCTTAGGAGAGCTTTTGATGGCAAAAAAGGCACTAATAACTGGTATTACCGGGCAGGATGGCAGCTATCTGTCTGAATTTCTTTTGGAAAAAGGCTACGAAGTACATGGCATTATCCGCCGATCAAGTTCCTTCAATACCCAAAGGATTAACCATCTTTATACCGATCCTCATAAGTCGGACGCAAGATTGTTTCTCCACTACGGCGATCTTACGGACGGCACGCGTCTGCGCGAGGTAATCACTAAGGTCAAGCCGGATGAGGTCTACAATCTCGGCGCTCAGTCGCATGTTCGTGTCAGTTTCGACCAGCCCGTTTACACAACTCAGGTTGATGCTGTTGGTACTATACGGCTTTTGCAAGCCGTACACGATACTGGCATGAATGTGCGGTTTTATCAGGCCTCATCCAGTGAGATGTTTGGTAAAGCTGTTGAGGTACCACAGAAAGAGACCACACCTTTTCATCCACGAAGCCCTTATGGCTGCGCCAAAGTATACAGCTTTTGGCAGACGCTAAATTACCGCGAGAGCTACGGAATGTTCTGCTGCAACGGAATATTGTTCAATCACGAATCGCCGCGTCGCGGTGAGACATTTGTTACGCGCAAAATCACAAGGGCGGCTACGCGAATAAAGGAAGGGCTGCAGGGAAAGCTATATTTGGGAAATCTGGACGCCAAGCGTGATTGGGGCTTCGCTGCAGATTATGTTGAGGCTATGTGGCTTATGCTCCAACAAGATGTGCCGGACGACTATATTGTAGCTACCGGGGAGACACACTCTGTGCATGAGTATCTCGAATTAGCTTTTGATCGTGTCAAATTGGATTGGAAGCAGTACGTTGAGATTGATCAACGCTACTGCCGGCCAGCCGAAGTAGACCTGCTCCTTGGTGATGCCTCCAAGGCTAAGCGAGTCTTAGGCTGGGAACCTAAGGTGAGCTTCGAAGAGCTCGTTGCTATTATGATAGATGCTGACTTGGAGCTTGCTAAAAAAGAACGTCTCATTGCTGAGCATGGTGCGTTTTGGAGAAACTGAACGATGGACTTAGCAGAAGAGCGCATAGTCGTCACCGGTGGAGCAGGATTTTTAGGGAAACATCTCCAGGAAGAATTGCGAAATCGCAGCGTGTTACCTGAGAACTTTCTAATACCACATATAGAAGATTATGACCTTACCAGCGAAGTTGATGTTATAAGAATGTATGACGATATGAAACCCACGGTCGTCATCCATCTTGCAGCGGAAGTTGGAGGCATTGGAGCTAACCGAGAAAAGCCCGGCCGATTCTTCTATGCAAATATGGCAATGGGTCTGCATTTAATCGAACATGCCAGAATTCGGGGAATCAAAAAGTTTGTCCAAGTGGGCACTATTTGTGCATACCCTAAATTCACACCTGTGCCCTTTAAAGAAGAAGACCTCTGGAATGGTTATCCCGAAGAGACAAACGCTCCCTATGGCATTGCTAAAAAAGCCTTACTTGTGATGGTGCAGGCATATCGTGAACAATACGGCCTGAATGGTATCTATCTTCTGCCAGTTAATCTTTATGGTCCAGGCGATAATTTTGACCTGCGGACAAGCCATGTAATACCAGCCCTTATCCGCAAATTCTGTACTGCTGTTGATGAAGGTACGAACGAGGTCGTTGTCTGGGGTACAGGCTCTGCCAGCCGAGAGTTCTTTTATGTGAAGGATGCTGCTCAGGCCATAGCCATGGCCACTGAAAAGTACGATGAAGCCGAACCGGTAAACTTGGGCGCTGGCTTCGAGATAACTATTAAGGACCTTGCCGAAAAGATAAAGGACATAACCGGTTTCAAGGGCAAGGTTGTATGGGATACTAACAAACCGGATGGCCAGCCGAGACGATGTCTTGATACATCTCGTGCTAAACGCTTATTCGGCTTTGAGGCTCAAATGCCATTCGATCAAGGTCTTCGAGAAACCATCGAATGGTGGAAGACGCACCAAAACAAAGAAAAACTCTAAACTACCTTTTCTTCATGTTCGTATAATAATATCAATACGACTCAATCACACCAATAGAGATGTCGGAAAACTGTTGGACTAATTTTCCAACAAGCCGGTATAAGAGCATTTAGTTTTGACAGCGGTTTATAACTGTAAATGTCACCCAAACATTTGTAGTTCTTCCTTCAATTACTGATATACTTTTTAATAAATTATAATCCGGCTTTTTATCACAAATTAACTTGTAGCAATATTTCAATATTTCAATCTAACAGCCAACAGCTAACCGCTCGAAGCTTTAAAGAATAACAGGCATCGTTAGGCGATTCGGTCCTTTTGCGAAGTTCCACCGTAATCCGCCTTACTCCTCAGCGATGCCAGCCCGGGAGGACCGATCATATTGGTCCTCCCATTTTATTTATATCGATATTTTGGTTCGTCTTTGATACTGAGGTTGATCTTGACAAACAGTGTGATTCTGGCGTATAACCAGAATGGTGTGATGGTGCTTTGAAGCTGAAAAGGGAGCTAAAGACAAAGATTGGATCAGTGTCTTCAATTTTAATGAGTAAATGAAAACAATAAGCAAAGAGGAGATGGGAATGGAAACGAAAACTGGGCTTTGTTTTCAAGATACCAAGAATAAGAAAGGAGCGAGAATTATGATCAAAAGACGAGAGTTTCTAAAGATTCTTGGTTTGGCTGGAGCGTCATTGCCAATTGAATCTTTTGCCACAAACACACAGTCTCATAAGGGCAATCGCCCAGATGTACTCTTTATTTCCATAGAAGATTTAAGCCCGCATCGCATGGGTTGTTACGGGAACACGGTTTGCAAGACACCGAACATCGACCGATTGGCGTCAAAGTCAGTTCGGTTTGATCTGGCGCATTGTTCGGCCGCTCCATGTAATCCATCGAGGACTTCACTGTTAACGGGTCTCAGGCCTGAGACGACCAGGATCTTCGGCAATGGTGATGACTGGACAAAAGCTGTAAAGCCCGGCGAGACTATGACCGAGCATTTTATGGCCAACGGCTATGAGACGATTCGTGTCGGCAAGATATATCATGCTGGTAATAGGAACAAAATCTATGATGATACATCCCGCTGGAGCCGGACCATCAAGGAATCAGAAGGGCTTCCAGCACCTAAAAATCGACGGCGTCAACTGATCGGACCGGGAGTCGAATATGGGAAAGAACGCATTGCCGATAGAAAACAGGGTATATATAAATCAAGTGGCAGCCCATTCACTTACGGGCCTTCGGGGCTTGATGACCTTGAAGAGCAAGATGGGATGAGCGCAACACAAACGATAAAGGTTCTGAGTCAAAAGCACAGCAAGCCGTTGTTCTTTGCGGTGGGTTTTCATAAACCGCACCTGCCAATGACCGCACCGGACAAATACTTTGCAATGTACCCTCCAGAAAAAATGGTTCTTCCGGAGAATCCCAACACCTATCCTGATGGCATGCCTAAGGATAAAAGTAAGCTAAGTGAAAGGCAGCCTCATACGCTAACTCAGTGGCGGGAAGCTATCGCCGCCGAATATGCATGTGTGACGTTCGTTGATGCTCAGGTCGGCAGAATTCTGGATGCGTTAGATAAGTCAGGCAGGGCGGACAACACAATCATCGTGCTCTGGACAGACCATGGCTTTATGCTGGGCGAACACTTCATGTGGCGAAAAGGGCCGCTTTATGACCATAGTGCATTGGTACCGCTTCTGATAAAGGCACCTGGAGTAACAGTGCCCAACAGCGTATGTAAACGGCCGGTCGAATCTATTGATATATTTCCTACATTGTTTGAACTTTGCAGGATCCCAATCCCGGAAGGCCTTGAAGCTATCAGCATGGTGCCTTTGCTGAAAGATCCAAAGCGGAAATGGAAAAAAGGAGCTCTGACCTGCCAAGGTGAGAATGGCAAGAGCATCTGCACCGAGCAATGGCGTTATACCGAATATAAAAATGCCCCGGAAAAAACTGAATTGTTTGACCGAAAGAACGATCCCAAAGAATTCCATAACCTTGCACATGAACCGGCCCATGCGAAAACAATCAACCAGCTAAGTCAACTGCTCAACAGAGGGTGGAAAGCGTGCCTGCCAGACTAAACAACTAAGTATTTAGGTAAGTTTTCAATATAATGAAACAAAAGAGGGCATGAATTTAATATGCCATCACAGGCATCTCGACAATGGTCATTTTATATCTCAGAAATGGTCGATTGTGACGCTGTTAAGAGTAGGGCGAGTAATAGCAGCAAATCTGCATTTCATAACGGAGAACATCTGGCTATGAAAGTCTGCGCGATCGTGTCAGGGTCCCATTCGGCGGAATATCACTCCACTATACTCACTTCCCCAATCATATAGAAATTATTGTCATCTAATAATCGCGGGTCCAGTGCAAGGAACACGTCTTGCATTTCCTCCCTCGAGTAGAGCTTGAGCTTAAGATCATACCGGCCGGGCTTTGCAACCCTGGGAACATCGATTTCATAATCCTCGGTGTAGATTTTCCCTTTCTGTTCGGGAATCCACATCCGGTTGCCTGAATCTAATTCCATATCGACTGTCTCGGGGCCTTGAAGTCGCAGGACCAAGCGATATGAATAATACGCTGGGGCGACTCCTCTGTTTTCCCAAGCTATCTTGACGGTTTGTGATGTCCCTACTTTCCATTCGTCCGGGATTTCCATGCGGTGAAGAAAATACCAGTAGCCGCATCGATTCAAGAGCTCGACTGTCAAATCCGGGTTCTCGGCAAGCCACTCATTCGCATAGCCGTGATAACCAATGTACGTCGCATGCAGAAGGCCTAACGCGCCTCGAAAGAAATCTGCACCCTTTTTACCATCTCCAAACTTTGCCAGCGACGATCCCTCTCGACCCAACCAATTGCCATTTCGCTTCACAGAGCCATAATGCTCCAGCTCAAACACGGTAGGTCTCAGGCGCCATGTATCAGCGAAGAACTCCGGGCTCCGAACCGTGTATGTATCGCTGTGGGCCGTCACATACCAGTTGACCAGAATACTGTCGTCCCGATAGGTGATACCGTTCTCCAGAATATATCGATGCATCTTTTGACGATCCTGTGGATTTTGTATACAGTAGACAAAGTCATCCGAAATGACGAGTTGTGTCTTTGGGAAGTATTTGCGGTACAAATCCACATGAATCTTCCGTTGATCGTAGCCGTACTCCAATCGGCTACCTGACGAGGTGTGTCCTTCTCCCCAATCGCCTATACTTCCAATGTCCACATAACGCAGCCACGGCTTACCATCATAACGGCCGCCAAAGGCCCTTAAAAAGTTCTCCAGTTTTTTCAGGAAGACTGGATCATCGTACACCGGCTCCCAGGGTCCGTCGGGACCGGTCCGTTTGCCTTTGAGATAGTATCCGCCTTTTGCTCCGGCTTCTACTACCCAACGGGGTGTTGCATACTGTTGCTCAATGCGATCGGTGCTTGTCTCCCGGCAACTGATACGAAATGCAATTCCAAGTCCCCTGGCGGTCCACTCGTTGATGATTCGATCGATGACAGACCAGTCGAACCGGCCCTCCTCTGGCTCCAGGTAGGCCCAGGCCAATCGCATGTACAAATGGTCCATGCCGGGAAAATCCAGCAAATCAGAATCTTTGCCAATCGGATATCTCATCGTGAGATGATTGTCAGGATAGTGGTGATACCAGCCCTTATGTGGATTCTCCAGCGGCGTTTTGTCATCCCAATGAGGTGTCATGTCAACCTCGCGACATAACGCGTGATCCTGACAGAACAAGATAAATATGGCATTGAGGGCGAAAATAAACGTAAATTTTGATGGTCTCTTCATTTGTGAAAGCCTCCTTCAGTCGGACGTAAACTGCAATTATCGTCGCTCATCTTTAAAACCATAAAGTGCCAAAAAGACATCGTTAGGCCAAATTCCGTTATGTTGAGGCCTTTGCCGCTTGCAAGACGGTTGTCAAATTCGGTCTTAGCATATAGCCCTTTGGTGGATTCTGCAAGACCAAAACAACCCGCTTCAAACGGCCCTCAATTCACCCGGCAAATCCACATAAACCAGACCCTTGTCTCATTAAAATTCGTTCCATAACTTCATGACTTTTTGTATAATACTACTTTGATAACGAGGCACGGATTCTGAACTTAACCTTCAATCAGTATAATGTCTAATTTCGCAGAGTTGTTAATATCGTTCGAAACCTACTGCACAGTACTTGCGGAAGAAGAATTCGAGAAATCAATTGAGAGACTGGCAGACAGGGAAAGTTCTCTCATTCGGGGCAGAACTCTTTTCAAAAAATATTTGGAGAGATGCACAGGTCTGGCAAGAAGTGACCATATTCGCGCTAAGTACGGCCCGAACCTCGATGTTCTCGCAAAGCACAGGTCCAAAGGCACCCAGCCTTCAGAAGAGGAACTCTCAGAAGCAAAATTCGACATAGCCATAATAGAACTCTACAGACACATATTCGGCCCAAATGTTGTTGGTTCATCTCCGGGGCAGGGATACCCAGATTGGCAGACGGTCTTTGTTGATACGTTTCAAACAAAGGAAAGGTTTTTACAAGCAATAGAACCGGTCACCAAAGCACACGGAAGCTTGATAAGGACAAAAAGAGGACTTGATAGTTACTTGAACGTACTTATAAAGATAACCGACTCATACGAACACGCCAGGACACGCATATTCGACATGGGATATTTAATAGGCAGATACAAAATCAGCACTGAATTGTGGGAAGAACAAGAGAATGAATATGTATTTAGAAAAAGAGCTGAACTAAACAGAGCTTTAGCCGATCCAAACAGAAAAACCGGCTTTGTATATATCGATAGGCAAGGGCACTTAGCTCACTCGTACAGCTTTGCCTCGACAGTTCAGAATTCAAGTGGAGAGACAATTACTTCACAATCAGCAGACATGAGTCCCTTATTGCTCGTGCCCCACACTTACTCAGACAGCTTTAGCAATCCCTCTCAAGTTGCACTTATCGACTTCGGAAAACACCAACATTGCAGACTGAAAATAATGTTCCAATCAAAAACAACTTGTCAAGAACCTGGAAGTTCATAGTCTCTGCCCAGAACTTGAGAACTAAAAAAACTGCTGAAAAATGGATTCTGCGAAGCAGGGTAATAGACATTATATGACAATATACTCAGAAAAAGCCTTTTCCTGGAGTAAATCCTTGGTTTTTCCGGAGTTTGTTATGGTAAACACTTGCTTGAAGAGGCCAGGAAAATGTTGAAATCTAAATGAGATTCTGGTATTATAGTTGGATAAGTGTGCAGGGTGCTTAATTGCAGTTTATATGGGAAATCTCGAATAGGCTTACACTGCATCATATAGTTTTACTATAATATAGTACAGTATGTATTTTGCATAAAAGTTTCTTTTTGAGCTTGAATTTATTGTCTTTGAATACAATAGGATACTCTCATGAAATCTGTCTTTCGGCAAAGGACTCAAATACGGAGAAATAATAGTCTCGCAATTGTCTTGCTCCAAATGCTTGTTATTTGTGTGCCTCTTTATGCCCAGTATCGTCCGGGCAATTCAGAATTTGTACAATTTGAAAGCAATAAGAAGTACACTGGGACGAGCCGCAATAGTATCGACACCATGGTGATGTCGACTTTGCGCAAGCAGGGCATTCAGCCTGCGAATTTGTGTTCTGACGAGGTGTTCATCCGGCGCGTATATCTGGATGTGATCGGCACGCTGCCCGAGCCTGAGGAGGTTCGCAAGTTTTTGGAGAGCCGTAGTCCAAGCCCCCGCAAGCGTGCCGCACTGATTTACACCCTTCTGCAGCGGGATGAATTTGCCGACTATTGGTCGCTTAAGTGGTGCGATCTGCTGCGAGTCAAGGCGGAGTTTCCCATCAATCTGTGGCCCAACGCGGTACAGGCATATCATCGCTGGATTCACGATGCGCTTAAGGAGAACATGCCTTATGATCAATTTGCCCGCGAGCTGCTGACCTCAAGTGGCAGCAATTTTCGCGTGCCTCAGGTTAATTTTTATCGTGCGATTCAAGGCCAGGAACCATCTGCTATCGCCGGAGCGGTAGCCCTGACGTTTATGGGAGTGCGTCTGGATCAATGGCCCCAGGCCAATCGTGCCGGCATGGAGGCTTTTTTCTCACGCCTGGCGTACAAAAATACAGCAGAGTGGAAGGAAGAAATCGTTTACCTGGATCCGGCGCCGACCGATCCTTTGAAGGCTGTTTTTCCTGATGGTACCGCTGTGCAGATCCAGCCGGGCGAGGATCCACGCGTGGTCTTTGCCGATTGGTTGATCGATCCGGATAATCCCTGGTTCGCTCGGAATATCGTCAATCGTATCTGGGCCTGGCTTCTCGGGCGCGGGATCATTCACGAGCCGGACGACATCCGGCCGGATAATCCTGCAGTTCATCCAAAACTGCTGGAATATTTGGAAAAGGAACTTGTGAAATCAGAATACGACCTGCGGTACATTTACCGCCTGATTCTCAATTCCCGCACTTATCAGCAGTCGTCGATTCCACAAAGCGACCATCCTGACGCCGAGGCCTTGTTTGCGTTTTATCCGGTGCGCCGGCTCGACGCGGAGGTGCTGATCGATGCCTTGTGTTGGATTTCAGGAACACAGGAAAGCTATTCGAGCCCCATTCCGGAACCTTTCACCTTCATTCCGGAAGAAAATCGATCCATCGATCTGGCGGACGGCAGCATTACCAGTCAGTTCCTTGAAATGTTCGGCCGTCCGTCTCGCGATACCGGCCTGGAATCCGAACGCAACAATCAGTCTAACGACGCACAGCGATTACACTTGCTGAATTCTACACATATTCAAGACAAGCTCGAACGCACCGAGCGGTTAAATGGTCTGATCAAGACCGCCAAGGGTAACCGTCGCATGTTGATTAACATGATTTATTTGAACATTCTGTCACGTTATCCAACGCAAGACGAACTGGCTACCGCTGAACAATATACTCAAGGCAAGGGAATAAACCTCAGACAGGCAACGAGCGATCTGGCCTGGGCGTTGATAAACACCAAAGAATTTTTATACCGGCATTAAATTGGTACGATAGCAGTATATTCAGTCATCTAAAATAAGAACAAGGAAACAGTCAAATGTACAAGCAAGAAACAAAAGTTTTGATGACACGTCGTGAAGCATTAAAGCGTGGCCTTCTCGGGACGGCCGGGCTGGCACTGCTCGATCCGTCTGGTATAATGTCACAACCTATACCCATAAGTCCGAAAGCTAAGTCGGTTATCCAAATCTGGATGTGGGGCGGCCCGTCACACCTGGACACCTTCGACCCTAAGCCCGACGCGGGCGATGACTACTGCGGCCCTTTGAAAAAGCCAATCAACACCAACGTAAGCGGCATACAAATCGGCGAATTGCTTCCTCTTCTGGCACAGCAGGCCGACAAGTATTCCATCATCCGGAGCATGACCCATGGTATTAATGCGCATGAAACGGCATCCTATATGGTGCAGACCGGTCGCGAGCCCGGCAGGCTGGTCTATCCCTGTGTCGGGGCAGTCGTAGCGCTGTTCAAGGGGTCCGAGCACGGTTATAAAGGACTTGTCCCGCCCTATATCGTATTGACCCAGCCTCAAGGGCGTTTTTCCGAGGCAGGTTTTCTGGGGCCGAAGTACAAACCGTTCTCTACCGGAGGCGATCCCAGCCAAAGCATCTTCGCCGTTGAAGGGATAGTCGCCAGAGGTATTACCGATGTACGCCAGCGCAATCGCCGTCAGCTTCTCCATAACCTCGATTCGCTCGGGAAGGCTATGCCGGAGAACTCGCACTTCAAACAACTCGACAGCTGCGAACAAAATGCCTACGACATCATGTTCGGCGACGGCAGGAAACTCTTCGATCTGTCGGAGGAAAAGGACGAAATGCGAGAGCGGTACGGCCGTAACAAGTTCGGCCAGTCCTGCCTGATGGCACGACGACTTGTCGAACACGGAGTGCCTTATATTACAATCAACTACGGAGGGTGGGACACCCATAAACAGCACTTCGAAGCTATGCGCCGCAAACTGCCGGAAATGGACGCCGGCATGGCAACGCTGTTGCAGGACCTGGCCGACCGCGGCCTGCTCGACAGTACGATCGTATGGTGGAGCGGCGAATTTGGACGAGGCCCTAAAATCCAGTGGGAATCTCCCTGGAACGGCGGCAGGTCGCATTACGGCAAGTGCTTCTCGGCGGTAGTCGCAGGCGGAGGCTTCAAAGGCGGCCGCGTCGTCGGCTCTTCCGACGAAAAGGGCGCCGAAGTGGCCGAACGTCCCGTGTACCCGCAAGACCTGCTCGGCAGCATGTACACATTGCTCGGCATCGATCCCGACGGCCCGATGCCCAACCCGAGGGGATTGGACGTAACAGTCATGCCCGCATCGGACAAAGGAGCCGGCCGACTCACGGAAATCACCTAAGACGAGATGATAAATCCCGCGAGAACGCCTTGGAGTTGTCTCGAAATTGGCTTTGTTTTTTTGCCGACTCGACTCTCCTAAATCTCTATAAAGCTTTGTTATTATTATCTTTGCGCCAATTTGCCCCTCCGGCAAATTGGCTTTGTTTTTTCAACCTTTGGTTCAAAGGCACTGAGGTCCAGAGTGGATTTTAATAACTTTGTGCCTGTGTGCCTCTGCCACTCTGTGCCTTTCGCAAATTGGCTTTGTTTTTTCAAATTCCTTTTCGCAATACGCATCACGCAATACTCGATACGAAATAAATTGGCTTTGTTTTTTCAAATTAGTCTCAATTTTTCTCACTATTTTGCCTCATTTTGTCGCGCTTTCGGCACTATTCGGCGTATTTTCGCACGTTTTGGTTGTGGTTTTGTCTTGAAAATTCAGGATTTTGAACATTTGATATTGTTTAGAATTTAGGATTTAGTACTTAGGATTTCCCGGGCAAATCCCGGCAATTGGCTTTGTTTTTTCAAATTAGCCTGTATTTTACTCGCTATTTTGCCTCATTTTGCCGTGTTTTCTGAGCAATTCTGACAAAAAAAGACGTTGTTTGACAGCATTTTGTGAGATGATTGCCATTGTATTTTGTCTGAAATCTGAGGTCTGTTATCTATGAACGATGAACTATAAACTATTGTGATTTTAGACTATTATACACCAAAACCAGCGAAAAATCAAGCAAATTCCCCATCTTTACCCCAAATTGTCCTTTATACGGCCATCTCAAAGCCGGATCGCTTTGCGTCGTGCGTATTGAGGTCAGCACTAAGAAACACGGAGAATATATAATCATGTAGGGGGGGGCCTGGCCCACCGTAAAAAAATATTAGATAATAGAGATAATAAGATAATAGGGACGAGATAATACGGACGGACCCTATTATATCAATCTCAGTTAATTAGAGCCGATTTTATATTTCCGTAAGCACCACGGACAGTGCAAGAGCTTTAGCTTTCATCTACCATATCGGCTCAAACTAAATGGAATTATTATAAGCTGTGTAGTCTTAAGACTACATATCATAATCTACTATGAAGTTTTTAACTAAGCTGGAACTCCCTGTCATAATGATTTCAGTAAGAAAGAACCGATATTGTAATTGCCAATCTAAAGGATAAAGGTCTTGGATTTCTGCTTTCGCAGAATAACATTAATGGACAATCGGCTTTAATTAACTGTGATATTATTGGTACCATTTCGTTCTTATTAAATAGGGTCCCTATTTTAATTGTCCTTTATACGGCCATTTTAATGCCGGTTCAATGGCGTCGATAAACCAATCAGAATTGACAAGGAAACCTGGACGTTATTTTAAGTGAAATACCATCCACTTCGCTAACAGAGTTCGCTCAGTGGCTGCCACCCGTCGAAGGATTTACGCAGATTTACGCAGATGTCAACACCTAAAACAAAAGCCTGATTCCTTTTCCTTTTCTTGGCATACTGATCCTGATAATACAGAGACCAGCAATAAGAATGAAAGCTCCCGCCAATAATAACTTGTGTGGGATTCGACCAACATTGCGTTCACCTCTTATAGTAAATATCCAACGCCATACCACACCATTTGTGATAAGAATTGTACCAACAACAGAGCAAATCCTTCCCAACCACATGCAAGCTTTTTGTCTTTTATTCATCCTGGCTAATTCCAATCTTTATTAGTGACAGTCACCGTCTTCTGTTATCGTGGGATAATAGGGACGGACCCTATTATTGATTATAATTTTCTTGCTCCATTTTGTTCTACCATCGAGACAGAGTTATTAGCAACTATTACCCTGACAACTTGATAATTTTACATTCATAATAACCAACGAACATTGCGGTTATGCCGGCAAGCAATGGGATTAGCAATATTTCTTGATCAACGGAAATCTTGAGCTTGTCCCTGTCATAGTTGGAGGTTTGTTGGCTACTCCATTGGTTCATAGTCTATGCCACCTGTGATTGTGTGTCAACTGATGCATCTTCGGCCAGGTCCTTCAGCTTCGCCTCCAGCATCC
>Ga0307379_10009394_pt1 | contig 13063 bp, 13 predicted proteins | sample UN2MG_FD_202237 | JGI IMG/M metagenome (GOLD analysis project Ga0307379, IMG submission 202237) | Soil microbial communities from Risofladan, Vaasa, Finland - UN-2 | ecosystem: Environmental > Terrestrial > Soil > Coastal area > Acid sulfate soil | place: Finland: Risofladan, Vaasa | collected... | reverse complement strand
GCTGTAAAAAATTGCGTTACTGGCTTTTTCTTTAATAGCCATAGCGTGGCCAATTTTTTGCCCAGCATCTGCAATAGTCTTGCCTAAGTTAGCGATGTTTTTACCAGGAGCCATAGCCGTCTCAACAGAAGCTGCGGAACCTCCTACAGCCTGGAATCTATTCTTTCCTTGGAATGAAGGTATCTTAGCCATAACTACCCCGCCGCCGCTGCTACTACATCTGAAGATGAGGATGAAGATGTTTTTGGTTTCGATGAATCCCAAGATGATGCTTGCGCTATACTACCAGCTGCGTTTAATAATGATCCTAATGATTGGATGTTATTGTACTGAGCATCGCCGTACAAATCTGAATTAGCTCTAGATTGCGCTATTTGTAAGGAGTACATATTATCCTTAGCTCTTCCCATTGTTAATATAGAATTATATTCTCTATCAGCCGCAGATTTACTTCCCGCTATAGCCATTAATACTGAGCCACTCATATCTACTCCAGCTTTAGCAAATGAAGATACTTGATCTCCAATAAATGCAGCTGATTGCTCTTGAAATAAATCTGCCTCTCTTCTATTTTGAAGCATGGTTAATTTTCTTTGCTGTTCTATGTAGGCGGCATTTTGTTTTTCGGCTTGTCTAGCTCGTTTATTGGCTTCTCGCTGCCCATAAATCTCTACGCCTGCTCCTACTAATGCTGCACCTGCAGCTACTTCTACTCCCATTACTCCCTCACCATTGCTAGAACTACTTGATCCTTACCAGTCAAACCTGACTTTCTTGAAATCCCCTCTTGCTGTAGCCCCATCCATTCGTTTTGTCTTATAGCTACAAGATTATCTACATCAACTAAAACTGATATTCTGTTTAAGTCTTTGTCCTTCATCACGAAATGAATCCCTTCTTTCATAGCCTTAGCAAAACTCTTCTTGCACTTTTTAATACCTTCACCCAAATAAGCCCACGCTGCCATCTCTTTATCATGTACCCAAGCAAGCCCCATAACCCCTACTATTTCCTCATTATACCAGAATGTAAAGGCGCAATCATTAGCAAGGACATTTCGAGCCGCATGTTCCCGACACTCTACACTAAAACATGAAAGAGGATCAGATATTAAATACGGGTCGGCTACGTTAGCTTTGCTTACATTAAACATCACCTGTTACCCCCCTCAAAGCTATACACGTTACATTTGATGGTAATGGCACACTATTAGAAATCACAAGCCTCGCGTTTCTGTCATAGTCCGCATTAAGTGAAACTACCACATCATCCGTCACCAGTATAATAGGATCTCCCATTGGAGTCTCTACAGTCCTAAACACCAACTCCTCTTGAGTGCCTATATCTGATCCGACACTAGCTACAGCCGTAGCTCTGAACCTTATTACAGCCCTATCTATGCGCTTTATAGACCCTGTGGCTGAACCTATCCCAGTACCCGCATCCACCGGCTGGATCTCTAATATATCTGTATATAATAGCCCAACTATAATTGTGTCGTATGTTCCCGCTGGCATAGTTATTGCGCCCGAAGCTACAGTAAATGTGCCTAAATAATTACCATCTGCTACTACGCCTACCGTCTCGCCCTCTAAATAATCCAGGTGTCCTAGAGTCGTGTAGTTCTCAGGTTGAAATTCGTAAGGTGTATAATCTGCTGTGTGTTGAACAGTATCAAATATTGCAAAGTCATATAAATACCTGGCATCTCCAGCTGTCCCTATACCTGCCGCACCATCTCTCCGATTCCCCAGAATTATATAATCTATAGTGGTGTCTCGGGTACCTGTAGTTGTATTCGTTGCTCCAAGCTGAGTTCCGTTAATAAATAATCTGTTGGCACCCACCGTTAAGTCATAGTTAAACTCAACAATGTTTGGACCCTTGAATATCCCCGCTGCTTGAACATCCCCAAATGTAACATCAAATAATGTGGCCCCGGCGCTATCGTTTACCTGAACGTTTATCTGGTCTAAAGTATCAGTATAAATATAAATTAAATTATCGTCACTTGCGTTGCTTTTACTAACTGCACATATTCCCTTAGTCCCGGTCATTTCTCCATAGTAATGCCAAGTAAATCTAATACACCCAACTTGTGGGTTCTCCCCTTGAGTATCCGTAGATATGGCCCATGCGCCACCAAGATCCCCATTTACTGCGTCGGTTACTATACCCCCATTAGCATCGGTGCATAGTATTGTTCCAGTCCCTGTAGATGGGCATGAAAAGTCTGCAAGCGCGCCTAACACTGCCGCCACTGCATCTCCACTCCCGGCTGCTGTATCGGCCACTGCAGATATATCTACCTCAGTTAATGTTCTCCCACCAGCAGCAGGTATAGTCGCACTTGCTCCAGTTGTATCCATATAAACTCTGTATAAACTTCCATCTTGTGCATCTATATCAAAATACTGCCCGTCACTAGTATTTGTTCTACTATCAGCAATAATTTGTGTTACTTCGGCTGGAGAAACATTGGCATTTCCTATGCCTTCCCATGAAATATAAGAAGCGGTAGTCCCAACGTTCATCTTATTATTTACGTAAGTAATAGTGCCCGTCTCAGTACCTGTGCTAACCCCACCCGCAATTTCAGCGGTAGAGTCTGCGCTTAAACGTGCATAAAATGTTGGCTTACTTCTAGTTGCATCTGTGTAGCCGGGCCTAAAAACCTTCGCACAATCCATAAATATAGGTAGTCTTGTTAAATCATCTGTATCCTCATTTAATACTGGCGCAAAAAACTCTCTCCCCATTCTCTCTAGGCTTACATACGAAGCAGAGTTTACAGTTCGCTCTACCACCAGATACAAATCATCGGAAGCCCCATCTATAGATGGGATAACTGCTATAGACTTCACAACAGGTGATCCCGTTGTGTGAGTCCCGCCCAAAGGATGCTTATGAAAAGCTGTAACCGTATTCTCTCTTGATCTTGTGCAGCCAACTAAAGCCCCATTATTATCGGCCATCCATACAATAGCATTGTCTAAAGTTTGGTAAGCTAAAGAAGTGATCTTGGAGACACTCGCACTTGAGTAATCTATTTCGCTTTCTCTTAAAATATGTTCTGCCATAAATGTTACATCATTTGCCGTATAGCCCTGAGACCTAAAATCAAATAGCATCTCTCTTAATTTTCTTCCGCCCTTTTGTGCAAACATTGGGACATCTTCTACTATAGCAGGCTGAACATAATTTGATCCTGCCGATGTTTGGGTCTTAATGGTAACTTCAGATCCTCCTGTCGTAGAAATTGATAGCGCCTCAATAGAGTATTCCCTAACACCAGTCCCAACTAAAAGATTTCCAGACGTATGTAACCAATTTATTTGAGTAATTGTATCCGATGAAAGATCCACCCATACTGGATCAGTCGGTACAACCCCAGTTGCTTTAAGAACATCTTCATTAGTCATTTCAAAAATATCGTATGTTTGACTGGCCCAAATTCTCATAGGAAATGATGGGCTTCCACCAAATACAAGTTTGCCGTTCCAATGTGTAACGGTCCGGGGCCATCCTCGATAGTCAGACCACGCACCTTCATACCAGGCCACATCTACAGTTATATCTGAAAAAGCTCTGATTATATCTACAGTCGCCGTTAGTCCGTTTGCGTTTACAGCCGTAACAACACAGGCCCCAAGCGTTCCACTCTCTATTCCAGCTATGTATGTTCCCACATGGCCTGCAGCGAAAAAAGCAGAACTTGCTGTTAGTGTTTGTCCTGTTCCTGTTGCTGCACTTAATGACATGCTTATATCAGATATATTTATATCAGTAAATGGCATTGAGCCTATATCGTCACTAAAAGAAGAAACCTTCCTGTATTGGTGCATGTAATCGCCAAAACCAAACACAAGCTCCCCTAAATAATTTTCATATCTTGTAACAACTATCGGGGGTATGAGTTCATGGGTTATGACAAGTATATCTCCAATTTGACAATACTGCATTTCTTTTAGAACCGTAGCGTCTGCTAAGTATGTGCTTAATTTAGCAGAGGATATTCCCGGATTCATTCTTGTTGCTGTTGAGCTATCTAAAACATAGTTATCTTCAAATACTACTGAGGCCGAAAAAGAATTAGTGGTATCTACTGGGTCATGAATATAAACAAGATTTTCTAAGGAACTATCTTTTACATCACCATTAAATACAAGAAGGAAAGGGTCCTCTCTTTTACTATAAAATGGAATAATCCTAGCTGCAGAACTTAGGGCTGCGCTATCGCCGTTAGCATCATCAACAATTACTTCGTCTAATATAAACTGTGTCCCTGTTCTACGACTAGCCCCACCTTGAGGATGGACGATTCTATTTTCCAATTCTCTGCAAGATCGTTTATAAATTTCAGAATCAGACCTACCGTACATCTTAGGGCTTACTTCTCCATTTACAAAATTATTAATTATGTCATTAAAACGAGGCATACTATCCTCTTATATCTATAAATGTATCTGCCTCAATCATATCTTGGCCTTTTTCTTGAGCATCAAAACTTCTAGCGTTAGCTAAGGCCGCTTTATAATATTGAAACATCTGTTGTTGGACTGACTGAGATTGCACCATTGCGTAAGCTAAGTCTATAGCTAATCTAAAAGCTAAAGCTTCCTCAAAATCTGGAGCAAACCTTGTCGTATTTGTTATATCTTTAATATATTGAATCTTTACTGTGTCATCATTGCAGAACAAAACTTTGTTGCCGTCTGTGTTGTTGCCAATCTCCCAGTCGTCTGTAGTCAAATTTGTGTCGAGTACGCGAAGTACGTCGGAAGGTATTAAAAACTCGTAATCATAATCATCTGATATTGGAGTATTAACGGTGGCTGCTAAAGAGATCCATGTAATTGCAAAATTCCAAGGGTGAGACCTCAGAACTTCTTTTCTACATCTGTCGTATTGATCGTTACAGATTATAGCGCCCTTAGTATTATCACTTAAAGCAGTAATGCGAGTAGAGCCAATCTTGTAAAGTGCTGAATTGCAAATATCCACTGAACTTGTAGCCATATAATCTCCTGAAAAAAAGGGGAGTTAACCTCCCCCTATAATTATGCGCTTGCGATTATTGCTAAAAATTCGTAGGTGTCACCACCAGAATCTGCGGTTGCTTCAGTACAATCAGCTTGTACTTCTACAGAAGCAGCGAACTTTTTACCGTAGCCAGGAACAGTAGATAACATTTTCTGTCTGTCTACAGCAGCGGCTCCGGGGTCTACTTGCTCCAAAATTCCATTGGGATCAGCAGCTTCTACTGCGTTACCATCAGAATCAAGTTCTGCACTTGCAGCCCAACCAATATCAAAAATACCAGCTGAAGGAGATGTGGGCATACTTACTTCAAATTCAATAAGGCGCGAGCCTTTAGGAATATCGAATAAGCGGATAAGCCCACTTGTGCCAAATTCATCAGCTGCGTCTACAGTATAGGATTCATAAAGAACATGAAGCCCGCCGTAGTTTTGAGTAACGTCCAACTTTACAGTAGGCTCACTCTCTCTTAAGGTTACATTTGCACCTTTAACGGTTGTTAATGTTGCCATTTCTCAATCCTCCTTATGCTTCAGAACTAAATCCGATTACAACTTTTTCTTCTTCCATACGAGTCGCACCTAGACCCATAGAAGCATAGACTTGAGTCGAATAAGATTTGTCCGGTCTGCGTTCAATTTCAGTTACAATATCGTCTGCAACAGCACATAACAAGCCGTCTTTTGCCCAGAAGATATTTCGTCTATCAGCGATCAAAGATGTTCCAGAACCCACTGCACCAGTAGTTGCACTGCCAGATAGAGCATCAACCTGAGTCAATAATCTTTCTGATCTCATGAACCTGAAGCCCATGAAGGTATCAATGTCACCTTGAACTAAAGCTTTAATGGTATTGAAATCAGAACTTGTTACTGATGTCTCTCCCAATAAAGAGTTTAATCCAGATGAACCGATTGCAGCACAGCGCTGAATACTTTCATCAACATCGGCTGCATCAAATTTTTGTTTAATGGCGCGCAATCCAAGAACATTTACGTCCGAGAATATTGTTGCATCGTTAAAAGCATACTTTTGAGAGTTCGGGTGAGCCACTTCAGTGGAACCAGATACCCCGCCCCATGCAGAACCATCAGCAGCAGCAATGATAACATCATCTTTACTTCTACCTAAAGCCCAAGCAGCAGCTTGCGCATACTTGCCCGCAGGGTCCATTAATAATCTTCGCAAATCCTCTTTATCAATAAGATCAGCCCATTCGTAATCAGAGAGTGTTACTCGTCTACGAGAGTGTGAACTATCAATTTGAGGGGTGTCGCTATGGCGTGAAGCCTTAACAACAGCAGTTGCTTTTCCTAGTCTATCATAAAAGGCGCTATCGCCATTTTGACTTTCCATCCGTACTTTATCAGCAAAGCGAGAACCCATTTGTTGAGACAAATGGAACACTTCTGATTTGTATTGTTGGACGAAAGCCGTAGTAATTTCTGCTGACATTTCTATGTCCTCCTAAAAAATTGGTTAGTAATAATTGGTGGCTAGAATAGTCTGCCCGCAGAACGGAACTATAAGGCGCTTTTACACGCAGGAACTTATGCCAATAAGTCTGCCCTTATACCTATAGTATTCATTCTCAGTCTGCGCGTCAATATTATTCTGGATACGCCGCCTTATAAAGATTAGCCACCTCTTGTTTAGCCGCTTTATGATTAGGATGATGCTCGTTTCTATATGGATGATCCGGGTTACCCTGAATTTCTCTAGCCTTTTGAAGAGCTGATTCTGGAGTATACCCAGCTAAGGCCCCTTCGCCTTGTCCCAAAAACTGATCTTCTTTAAAGTACTTAGAAGCATTTGCCAGTAATTTCAACACAACCGGGTGGCTGCCTAGACCTTCTTTTACAAGTCTGTCTCTATCGGCAGCGTCTGGGACTAGCTCTCTAAAAGCTACATTGGCTCTACCTACTTGGTCATTAAAGCCTTCTCCCCATTCTTTTTTCAAAATAGCAGAATCTTCTTCCTGTTTAGCCTTTATAGATTCGTCTGTTTTAGCCGCACCTTCATTTGCCTTAGCCATGTAAGCACCAAAAATCTGCTCAAACTGCCAAGGTAATACGCCAGTTTTAACTGCTGCTTCTTTTAAAGCAGACATTGTTTCTGCGTTTAGATCGCCTTCTGCCACTCCTTCAGGTAAGTTAAATTTAAAATCTTCAACATTTTCTACTGCTCCTAACTTTTTAAATATGCCTAAGTAATCATCCTGAGTTGCATGTTTAGGATCGGGTATTGGAATCTTATCCTTCCCCAACATCTTCTGAGAACTAACATAGGATTTAGCCAATGCCTCTAAGTTTTTAATAGATGTCATAGATGGGTCGTCTCTTAAATCTTCAGGCAATCCTTTTGTCATATCTTCCCATGTGGGGCCTGTCGCTGGTTCTGTTGTAAGTGCTGGTGCCGCCGCTGCTTCAGGTGCTTTAAGTGTTGCTGCCGGTGCTTCAGGTTCTGCTGCTGGAGCAGTAGCTTCAGTAGTTAACATTATCATCCTCCGTTTGTTGTTTCTTCATTTCACTTTCTAATCTTGCCAAATCCATCCCCACCTTTTTAATAATCTGAAGGATGACGTTTTTACCGCCCTCATTAAAGGCAGTAGAATATTGATTATCTTCTACAAAAGATGTAGTAAAAACACCGTGGACTTTCATCAGGTGCCTCAGTACTTTCTCTCCACTCTTTGTCTCAAACGTATTTTTATAATCTATGATGTTCGCCACATAGCGATTCTCAGACTTCTTCTTTTTCATAAAACCTTTCTAGCTTTTTAATAAAGGAGCTGCTTTGTTCGCTACCTCTGCGCCATGCGCTTGCTGTTGTTGTTCTACAGCTGCTTGCTGGGCCTGGGAACGAGCTTCTCTTATAGTCTTAACTTCTTTTGCTTTACGCAACACCTTTTGAGGTGCGCCATAAATTTCAAAGTTTACTCTTACAACCTTATCGGGATCAATAACATCAGCTGCGGAAGGATCTAATTGCAGCATTGGAGCAGATGCAGTTAAAGCTGCGTTTAAAGCCTCGGCCTCACTGATCTTTTGCGCCCGAGCAATAGGAGATGTATACATTACATCTAAATCTATATCCGTTAATTCATCAGGGACATCGCCTAATATATTGCCGCTTCCAGCATCTTTTTCAATCATTATGTCTAAGATTCTATCAATCAAAGGTTTTAAAAACTCAGTCTGTTGTCTACCTAACATCGGTCCCATGAACCTTAATTGTTCCTGCACCCTCTGACCAACTTCCATCTGAGTCATACGGTCATTGTTTGCTAAGTTTAAACGATCAATATAAAAAGCTCTCTGGATCTTTTCCTGTCTTTCACGCATGATCTCTACACCATAATCAATACGAACATCATTAAATATAGGCGTAACTTTATCATTTGATCCAGCTCTGTAATAGTTAACTGAACTAGGGGATGTTCTCAAAGGTCTCACAAATCCGTCATCGGGCATCTGCACCGGGGGATCAACAGTTTTTTGTGCGCCTTTAATCACTGACTTCGCCATAAGATTTAAAGTTTTGGCTTCAGGTAATGCGTTCATAGCAGGAGACCTACCATAAACTTCGCCGGATACTTTAGACCATCTTGATATTATGTACGGGAATCTTCTAAACTTACCGTCCGATAATTCTTTTTTATCTATCTCTAATATATATTGAGATAAGAATGGAACCTTTGGTGTCTTAGTAAAAAACTCTTTATACACACAGTGTATAATTTCAAACTCTTCGCCCTTGTTAGCATAAAAAGCTGCCGCAACCCTACTGCCAACTTTAGCTTCCATCGCCATCTTATCTTCTTGATCTATACCTTGAGCAAACTGCTCAACAATCTGCGGGGCCTTCCATTTAAAACATCTGTAAACTTCTTCAATCATTCCTAAATGGTTTTCTTCAATAAACAATTCGCCGAGATACTTAGTCGAAAATCTAAACAATGTATCTTTATCTTCTTCAACAGTCATAGATCCTGTACCAAAAGCACACAAGTCTAAATAGTATTCATGCAGTTCTGTTTGGAAGTTTGAATTGTTTAAATACCCGTGCATCCTTTGAGTTAAGTCTTGTAGGTATTCTAAAATGTAGTCCGTAGAATTAAGCTGATTGTTTGCTGTAGATAACATAAACCAAAGTGTGTTTGGATTAGTAAGCATCCCGTGGAGGGCTGAAGAGAGAAGATCGCAAGAAACCATAGAAGTAGAGTCGAATAACTCAATAGCTTTCTTTTCACCTTTAACCACCGATCTAGTAAAGTTATTCTTATTAGGAATGTTATACTCGGCTAACTCTTGCCAATGAGTTTCCCAGTTCCCACGCATACTTTTTAAATGATTCTTACTTTGTATTATCTGTTCAGGAGTCTTTTTCATTATCCACGCTTCTTATTGTATGATTGAAGATAGTTAGTCATGTTAGTTTGTTTACTGCCGGGTGTATCAAGTAAAGTTTCGTACATTTTTTCTACCCCAACTCTTGATTTAAAATCTGGATCTGCCCCGCCCTTTTCTTTAGCAAGTAACTTTCGGGCCTCCTCATAAAAACCAAAGGAGTCATAGGGACTACGATTTGCATCTCCCCCAGCCTGATGTCCCTTATTTAATAAATCATCTAATTTCTTCTTAGTGGCTGTATCGAAAGTATTACCCGCATAGATTTCATCTTTGACCTTTTGGTAATGTTCATCTGCCTGCGCCTTCAATTTTATTGGGTCTGGGCCTTTCCTGTTCTTATTATTGCTGCTCATGCTACCACCTCATTATATCGTAATCGGATTCAGACTCTCTCTGCAAGTCTTTCGTAGCCGATGTTTTAGCGTCGCCCCTGAAACCAACAGCAAAATATCTCATGGCATCAGCCGCATGAGAAGCCCAGTTATGTCTAGGTCTAGCTTTGAATATTTGTTCCTTGTGGTCAAATACTCTTTCGTATGATCTTAGCGCTTCTATGCCCCAAGCGCAAGCTTCTCGATCAATCCACATCCGAGGCAATACTCCACGCACTGCATGAATACCATCTTCGATGCCTAACTTCTTTACCGTTTCTATATTCTTTAATCCTAACTCTCGCAAAGCCTCAAGCCTTGTTTTCCCGGTGCTTAACTCCCGAGCCTTCACATCATGGGGTAAGAAATGATAAGCGTAAGTATAGGGTTTCTTTTGTAATTCTTTCACTATATAGTCTAGTCCTCGTCCCGAGATTTCCATATAGTCCACGACGTGCAACTCTCTACCAACTTCTTGAATAAACCAAATAGCAGTAGAATCATCAATGCCCAAATCCCAGCCGGTATACACAGTAGTATGAGAATCGTAAGGAACCCGGGAGATTCTCTTATCTCTTTCCATTTCTGCCATCTCATTTTTATAGTATGCACCAACAAGAGCCGCAGAGAAACTACATTCATATTCCTGGTCAAATTCTTCCGGCGACATAAACTGCGCTGCACTCTCCAGCTCCGTCAATGGAATTATCTTTGTCTCACTCGACTTAAACAGAGCCACGAACCACTCATTAGGATCAGCCTTCCTCGCCATCATATACAATTCGTGAGCATGATTAGATCCTTTAGGAGTAAAAATAAAAATCGCCCAGCCTAATCTATCAGATAAAGCAGGTCTAACCACCTCACTCCAGACCCTAGGATCACACTCGGCATACTCATCTATCACCACTCCATCTAAATAAATCCCCTTCAATGTACCCGGGTTCTCGGACCCGAGGAGCATGATCCGGATATACCCAGTAGCACAAGGAATATCCACCCGGAGTTCAGACTCGTTGATTGTTGTACCTGGGACCTGGGCTACAGCATCCTTAAGGTAAGTCCAAGCAATACGCTTCGAGGAACCATAAGTAGGTGATATGTAAGCATACTGTGGATTCTTCCGCTTGCATCTAAATGCCTTATCTAGAATCTCATTTATAGAAAGAACCGTCTTGCCAAACCTACGATGACAGATCAGCACGTTAAAACGCTTCAACTTAGAGTGTATATATTCTTGATGGGGCCTCGGAGCATATTGTGTGGAAACTATTTCCGCCATTAATCCGCCTTCTTTGGTGTCTTGTTCGGGTTTACCACAGCTACCAATGTATTAACTTCAGCCGCCGCTATTTTGGCTTGCTCGGCTTCAATAGTTCCAAGCACGTCTTTCTCCTCGTATCCAAGGTCCCCGGGTCGTCTGATACCAGTCTCAACTTGGATGATGCCGACACCGATTTTGCCTTGAATTGTGGTTTTTTTACCAAAGCGAGATGGGTCTGCAGTTTCGGATAAGTGCTTGAAGGCATCGACTTTGAGCCTACCAAGTGCAACTTCGTCTTTGTCTGCTTTCGTTTCGTTTGCGATCTCCTCGATCTTCTCGAAGAAGATCTCCGCCCGGTCCTTCCTCGCCTCATCTACCGCCTCGGCAAAGTCTGGATACGCTTTCCGCATCTTGCAGTACTCCGGATATGTGATATTGTGATCGGCACATACCTTCCTTATACCACACCCATCTAATATCCCCACACAAAAGCTATCAATAAAAAGAGCAGAATATTGTATAGCAACAGGCAGATCAACAAGTGGTACCCAGCGCCGTCTTCCTTCCACCAAAACTGAACGGTACTTGTGTAGGTCCTTATAAGGGACCGTTGCCACCATCGTTTCACCAGTTTCAATATCTATCGCCTCCGGTTGTCCATTGTCATTAATGTATAAGTAATGCTTTTTTTCATCAAACACTAATAACCCATCGGTTTCCGCGGTTTTGGTTTGGGCTTCGGTTTTCTTTTCGCCATGGTTATACACTAATATTATCGGGGGATTCTTTCAAATGCTATTTATGGGGTACTGCGTCATTAGTTTTGGAAATTTGCTCTCCGTCTCCTATAGGGACTTAAAGAACGTTATCGGCGTAGATGGCCATGGGGTCAAGGGGGGACCTACCTAGCGACACAATTTTTTCGATTTATATATAATAGACCCCGCCGCTCACGACTCGAGGTCCAATAACATATACTCACCCCTTCACTGGTATATAAAGACCTTGCCCTATGCCATTGAACGTCTTACATGGCAACCTCGTAACAATTACACTATAGCCATGCCTATATGCAACACAGTACCCACACACATGGCATGCATGTTGCTTACTTATTAAGCAACGAAAGGAGAACCAATGCAACGACGTATACAATACCCAATTGATAAACCTATGGTAAAGATTACATGGAGCAATTATATGCCTTACCTCTTTGCCATTGCTATAGTATTGCTTACTAAACTATTCAACTAAGGGAGTTACCATGTCCAATGAACTGCAAGTGTTGTCAGTGATCTATAATGTAATAGCATCACTGGCACTAGTCCTAATGATTTATATGAAACTAGCTGGTGCCCTATGTTCCTAGCATCTTGTGTGCTAGTAGCACTACTGCCGGCTGGTAGTTACAATGGACCCCGGGCCACTATAATAGATGATGCAAATCTACGCATCACGGTCCGAGGTCCTGTCAAGTACAAAGTTTACTTGTGCCAAGCGCCCAGGTCCACCAAAAGGTATGAATATAGCATCAAGATTCGACGAAAATAGGCCATTTGGACATGGACATGACGATTCTCGCCTCTATACTCCCCAGTGTACTACTATAACGCTCTATACACATAGCGTTATACACCTTATATATACCATATTCAAAAACTTTAAAGATAATCTATATTTCATGTCTTAATGTCCAAAAGGATCCAGGACCTCGGAATAATTGAAAAAACGATGGACACGACTTTGGACATGGTACCATTAAGATAATGTCCAAATTACCCACAACGTGTCCAGCACAACACAGCGCAGAAAAATGATCATGTCCATTTAAAGCAACACAATAGATCTGACAAAAATTGGACACGATAATATTGACAACATCTGCGCAACGTTTATATTGACCGTAGCTAACAAAACGGAAGGAAAAAAACATGAATAAAAAGCAATTAATAGTGCTAAGCGCTATACTTACAACA
>Ga0307379_10009391_pt1 | contig 13066 bp, 14 predicted proteins | sample UN2MG_FD_202237 | JGI IMG/M metagenome (GOLD analysis project Ga0307379, IMG submission 202237) | Soil microbial communities from Risofladan, Vaasa, Finland - UN-2 | ecosystem: Environmental > Terrestrial > Soil > Coastal area > Acid sulfate soil | place: Finland: Risofladan, Vaasa | collected... | reverse complement strand
GAAAAATATTTTGCCCCTCTCGTGGAAACCCCCTATCCATAAGCTGCCCCTTTTCACCGAGAATTGCTGGCGCGGACGGGTGTGCGCGTTTGATGAGGGAGTTGAGGGTGAGGCGTCAGAAGAATCATTAAATCATTTTTCTTTAATGATAACTTTCGAAATTGAGAAAAATTACAGAAAAGGCTTATATCTCTTCAGATATCTCAGTATGCCTGATCATCTTGCCCTTGCACATGTAAATAATCATCTCGGCAATGTTCGTGGCATGATCAGCGATCCGTTCGAGATACTTGGCAATATATGTTCTCTTTATGGCCAAGGGAATGATCTTCGGATCCTGGAGCATGAGGGAGAGGAGTTCTTCAAAATTTCTTACCGTAAGGTCATCCACCTCATCATCTCTCTTGATCACTTCATAGGGAAGGCGTGAACACCCTGTGATAAAAGCATCAAGGGCATCCCGAACCATTACTTGAGCGATTTCCGCCATTTTCGGTATGTTCACAAAAGGTTTTAACTGCGGCTCCTCATTCAACTCTATCGCCCTTTCCGCGATATTGACAGCCATGTCTCCCATTCTCTCAAGGTCGGTAGTGATCTTCATGGTAGTGGTAATTAATCTCAGGTCCCTTGCCTTTGGCTGTCTGAGGGCGATTAAGCGTACGCATTCCTCATCTATCTTCACATCGAGCGCATTGATCACGTGATCACGCTTAATGACTTCTTTTGCGAGTTCGCTCTCCCTGTCAACGAGGGCTTTTACGGAATCGCGTATCGCGTTCTCGACCATACAGCCGAGTTTCAAAACCATTTCCCTTAGTTCTTTTAATTCATCATCAAAAATAGCCATTATCCGAATCTCCCTGTAATGTATTCTTCTGTGAGTTTATTATGCGGATTCACAAATATCGTATCCGTGTCCCCGAATTCAATTAATTCCCCCAAATACATAAATGCGGTATAGTCAGCTATCCTCGCAGCTTGCTGCATATTATGCGTAACAATCAGTATCGTTACTTCTTTTTTTAATTCACTTATAAGGTCTTCAATCTTGGAGGTTGCTATCGGGTCAAGGGCCGAGGTAGGTTCATCAAAGAGCAGTATTTCAGGCTCTGTAGCCAATGCCCTCGCTATACAGAGCCTTTGCTGCTGCCCGCCTGAAAGATCAAACGCAGGCTTATCAAGCCTGTCCCTTACCTCATCCCATAATGCGGCACCCCGCAGAGATTTCTCTACCGTCTCGCTGAGAAGGCTCCTGTTGCTGGTTCCCCTCACCCTGAGACCATAGGCGACATTTTCGAATATCGACTTTGGAAAAGGGTTTGGTTTTTGAAACACCATACTGATCCGCATTCTGACCTCGATCGGATCTACGTTCGGAGAGATAATATTGATATTGTCCGGATGGAGCATGATTTCACCGGTATATTTATTGTGGGGATAAAGGTCATGCATCCGGTTAAAACACCTGAGATAGGTTGTCTTCCCGCATCCTGATGGCCCTATGAGGGCTGTAACCTTCTTCTCAGCAACGGAAAGATTGATATTCGTCAGGGCATGCATATCTCCATAATAAAAGTTGAGATTTTTAACTTCCGCTTTAATCGTTTCGTTTACCATTTTATCTTTTTCCTGAATTTATATCGTATATAAATCGCCACTCCATTCATCAGGAGCGTCATTCCCATGAGAACAATACCTGCTGCGGCAGCATTCATCTGGAACGCTTTCTGGGGTCTGGAAACCCAGTTGAACATCTGTATCGGCATGACCGTGAAAGGATCCATGAGCCATTTGAACGATATAAACGGAAATTCTGATGTTACGGGCGGGGCTGGAAGAAAGGCGATGAATGTCAATGCCCCGACTGTTATTATAGGCGCAGTCTCACCGATCGCCCTCGAAAGGCCGATAATGATTCCGGTTAGTATGCCTCCCATCGAATAAGGAATAATATGCCACCGGACCGTTTGCCACTTGGTTGCCCCGAGAGCATAGGAGGCCTCCCGGATCGACCCCGGTATCGCCCGTATTGCTTCCCGCGTTGCCATAATCACCATGGGAAGGATGAGAAGGGCAAGAGTTAGCCCTGCCGTAAGAATAGTCTCACCAAACTTAAGGAGGTAGACAAATAATCCCAGGGCAAGAAGTCCGTAAACAATCGACGGGACACCTGCAAGATTTGCGATATTGATTTCTATGATGTCGGTAACCCAGTTTTTCCGGGCATATTCCTCCAGATAGATACCTGCTGCTACACCGAGCGGGATAGCGGCACCTGCCGTTACGAGAAGCACCAGGAAGCTCCCAACCCAGGCTGAAAGTATGCCTGCTTCTTCCGGGAAACGCGAAGGGAACGAACTAAAAAATTTGTATGATAACCTCGGCGCACCATCTATAAAGAGGTCGATCATGAGTACAAGAAGCAGAACGAGACCGACCAAAGTCGATAGAAAGCCGATAATCCAGAAAACGCCGTTCCAGTATTTACTGATTCTAATTCTCTGTTTGATATCTTCCATCGATTAATAAACTTCCCTGATGCGTTTGCGCAGCCAGAAACCTATCAGATTAAAAACAAGCGTCATCATGAAGAGCGTGATTCCGGCGGCAAAAATTGTCTTGTATTCAATCGTACCATGAGGGACGTCACCGAGGCTTACCTGAACAATATACGCTGTGAGTGTCTGAACCGGCTCAAGGGGATTGACAGAAAAATTCGGCATCATCCCTGCTGCAATCGCAACAACCATTGTCTCTCCGATAGCCCTTGATATGCCGATGATGAATGCAGCAGCAATGCCGGAAAATGCCGCTGGGATGACGACTTTAAAAGCGGTTTGAAGTTTTGTTGCACCCATGGCATAAGAGCCCTCTTTAATATGCATTGGCACGGCCTTCATTGAGTCCTCACTCACGGAACTCACATAGGGAATAATCATGATTCCCATGATGATACCCGGGCTCAGTGCATTAAAGCCTGAAAGATCGGGGAGAAATTTTTGCAGAACCGGCGTCAGAAAGAGCAGGGCAAAATATCCATAGACAACTGTAGGCACAGCGGCCAGGAGTTCGAGGACCGGTTTAATGATCTCCCTCATTCTGTGGGGAGCATACTCACTCAAATAAACAGCCACCATTAAACCGAGTGGCAAAGCAACGAGGAGTGCGATGGATGTTGTCAACAGTGTCCCGGTAACGAGGGGAAGAATGCCGAATTTTGGCTCGAAGAAAAGTGGGGTCCATTCTTTTTCAGTTAAAAACTCCTTAAGCGATACAACCTTAAAAAACCCATAGGATTCGTATCCCAGAACAATAACAATACTGATCGTTATTAATACAGAAGAGAGGGCACACAAGAAGAGACTGGTCTCGATGATTCCTTCCTTGATTTTCTTTGACATGTGTATCGCCATATCAGAAAAAAGTAAGATTCTATTTCTTTGATTCTTCGATTTTGAGCAGGTCCTCTATTTTAACCCCTACATGGCCCTCACCGACAAACATGCTGCCCTTTTTCATTTTAGAAAATCTTTCCTGGGCAAGGGTATAAGCCTTGGCAGGGAGGGGAACATATTTGGCCTGTTTAACAAGTTTCTGGGAGTTTTTCAGATAATAGTCCACAAACTCTTTAACCTCTGGTTTTGCTGCAGATTTCGTGTTTATATAAATAAATAGGGGCCTCGAAAGTGGCTGATAGGTTCCATTTTCAACGGTTTGGAGAGATGGGACAATTGGTCCCTTGCCTCCATCAACTGGGGCAACTTTTAGCTTATCTTTGTTCTCCTCATAGTATGCGAGACCAAAATACCCGATGGCGTTTTTATCACCAGCGACTCCCTGCACGAGGACATTGTCATCTTCACTCGCGGTGAAATCACCCCGTGATGCCTTTGCCTTCCCAACAATCGCTTCGGTGAAATATTCGAACGTACCGGAATCAGCACCCGGCCCGAAGAGTTTCAGCGGTGCATCCGGCCATTCCGCTCTTACCTGGTTCCACTTGGTTACCTTGCCCTTTGCTTCAGGCTCCCATATCTTTTTCAGGTCTGCAACTGTCAGGACTTTCACCCACGTATTCTTGGGATTCAATACAACAGCAAGCCCGTCGTAAGCGACCGGGAGCTCGATGAATTCGATTCCCTGTTCCTGGCATGCTTTGATTTCAGGGTCCTTAATGGGCCTTGAAGCGTCAGAGATGTCTGTTTCACCCCTGCAGAACCTTTTAAAGCCTCCGCCGGTACCTGAGATACCTACCGTCACTTTAACCGAGCCTTTTTTGGCCTTCTGGTACTCTTCTGCCACTGCTTCAGTAATCGGATAGACGGTACTGGAACCGTCTATTTTAATGATCTTGTCTTCTGCCTTTTCTGGCATGGAACATGACAATGTTACAACTGCGAGCATCACAAAATATAAGACAAATTTCTTTAACATATAAGCCTCCTTTGTATTATTTGTAAATGAGTATAAGGGAATTTTGTTACAGGAATATGAAGGGAATGTTAATTGTTTATGAAAAATGGCACACGTAGGGAAGTGATGAAAGAGTCATTACCCTCTTTGATAACGCTTCAGAATCCTGCCCGTGGACACCTCCTGAAATCAAACGCCTTAACTGGTCCACTATAGTGCTTATCGCTTACTTATACTTATATTTCAAGACTCTATAGCCCTTGCTGCGTATGCAAGCTTAAAAGTGTATATGCAGTCGAAGGTGAACTCAAAGAATGGTTGAGAAAAGAGCTAAAAGCTGCCTGACAAATGGTTTAATGCCTTTATACCGAACTTCTTCAGGCTCCTGGTCAGAGCGTGCAAGGGAAGTCCCATCACATTAAAGAAATCCCCTTCTATCCTTTTGATTAGCACGGCACCAAGCCCCTGAACTGCATAGGCACCGGCCTTGTCTAAAGGCTCACCTGATCTGATATATGCCTCTATCTCATTCACACTCAGCCTCTTGAAAAAGACCTTTGACTCAACCGATGTGGTTAATTCTTTTTTAGTTGCTGTATCTATTATCGTAAATCCTGTGATTACTGAATGGGCTTTCCCGCTCAGGATCTTCAACATCTCCTTTGCCTGTTCCTTGTTTCGGGGCTTACCGAAAAACCTGCCTTCCAATACTACAATAGTGTCAGCCGCTATAACGAGAGCATTTCTATACCTGTGAGCAACGTGCCTCGCCTTTTCGCTTGAAAGGAATCTGGCGAGATCATGAGGCTTCAGTCCAGGGTCCAATTTCTCTTTGTAATTACTCTTATCAACCTTGAATTTCAAGCCGGTTTTTTCGAGTATTTCCCTCCTTCTTGAAGAACCTGATGCAAGTATAATTGTCCTTATATTAGACATATTGGCCCGCAATAAAACCCGAGGACCATGCCCATTGAAGGTTATATCCTCCGAGTTGTCCTGCAACATCGACGACCTCACCCACAAAATAGAGGCCTGGCACCTTCTTTGCCTCCATGGTTCTGGATGACAGTTCATCGGTATCGATTCCACCGGCGGTAATCTCTGCCTTTCTATAACCCTCGGTATCTTGAGGACGTATTGTCCATTGATGTACCTGTTGCGCTATATCCTTAAGCTCCTTTTCTGTATATCGGCATAATGGCTTTGACGGTGCATGTAATGCACACCACAGGTGGCTGAATCTCCTCGGGAGATATTCTGAGAGAAGGTTGCTCAGCTCTATCCTGCTCTTGCGCTTTGATGTTAAAAGGTCATAAGCATCCCTGTCAGGCATCAAATCGATAGTGATTTCATCCCCGCGATCCCAGTACAAAGAGGCTTGCAGAATTGCAGGACCACTGAGACCCCTGTGGGTAAATAGAACTTTTCCCCGGAACTGCCTTCCTCTGCAGCTAACCGCAGCATTAAAGGAAACACCGCTTAATTCATTGAATTTTTGCAGATCATGCCTTTCGAATACGAGAGGGACCAAAGCCGGTTTCAACTGGGTGATCTTCAGGCCAAATCTCGCAGCAATGCGGAATCCCATGTCCGTTGCCCCAAGTTCAGGATAGGATAAGCCACCTGTTGCGATTACGAGCGCCCGCGCTTCTATACTGCCAAAATGCGTTGAAACGAAAAAAAGACCTGCTTTCGTTCTTATACTTCCTGTTCTGCAATTCAAGTGTATTTCTATACCGGCCTTATTGCATTCCTCATGAAACATCCTGACAATGTCCATTGACGTCCCGCGGCAGAATAGCTCTCCTTTCTCATTTTCGTAATATGTTATCCCGTAACTTTCCAGCATGGCGATAAAATCATGAGGACTAAAACGAGCGAGTGCGGATTTGCAGAAATGGGGATTTGCGGACAGATAATGGTCAGGCCTCAGATGTATATTGGTAAAATTACAGGATCCGCCCCCTGAAACCCTGATCTTTTTCCCTATCTTGTCCATATGCTCAAGGACGAGAACCGAGCGTTTCCTCTTCCCAGCTTCTATTGCGCACATAAGCCCGGCAGCCCCCGCTCCAATGATAACGACATCCGTTTTAAGCAGGACCCTTTTATTCTGCATTACTTCCCGGACATCTCCCTCTATGCTGCCCTTTTACGATTTCTTTCGCTCCTGGCGACGGCGACCTGCCTTTTCAGAATCATGCAGGATACTGCCCGTTGGCGATGGTTTTTCTTTCCGGTGTATTTCCCGATATTCTTTTCTCTGTGGCTGTGCAACTTTCTTTATATCATGCCTCGGCTTCTTGCGATAACCGGTTACTATCATTTCCTCTGTCAGTGGCATAACCGGTATCTTCTGTCTGATTAATTCCTCAATGTCCGGAAGGGAGTGGACGTATGCCTCGCAGGCAAGGCTTATCGCCCTGCCACCTGCTCCAGCACGGGCTGTTCTGCCAATCCGGTGCACATAGTCTTCCGAATCGTGGGGAAGGTCGTAGTTGATCACATGCGTCACCCCTTCGATATGGAGCCCCCGGCTCGCCACATCCGTAGCCACAAGAATTGGTAATGTTCCGCTCCTGAAACGGGAGAGCACCTTCATCCGTATTCTCTGATCAAGGTCTCCGGTGATTGCAGCAGCAGCATAACCATTAGCATTCAGGATAACTTCAAGCCGTTCGGCTGCAGCCCGGGTATTGCAGAAAATGAGATAACGACCGCCGGGCTCACGTCTGAGGATTCCGAGCAAAACACCAAACTTTTCGGAGGTACCAACGTGATAGATTTCCTGTTCAACCTGTTCCACCGTCACCTTTTCGGGTGTTACCGCAAAATGCTCGGGATTATTCATATGCTCGTAGCAGAGTTCAAGTACGCGGTTGGACAGGGTTGCGGAAAAGAGCATGGACTGCCGTCTGTTGTAAGGAGACATTTTCCTGAGGATGTACCGGAGGTCGCTGATAAAGCCCATGTCGAAAAGACGGTCAGCCTCGTCGATCACGAGGAACTGAGTATTTCTCAGGTTGTATACTTTCTGCTTAAGATAATCGATGAGCCGGCCAGGCGTTCCGATGAGCACGTCAAAACTCTTTGAAATCTCCTCGCGCTGCTTCAGATAGTCGATGCCCCCATATACAGGAACGATCCTGAAGCCAGCGGGACCGCCAAGCAGTTTTGCCTCGGCATCTATCTGGATTACAAGTTCCCGGGTTGGTGCGATAATGAGGGCCCGTGGTGAGGGTCCCCGTCCCGACGAACGCACCGCAAGCATGCGTGAGAATAATGCAATCAGAAACGCAGCGGTCTTGCCCGTACCTGTCTGAGCCTGGGCTGCGATGTCTTTGCCCTGCAACGCCTTAGGCAGAGTCAGAGCCTGTACCGGCGTACACTCAGTAAATCCCGCGGCCCTGATTCCTTGAAAAACCTTTGCAGGGATATGCAGTTCTTCAAATCTCACTATTTTTACTATACCTTAATCAAGTTAATCCATAAAACTATCCTGAACCTGAAAGTCCAATATCCCGGCAAATTAGACTCACACAAAAATTGCGATTGCGAAAATAATACGGCAGAGAGGGCAACGACTTAAAAGTGACAAAGCTTCTCGACGGGCAGGAGGAAACGGCCTTCCAGAATTGATTTCCGTTTTTACTCCGCAGAATCGTCAGGAGGCTTGGGAGTGGCGAGGTTCACAGGACTTACCTCGAAATAGGTCAGTTCCTACCAAATTAATTATCCCTCTTTATCTCCTTGTAACAAGAAGAATTTCGGATGTTATCAAGGTCTTTATCTTTCTCCATAATGTTCCAGTCTTTAAACCCATTTTCCACGCTTTTTCTTAACTGTTCACAGGCTCTTACGGAGTATATACACGCGGTGTTGTAATAGGGGTAGGGATTTTTTGGATTCAGTTCAATGGTTTTAGTGTAGTCATCAATAGCATCGTCATATTGTCCTTTTGCATAATAGGCATTCCCACGATTGAAGTAAGCCTTCTCATATCTTGGTTTTGCCTTAATCGCAGTGTCGTAATCAGTAATCGCTTGGTCATATTGTCCTTTTCCTGCATAGGCAATCCCACGGTTCGCATAAGCTATGCCCACGTCATCTACTTCTGTCTCCCTATTTATTTGTCTTGTACACTCTCTGATAGCGTCATCATATTTTTTTATCTTAATATATTCGTAACACAAATCTGTTGCGTAGCAAACAGAAGTGACGGCATTCGTGATCATCAAGAAAAAAACTCCGACAAATCTTGATCTCATAAAGATCCTCCTATTTAATAACCGGGATTAAAGCATGTTGATCCCGTCACCATTAAGAGTTGGGGATTGACCAATTGGGGAGAGCGTGCTCCAGCTGTGCGACCTGGCGCTTCCGCAGCACACACTTGGATTGTCAGGACCTGTCGGTCTCCGATCAATACCGGGGCGGTGCTGGAGGCGGCGGATAGCCTGCAGGAGGCGGGGACTCCCATCCGGTTGACGCCGGGGGTTCCGGAGATGTGAAACGCCCGTAGGCGGGAATCCGGTTCCCCTTCGCATACATGCACTGCAGGTATGCATGGTCGTAGCGACGCTGAGCTTCGTAGTAAGAGCCCGAAGCGTAGCTGGTACCTGTGGCGCTCCCGAAGAGCAGCCCGCTGCCAGCGCCAATAGCCGCGCCAGCACCCATATCGCCCGATGCACTGCCAATAGCCGCGCCAGCCGCGGCACCCAGGAGCGTGCCAACGACAGCGCTCTTCACTGCCGCGTCCTGTCCAGCCTGTTGACCGGTTACTCCGCCCACCTGCTCGTAGGCGAACTGGCGACAGACGGCGTCTTCAATACGGAACTGCTCAAAACTCTTGCCTGTGCCCGGAAGGGACATGACACTGGGTCCGCTCGGCATTGTCGCGCACGCTGCGAGCGATGAGACCATAACGAGGAGTGAGAACATCAGCAATCGACGCATAGCATTACCTCGCTTGCTCAGACGGCGGCTCCGCTGGCACTGTCTGCCAGCCGCCCGGGCATTCCTTAACATACGGGTAATAAGTCTTTGAATCGGAGCAGTAGTACCAGACGCCGGACGGTGTGGAAGATGGCTTGGACTGGTACCGCTCAATGTAAACCGGCGGCTCCGCCGGCACTTCGACTGTAGGAGCGTAGTAAGGGTAGTTATAAGGTTGATAAGGAGGGTAGTAATAAGGTTGATAAGGATAGTAATAGGACTGGTTATACCACGGTGAGCCCCAAAATGGGCCGCCAATCACTACACCCACATTGCCCCGGTAATAGCCACCTTGATGACCTCCGCCCCGGTAATAGCCACCTTGATGACCTCCGCCCCGGTAATAGCCACCTTGATGACCTCCACCCCCTGAGGAGCGGTCAGCGGATGCCACGCCGCTTGCCATCAGAGATAGCGCCAGCGCAACTATGATCAATGTCAGCCTAAGAGATCGCATTTTTTCTTCCCTCATACCCTTACGAATCTATAAATATATACTATGTCAAAATAATGTTGTTGTCAAATCGGAAGAGATGAATCACGCATGGTACAACATGGATGATTAGATCATATCTTTCCTACCGCAGCCAGGTAAATCGCAAACTCCTCAGTTCCATCAACTCCCAAAAGCTGATCCATCATCTCCTGGTGATAGGCAGCAACTGCACAGGTGCCTCCTCCGATTGCTGCACTGGCTAAATAGAGGTTCTGGCAGACATGCCCGGCATCGATCGCTATAACCTTATGTGCTGCGAGATGGTACCGCCATTCCATGCGATAAGGGATGGCGGTCCATATAAAGGTCACCGGGGCTTTCCCGATGAACGACTGGTAAAACGTTGCAGTTACGATGTCATCTGATAGGTCTTTATTTTTTGATACCAAAAGCAGTTGATGTTCGATCGGCAGATAACGGTATATACCTGTCTCCAATCCTGCAACGTTCAAGATGCAAAGGTACGTCTCAAGGGCATGGCGGCAGCCGGCAGAAGGTACTGTCCGGAAAGCAGCGGTTTCATCTCTTATTTTTGTTATGCCCTGGGTAGCCCACAGGAGGAAGGACAGATCTTCCAGGGTAAGCGGGTCAGCCTTGAAATTCCTGTAGCTTCTCCGGTTTTGTATGACGGAAACGAGATCCTGGCTGGCAACGTTATGCCAGTTGTCTTTTGTTACAAGATCGATGCGATAGCTATCTGCAGCGTAAGGCTTTTCAACAGGTGGTGGAGCTATCCCCTTACTTTGATCAGTATGTCGGAAATCGATACGCTGACGAATAGTATCTTTGAGAAAATTTCGATATTCTTCAAATAAATTTTCCATCGCGACGATTGATATGTTTTTTATCTAAACTATGGATTCTGTATGTTTTTTTATTTCTTAACACCTTGTTCTTTATATCCAGCACCCTCCTCCACGAACATTGATTTCGCGGCACCACATACAGGGCAAACCCAGTCATCCGGCAATTGCTCAAAAGGTGTACCTGGGTTAATCCCGGAATCAGGGTCTCCCAGAGCAGGATCATAAATATAACCACATGCTGTGCAGACATATTTTTTCATCGTATAGTCCTCCTTCAGTACAGTTGTATATAGATTATAATGCTTTGCACCATTGATATTGTTATCAACTAAAATCGACAGGGGCGTGTACCAAAAACACCCCTGTCAGGTAACCCATTTTCATACTAACAGGAACTCTTGCATTTGCACGTCAGTGATGCTCTTTTTGAGACCTTTCTGATTTTCATACAAACACCTCCTTTCGTAGGAGTAACCAGGCTTCATGCCAGGATTGCTGCATATTCTTACACGAGCTGAACATTACCCGAATGCTCGATGCTTCGATTCATGAAAACGACTGAAGATAGTTTAAATAACTATGTATAATTTGTAAAGTAATTTAATTATATATTATATCTTTCTGTTTCTGACAGCTGCTTCTGTTTCCGGGAAAAATTCCCCGTTGCCCATTCAGCTATCCTCACCGCTCTGTAGGAGAATATGTCCTCAAGCGGTGACCCGATCAGAATATGATGTACAAACTTTCCGATGAGACCAAAAGGAAGGCGGTATGTCATGATATCCTTTATGCGAGTTCCGTCTGACACTTCTTCAAACGTATGAAGATGTTCCCAGGATCTGTAGGGGCCGGTAATCTGCATATCAGTAAATCTCTCAGGAGGGCTATACTGTCTGATTCTGCTTCTCCATCTGGTTCTCCACAACCATGGCAACCACTTGATGCTGTAGTCGTATCCAGCACCCTCGAAGACCCTGGCACCGGCATCGGGATCAATCATTCTGAAATCAAGCCAGTCCGGGGTGATCTCGAAAAAATTCCGCGGATCCTCGAAAAAAGCAAACACGCGCTCTCGCGGTAACTGGATAACTTGGGATGTCCTGAGCTGATACATATTCGCATTGATCCTCCGGAACATGATGCTGAATGAAAAAGGGAGTAGAGACCTGTCAACCAAATTTAAACCCCTCACATATTCTTATTTTTTTCAATAACCCGCGTTGTTTATAAAGCAGACGGCAGATATTGTATTTGAGCGGATTTGAATTCTGTCGAAGGCAGAATTCACCTCGGAGGTCGATACGACCGAGAATGAGCGAAAATACTGTATCTGTCGTCTTGTTGATGAATAATATAGGATAATAGATTTTCAAATAGTTCTTTCTAATATACATACAATAAAATAATGTGCCCTCCCGAGGGCTTGGGAGGGCACAGAGGGGTTAATAAGTGCTCTTTATCTGGCTTAAAGAGCGACCTGAAGGGTTAGCTGCACTCTCTTATCATCGGTTTTCCCTTTTTGCTCATAATCCACATGGTCATAATCGAGGAGGACCATGTTCTTATGCTGTTTGTCGATATGATAGGCAGCGCCGATAATATATCTTGTGTTCTCATCATCATCTTGATCGTCATTCGGATCAAATTTATCATAGCGGCCGATGATGCTGAATTTTTTATGAGGTTTAATTTCAGTGTAAAGGGAGTATCCGTCTTTATCGTTTTCATCTCCGCCACTCTGTCTGCCTTCACCCCAATAATACTGGCCCGTAAGAGCTACATATTCGTGCTCAAAACTTGCAAATCCGTTATTTACCGTCCAGTCAGGTTTTGTATCCGTGTTACCTTTACCCCATATTCCGAAATAGGACAATTGTAAGCCGGGGACAATATCCGGCAGTGGCCGAATGGTAAGCCTTGCCTCAACCGGCTTGTTCTGGTTTTTTTCAGATGCATGGTATCCAGCGCCGTTATACATTCCTACTGCCATGCTCCCATAACGGCCGGGATATTCATGGTTTACGGTTTCCTGGTATTCCTTTGGCATTTCTCCGCCAAAAAGAGAGACGAACGTTACGCCGAGATCAGCTGAATTGAAAAGACTATTTCTCTCCATGAACATAGTATCCTGGCAACGGTACCAGTTCACATGCTCCTCAAAATCAAGCCATGGCATATGGACGACACCGACTTCAAAGAAGGGTTTCGTGAAAAACGCAAAGTCAGGGAGTTTGAATTTTCCATAAGCATATTTTATTCTCACTGCGATTGAACCGTCGAAATTATTCGCCGGGTCACCTGCTTCCTCAGGATCCTTTATGGTCGTCACATCGAACGTCATATGCGCGTCAAA
>Ga0307379_10009387_pt1 | contig 13068 bp, 13 predicted proteins | sample UN2MG_FD_202237 | JGI IMG/M metagenome (GOLD analysis project Ga0307379, IMG submission 202237) | Soil microbial communities from Risofladan, Vaasa, Finland - UN-2 | ecosystem: Environmental > Terrestrial > Soil > Coastal area > Acid sulfate soil | place: Finland: Risofladan, Vaasa | collected... | reverse complement strand
CGAGGTTCCATACAGCCCAGGGCAACGCCCTGGGTAGTCGGTGCGGCAAGAAGCCAAGCCCTGCAAGGGCGGAGTATACGGCTGTGTGCTGGGTATACGTAAGGCCGCCCTTGCAGGGCTCGACTCTGGGGTGGGCGGCGCATTTCCCCCAGCCCTTCGGACTGGGCTGTACGGCACTCCGGCCCTTCAGGCCTTATTCGGAGTTGAATGAAGAATGGATGAAGAATGCAGACGGCGACCGCTGCGCGTTCGAGTATACCTTTTATACGCGGATGCCCACGAATCTTTTACACACCCGGACGGCGAAGGGACGGCGATTCAGGCGAGGTAGATCGAGGCAAACCTTTTCGAATATGAGGTGGTATGCTTGCGTGCGAGCGCTACAGCAATTGCGGGGTGATACATCCGCGATCGCGGTTGGCGGCGTCTGCGTCTTTGCTCGAGAAGGGCGCGTGGCCTTTCCTACGGCTTCGGCAGTTCGTAGAATCCATGCCCGATGTGCCGCAGCTTGCCTTGGCGAGCCAGCTCCTGCCAGACGGCTTCGGGCCACTCGTTGGGCGGAATGATGCCAGCGGTGGGCGAGTCTGAACCTTTCGACAGCGGACTGTGGCTGCTGATGCGCGATTCGTCGTCGAGGCGAGTGAGCGCCAGCCGCTTGCGGAATGCCCGCAATGCCCGCTTGCAGGTTTCCGGGTCGGGCACGTCGGGCTGGGGCGCCACGGGGGCGGCGGGGCTGCGAAGCTGATCGAGCAGCTCGGCCAGCCGAACGACGTCCCGCGTCCCCACAACGTGCGTCACGGCAGCGGGCGGCAGATCGGTGTGCTGCAGCAGCTTGTATGTCTGCTTCCACTCGCCTGAAGCCCTTCGGGGGTCATCGTATTTCCGGATGGCGTTCAGCAGCTCGTCGAGCTTCGCCACTGCTGCAGGGTCTATGGCCATGCTGTGGTTTCCAAAGCCTGAAGCCTATCTCCGGCTCCGCCGGTTCAGGACTGGTGAATCAGCGGCTGGGCCGCTGCGGCGTTATTCGATGAGGGTAACCGACCAGTAGGCGTCGTCGACGAAGTACCGCCAGGTTTTGTACTTGTCGGACTGCAGCTTGAGCCGGATGAGCGGGCTGCGCTTGGGCTTGTATGGCTGGCGGATGAGGCGCATACAGGCTTCGTCGGGCGTTCGGCCGCCTTTCTTCACGTTGCAGTCGGTGCAGCAGCACACGATGTTTGACCACGTGGCCTGGCCGCCACGCGATCTCGGCACTATGTGGTCGAGGCTGAGCTCGGTGGTGGAATGGCGTCGGCCGCAGTATTGGCAGCGGTTGCCGTCGCGCGCGAAGATGTTGCGCCGGTTGAATTTCACCAGCCTCCTGGGCAAACGGTCGTAGAGCAGAAGGCGGATGATCTTGGGCACACGGATGTCGAGCGAGACGGTGCGCACGTATTCGCTGCCGGCGTCTTCATCGCGGGGGAACCTGCCGCGAAGGGAGGTGAGCTCCATCCAGTTATGGATATCGTAGGAGCTCATGGTGTCGTTGTCGTCGAAGGCGATCACTTCGGCGACTTCCTTGAAGAGCAGGCAGAATGCGCGCTTGGCAGTAGTTACATGAACGGCCATGTAGTTCCTGTTCAGAACCAGTACGCTGCTTTCCAAGGCGCTGGCCGAATTCATACGCAAAGCCTTTCCAACACAGGATCGATGCCGGGTTCCGGGCCGTTCCGTGGCACCTGCTACACCATAAGTATACTATATTCCAAGTAGCAACTCAAGCATGAAACTTGTGGTTCTCCAGCCGCGTTCAGCGGACGGGTGCCTCGGCGGGCGCGGCGAAATCCGCCACCTTGGGGCGCGCCAATCGGTCGTAGTCGGCGTATTTCATCCGCACGGTTTCGCGATGGGTGCCGGATTGGAACACGATATGATCCTGCATCGCGAGTTGGCGGTCGACGAGCAGCTCGATATCGTAGAGGTTGCCGAAAGGCGGTTCGGCGCCGGTTTCGCAATCGGGGAATAGGTTTCGCATCTCGTATTCCTCGGCGAGCCGCACGTCGTCCGCGCCAAGCACCGAGGCGAGCTTGTCTATGTCTACCAGTTGCGTGGCGGGCAGCACGGCCATTACAAACCGGCGGTCCGCCTGGATGATAACCACTTTTGCCAGCATTCGTCCGGGCACGTGTTCGGCCGCGGCTACCTCTTGTGCAGTGAAGCGGGCGGGGTGCGTATGCACCTCGAATTCCACGCCGTTGTCTCGCAGATAGTTTTTGATGTCCATTGCAATTCTCCTGTAAGCGTAAAGCTCCACCATGTAAACCTGTGAAGGGAAATCCGCTGCGCCAACGAAGATCGTAGCGGATGCGGGCGGCGTGCGGGCGTAACGGGGATCGACAGTTGCGCGGAGACTGAATCGGGTGCAACGTCCGCTGCCGGCGGGTGAATGTTTGCGAAAAATCCAGAAATTTTTGTTGAATTTGCACCCAAATACGGATAATCTTATGGGATAGGCCGGAAGTTACGGCCCGGTACGGGCGATATCTCGCCGTTGTTACAACACACCGTTTTTGTTCGACCGATGCAAAGCTCGGGAGAGAGAAGTCTATGGCACTGCTGAGAGTTACTGCTCGCAAGGGCGAATCAATCGATCAGATGATCCGCCGGTTCCGCAAGCGATGCGAGCGCGAAGGCTTGGTGCGCGAGTACAAGCGCCACCAGTATTACGAAAAGCCCAGCGAAAAATCCAGACGCGAAGACCGCAAATCGAAATCCAGGCAACGCAAGATCGAAGCCGAAAAGGTTACTCCGTCGTTCAGGCGGTAGCCGGCTCGGTTTTGCGTGCGACTGTAACCTGGACCAAACCGCGAAGAATCTCCGCCATTCGTTCAACCCTGAAAAGCGAATCGATGGCTTCAAAATGAAGGCCGCGCAGTATGTCGGCTGCTGAAGACGGTTCGAAGACCTTGACGAACGCCTTCAGCAGCAGTGCCCGCATGCCGCGCGCGTCGGCGCTGTATTCCGCTACCGCCAGCTTGCCTCCCGGCTTCAGCACCCTCGCCGCCTCGCGCAAGGCCGCCAGCCGCTGGCCGGCGTCGAGCTCGTGCAGCACCATGAACGCGATCACGCGGTCAAACGACGCTTCAGCAAATGGCAGCTCCTTCACGTCCGCGCACGCAAAAGAAGCTCGCGTTCGCGTGCGCAACGCCCGCTGTATCATTCCCTGCGAGCGGTCCACGCCCGCGGCGCGGCCCGTGTCGCCGGCGGCCATCCCGGCCATCTGGGTGAGCAGGCCCGTTGCACAGCCGAGATCCAGCACGGTTGTTCCCTCGACAACATTCGCGATTTCCAGAAAGCGCCTGCGAATGCGGCGCTCGCCTCCGAGAGGGAGCAGCAGCAGCTTCATGCCCAGATCGTAGACGGGTGCCATGCGGCTCCATTTGCGGTCGGCCGCGCGCGCACGTTGCGCGTCTGCCGGCCCCCACAGCTTCCTCCGCGCGGTTCCGGCGGTGGGCATCGCATTCATCTCCCGATCATCTGCAGGAATTCGTCTTCAGAAATCGTTCTAACGTTCAGCCGCCGGGCCTCGTCGAGTTTTGAGCCGGGGTTCTTACCGACAACGAGGAAGTCGGTTTCGCCGCTTATGGCGGAGAGTGCGCGCCCGCCGGCCTCCTCGACTAGTCGCTTTGCCTCATCGCGGCTGAATTTCTCGAGCGTGCCCGTGAAGACAAACTTGCGCCCGCCGAGCTTTCGGCCTCTGGCACGCAACGGAAGAATCTCGATGCCGCGCTCGTGCAGCTTGCGCAGCACCTTCAGGTTTGCCGGCTGGCGGAAGAATGCGGCCACGGCCCTGGCGATCTCGGGCCCCACCTCGCCCACCTCGTGCAGCTCGCGCTCGCCGGCCTTCTGCAGTGCGTCTAGGTTGCCGAAGCGCGACGCCAGCACGCGGGCCATGTGCTGCCCTATGTGCGGAATGCCCAGCGCGTACAGGAAGCGGTCCAACGGCACGCGTTTGCTCTTCCCGATCGATTCAAGCAGCTTTCGGGCGGACTTGTCGGCGAAGCCCGGAAGCTGCAGGAGGTCTTCCCTGGTCAGCCGGTAGATGTCTGACACGTCCTTCGCCAGGCCGCGGAAAACGAGCTGCGCGGCCGTCTGCTCGCCAAGCAGCTCGATGTTCATCGCGTCATGCGATGCGAAATGCTTCACGAGCTGGCGGAGCTGCGCGGGGCACGAGAGCCCTCCGGTGCAGACGTGAAACGGGCCTTGCTTCACTACCTGCGAGCCGCAGGCGGGGCAGTTGTCGGGCATGTTGAACTCGATCTCGCGGCCGGTGCGAGCCTGCTTGTTCACCTCGGCCACCTCGGGAATAACGTCGCCCGCGCGTGCCACGCGCACCTTGTCGTGGATGCGCACGTCGAGCTTGCGGAGGATGTCCATGTTGTGCAGGGCGGCCCGCGAAACGGTTACGCCGCCCACCTGCACGGGCTTGAGGATCGCGATGGGCGTGATCTTTCCGGTGCGGCCCACCTGCACGGCGATGTCGGCCACCTCGGTTTCGCGCTGCCGCGGCTGAAACTTATACGCCGTTGCCCAGCGCGGGCTGTGCGAGGTGTAGCCGAGCCTGTCGTGGTATTCAAGCTCGTTCACCTTTATGACAATGCCGTCGATCTCGAACTCAAGATCGTCGCGCAACTGCGCCATCTCGTCGTGAAACTCCTCCATCTCGTCCACCGTGCGGCACACGCGATAGCGCGGGTAAACCTTCAGCCCGATATTCGGGAAGTATTTGAGCACTTCGGCCTGCGAGGCGAATGCGCGGCCGTCTACGCGGAGGATTTCGTAGAAGCAAACGTCGAGCGGACGCGACGCGGTGATGCGTGGATCGAGCTGCCGCACCGAGCCGGCGGCGGCGTTGCGCGGGTTGGCGAAGGCGGGTTTGCCTTTTTCCAGCAACTGCTTGTTAAGCGCTTCGAACCGCTTCACGGGCATCAGCACCTCGCCGCGAACGGCCAGGAAGCGGGGCGGCGGCTCACGGCCGGTTCGCAGCACCAGCGGCACAGAGCGGATGGTGGTGAGGTTGCGCGTGACGTTCTCGCCAACGTAGCCGTCGCCGCGAGTAGCGCCATATTCGAGGCGGCCGTCGCGCCAGATCACCTCCACCGAAAGGCCGTCGAACTTCGGCTCGACGACGTACGAAACACCCTTCGCGATGCTGCGGCGCACGCGGCGGTCGAAGTCTTCCACCTTGCGGCGGTCGAAGGTGGATTCGAGGCTGAGCATCGGCACCACGTGCTCGAGCTTCTCAAACTGGGCGGCCGGCTGGCCGCCCACGCGCTGCGTGGGCGAGTCGGGCGTGATGAGGTTTGGAAACTGCGACTCGAGATCGATCAGCTCCTGCACGAGCGCGTCGTATTCCTCGTCTGGAATCTCCGGGGCGTCTTTGACGTAATAGAGATAATCGTGGCGGCGGATTTCCTCGCGCAGTTGCTCGATCCGCCCGGCTGCCTGGCTCTTTGTCACTGTCGCCACGGTCATCGGTGTGCCCCCGCGGTCAGGCTGTTGATCACGTATTGCGCGTTGTTCACGGCATAACCGCCGACGTCGTTATTGAAATAAGCGTAAACGTCCAGCCCGTTTTCGAGCCAATCGGAAATCTCATTCGAGCGTTGGCGAAGCTTGGCATTGGTGTAGTTGCCGTCGTGCGATTCTCCGCCGTGGAAGCGCATGTAGATGAAATCGGCGGTGGCGACGCGCGGGCAGCCGGGGGTGCCGTCGTGAATGCAAAGCGCCACGTTTGCCGCGCGAAGCAGGTCTAGCACCTCTTCGCTGAACCAATCGGTGTGGCGAAATTCGAGCACCCAGCGCTGATCGCGTGCGCGAAGCTCGAGCAAGCCGCGGAGGCGGGCCAGGTCCGGCTTGTAGTTGGGCGGAAGCTGAAAGAGGATCGGCCCAAGTTTGTCGCCCAGCCCGGATGCGCTCGCCATGAGCCTTTCGAGCGGTTCCTCGGGTTCTTTGAGGCGCTTGATGTGAGTGATGTATCTGCTGGCCTTCACCGCAAAGATGAAGCCTTCGGGCGACCGCTCCTTCCACGCCTGGAAAGTTTGGAAGGTGGGCAGCCGGTAGAACGGATTGTTCAGCTCAACCGTGCCGAAGTGCTTGCAGTAGAAGCCGAACCAATGCGAAGTGGGCATGTCTTCCGGATAAAACACGCTTTTCCAGTGCTTGTAGCTGAACCCGGAAGTGCCGATGTATGGTGTTGCCACGCGAAGCCTCCTGCCGCTACCATTCGTCCTCGTGTGTCGGTTCGGGCACCGGCGCGGTGGGGGGTTCATAGGTCTCGCCCTCCTGTGCAGCCTTCTCGGGGTCCTCGCGTTCCACCTCCACGGCCTCTTCGGCAATCTCGGCCGGCGGCTCGTCGGGCACGTCGACGTCCGGCTCCTCGAGCGATTCCTCGAATATCCGGAGGTCGTTGACGAGGCGGTCTTCGGGGATGACGTTGAGCACGAGAATCTCGACCAGCCTGCGCTGCATCTCGCCGGGCACGTAGCCGGTGAGGTAAACGGTGTCGTTTTTCACCCGGATTTCGATGCCCTTGTCGGCCAGCTCTTCGGTGTTGTGCAGCACCTCCCGAAGGTATATCTCGAGTTCCTCGTCGGAGAATTCCGATGGATCGATCACTATGGTCTCCTTCCAAAATTCGGCGTGGTGTCCTGTACAACTAACAACCGTTTGGAGGCGGAGGTGTCATTGCTTGCGCGATGATTTCGGCGGGGGCGGTCGCAAGCCCGGCGCGGCTCTCACTTCCTCAGCCAGCCGTTGTCGCGGTACCATTGGATGGTTGCTTTCATTCCTTCGCGGATTCCGACGGACGGGGCGAAATCGAGCTGATCGCGGGCTTTCTGAATGCTGAGCACCCAGCCGTCGGCCAGGATTTCGCGCACCTTCTCGCGGTTGAAGAGCGCGGGCTTTCGCGTGATTGCAGAGCGGCAGTCGGAGAGCGCCGCAACAATGCGGGCGACGATCATCGGGATGCCGATGATGCGAACCCTGCTCTGCAGGGCGTATTCGAGCGCGGCTGCCACGCTCAGCCACGTTACTGTTTCGGGCCCGGCTATGTTGTAAATCTGCCCGCTGGAAACAGGCGACTGCGCAGCGAGGATCAGCGCGGCAACCACGTCGTGCACGTGCGCGATGCTCAGGGGCGTGTCGGGCCGGCCGGCCATCGGCATCATCTTCCAGCACACCGCCGGCTTCACCAGCGCAAAAACATCGGTGTCGCGCGGGCCATAGATTGCAGGCGGCCGCACGATGGTGATCGGCAGGCGGCTGAAGTATCCGGCGGCTACGCGTTCGGTTTCGGCCTTGCTCTCGCCATACCAACTGATCGGCCGGGGCGGCTCGGCCTCGGTGACGGCCGGCCCGCGGCCGCTGGGTCCGGCGGCCGCCTGGCTGCTCACGATCACGATTTTCTTCGGCGGCCGCGCCAGCCGGGTGCATGCTTCGAGCAGGGCAGCGGTGCCGCCTGCGTTTACGCGGAAGTAAGTTTCGCGGTCGCGCGCCTTCACAATGCCGGCCACGTGGTAGACGTAATCGGCCTCGCCAATGAGCGCGGCCAGCGACGCGGAATCGGCTATGTCGCCTTGCACCAGGCTTGCGCCGGCGTTTTCGATCCATCTGGTGTTGCTCGTTTTCCTCACGAGCGCACGCACATTGCAGCCCGAGGCGGCAAGCTTTTCGACGAGATGGCTGCCAACGAAACCGGTGCCGCCGGTAACGAAACAGGATGTTTGCGGCATTGGCGCGGGGCCGCCGGCGTCGTTTTGCGGCATTGGGCGTGCTCCATCGGCGGCAGGCGCGGCCAAAATTTCCATCCTCGTCCGCCGTTCTTTCCTTGACAAATGAAAAAAAAACAGTAAATTATTAGGGCGCCGACAGGAAAGCTATTAACGAATTGCATTATAGCACGTGATCCTCCACGGTTTCAAGTATTGGTTCTACAGACAGGGATGCGATGGCGGACCTTTTTGACAAGTGCAGGACGTATACCGCGGCTAGAGAAGTAATGGCCGCCGGATTGTATCCTTACTTCAAACCAATCGAGCGCAATTTCGGAACGGAAGTGATCGTCAAGGGCAAACGCCTGATTATGATGGCGTCGAACAACTACCTTGGCCTCACTGTGCATCCCAAGGTGATCGAGGCTTCGATCAAGGCGGTGGAGAAATACGGCAGCGGCTGCACCGGCTCGAGGTTCCTCAACGGCACGCTGGAGCTGCACGAGCAGCTCGAAGAGCGCCTGGCCGAGCTTACCGGGCACGAGGCCGCGCTGGTTTTCAGCACCGGCTTCCAAACCAACCTCGGCGCCATTTCCGCCGTTGTTGGCAAACGCGACGCCGCGATCATCGACCGCGCCGACCACGCCAGCATCGTTGACGGCTGCCGGCTGTCATTCGGCACCACACTCAAGTTCAAGCACAACGACATGGCCGACCTCGAATGCGTGCTGCAGAAGGCGCAGGAGTTTGAAGGCAGGCTCATCGTCGTAGACGGCGTATTCTCGATGGAGGGCGACATCTGCCCGCTGCCCGACGTGGTAGCACTTGCAAAAAGATACGACACCCGCGTCATGGTTGACGACGCCCACTCGCTGGGCGTGCTCGGCAAAAGCGGCTCGGGCACATCCGAGCATTTCGGCCTCAAAAACGAGGTTGACATGGTCATGGGCACGTTCAGCAAGTCGTTCGCGTCGCTGGGCGGATTCGTGGCAGCCGACGAGAGCGTGATCCATTACATCAAGCACAATGCCCGCGCGATGATCTTCAGCGCCAGCATGCCGCCGGCGGCCGTGGCAGCCGTGCTCGCGTGCATCGATATCCTCAAGGCCGAGCCCGAGCGCCGCGAGCGCCTGTGGCGAAACGCCGAGCACCTCCGCAAAGGATTGCACAGCCTTGGCTTCAGCACCGGCCGAAGCGAAACGCCCATCGTGCCCGTGGTGGTGGGCGAAAACGAGGTAACATTCCGCTTCTGGAAGGGGCTGTTTGACAACGGCCTCTTCGTGAACTCCGCGGTGAGCCCCGCCGTGCCGCCCGGCCACGGCTTGCTGCGAACAAGTGTCATGGCTACGCATGAGATCAGCCAGATCGACCACGCACTCGAGATATTCGAGAAGGTGGGCAAAGAACTGGGCTTCATTTGACACGGAGCTGCGAGGTGGCCGGCACGGCGATCATCACCGAGGCAAACAGCTATCTCGCGCGACGCAACTTTCTACACCTGCCGTGGCTTATCTACAAAGGCGACACCAACTGGGTGCCGCCTTTGCTCGTTCAAGTGAAAGCCAGCCTCGACACCCGCCGCAATCCATTCTACCGGCGCTCGCGGATAAAGCTGTTCACCGCCGAAAAAGACGGCCGCACCGCCGGCCGCATCGCGGCGATCGTCAATGGCCCGCACAACGAATTCCACGGCGATAAGGCCGGCTTCTTCGGCTTCTTCGAGTGCATCGATGATCCCGCCGTTGCCGATGCACTGCTTGCCGCAGCGAAAAACTGGCTGGCGAGCCAGGGAATGAACACGCTGCGCGGCCCGGCAAACCCATCGACCAATCACGACTGCGGCCTGCTGGTCGACGGCTTTTCCATGCCGCCGCAGGTGATGATGCCCTTCAACCCGCAGTATTACCCCCGCCTGCTCGAAGCGTGCGGCCTGCGCAAGGCCAAAGACCTCTACGCATACAAGCTCACGCCCGAAACGTTTTCGCCCCAACTGCGCGGCCTCGCCGACCGCCTCGCGAAACGGGCGAGCCTCGAGGTGCGGCCGATCGACATGAAAAACTTCCGCCGCGAAGCCGATCTCATCCGCGAAATCTACAACAAGGGCTGGGAGCGCAACTGGGGCTTCGTGCCGGTCGACGACGCGGAATTCGACCACCTCGCAAAAGAGATGAAGCAGATTCTCGAGCCGTCGCTAGTGCTGATCGGATTCGCCGCCGGCCGCCCCGCCGGCTTCTCCGTTACACTGCCGAATATCAACGAGCCGCTCAAGACCATCAACGGCCGGCTGCTCCCGTTTGGGCTGTTCAAGCTGATGGCGGGCATGAAAAAAATCAAATCCGGCCGAAACCTCCTGATGGGCGTGATACCCGAATGCCGCAAGATGGGGCTCGACGTGCTGATGTACAAATGCACGGTCGACGCGTCTGCACGGCTCGGCTACACGTGGGGCGAGCTGTCGTGGATACTCGAAGATAACATCGACATGCGGCGCGTGCTCGAGAAAATGGGGGCGTCGGTTTACAAAACCTATCGCCTATACGAATGCCCGATTCACTCGGCCTGACCGTCTAGGGCGCGATGCAGCTTCCTGTACGTGAGGAATATCAAGCCGGTTACAGCCATCCCCGCGAAAATATCCGGCACGTAATGATACCTGCAGTAAAGCGCCGAGAGCATCATTCCCAATCCCAGCGGCAGCGCAAACTTGAGGCGGCCGTCCTTGCGCTCCGCGAGGTACATCGCAATAGTCAGCCCGATCTGCGTGTGCAAGCTGGGAAAACCATCGCGCTGGCGGCCCTCCATGAAACTCACCGCACGCTCCACGTGCCTGGCGAAAAACAGGCCCTTCAGATCGCCCTTGAAGCGATGAGACAGCGCCGCTCTGGGGCCGAGCGCCGGCATTGCGAAATATAACGCAAACGCGGTATAGAAATTGAGCATCAGGAGGAATATGTAGCGGTCGAACTCCTTGGGCTTGCCGCGGGCGTAAAGCGAAGCAGCCGTCAGAACCGGCAGGAAGTAGTACGAAGCGTACGAGAGGAACAGGATTTCAGTGACGATGGGCGACTGGTATTGCTCCAGCCACAGCCGGGGCCGCTGGCCCAGCATGGCATACTCCCAGCCCAGCAGCGTCGAGTCAACGTCGTTCGGGTTCACCGCCGGCACAAGATAATACAACTCCTTGAAGAAGAACGGCATCAACGCAGCCGGATACCAGCGGCGCACAAACGAAGCACAGCGGTTGCGCGTTCCCGGCGTAAGCGCCAGGAAAAGCGCGAGCGACCCGAGGCCGACGGAATGCAGCGTTATCAGCAGGCGTCGCGAAAGGTGCGGGGGCACCTTCCTGCACGACTCCGGCACCGCCGCCGCCGCCAGCGGCAGAGTGGCCAGCGCCCACAGCACCGTGAGCTTGTCGGTAGGCTTGCACGCCCTCCAGCAGCGCTTGAACCAGGATATCAGCAACGTCTTCCCCTGTTACGTCCGGTATTCAGGCTCTGTTTGCGGCGCGTAAACACAGCGGTTCTAACACTTGAATCAGAGCCGCTTTTCGCCTATAATCTGGGCTGTACTTATAAACACAGGGGCGGAGCGAAATGAAGCAGGAAAACCTCAAGCTCGGATTTATCGGCGCGGGCAACATGGCCACTGCCATCGCGAAGGGCGTGCTGGCCGTTCGATTGATCGACGCCGACCGGCTCTATGTATCCGACATAGACGACTCGCGGCGCAGGGAGTTTCGCCAGGCAACCTCGGCGAATATCCTCGGCAGCAACTCCGCCGTAGTATCGAAGACCGATGTGGTGATCCTTGCGGTGAAGCCGCAGCATATGGAGACGGTGCTGAAGGAGATCGGCCCGCTATTCGAGGAGAGGCACCTGGTAATTTCGATAGCCGCCGGCGTGCCAACGTCGCGCATCGAGAAGTTTATGCGAAACGGCGTGCGGCTGGTGCGCGCTATGCCCAATACACCCATGCTCGTGGGCGCCGGCGCGGCCGCACTGTGCACGGGCAGATGGGCGGGCGACGACGATCTGGCACTCGCACGCGAAATCTTCGGATCGTCGGCCGCCGTCGTTACCGTAGATGAAAAGGACATGGACGCCGTTACCGCCGTCTCGGGCAGCGGTCCCGCCTATTTCTTCTACTTCACCGAAGCCATGATAAAGGCCGGTGTTGCGCTTGGGCTTGTGGAGGAAACGGCAAAGACGCTTGCTCGGCAAACGGCATTCGGCGCCGGCAAGATGCTGGCCGAAGTGCCCGAGACACCCGAGGAGCTGCGCGGGCGCGTTACCTCGCCGGGCGGCACCACCGAAGCCGCAATCAAAAGCATGATCCGGGCCGGAGTGGCCGAGTCAATCGCCAAAGCCATCGAGGCCGCGGCAACCAGATCGAAGGAGTTGGGCGAGAAGGTGTAACCACACGCACAACTCGGCACACCCCGCCGGGGCATCTTGAGACATGCCGCCGGCACGTCTCTGCAAAATAAAGAGGGTTCTTGATTTGCCCAGTCTTGTCGTTGAAGAAGGTAAAGATAAGGGGATGTCGGTAGACCTCCGGGGCGAGCGCGCCCTGCTGATCGGCCGCGATTCCACCTGCGATATGCATCTCTCGGATACGCTGGCATCGCGGCACCATTGCTGGGTGGAATGCCGCGAGCAGAAGTTTTTCGTGAAGGACGCATCCAGCAGAAACGGCACGTTCCTCAACGGCCGCCGCATAAGCGAAGCCGAACTGCAGCCCGGCGACCAGGTGCTGATCGGTGAAACGCTTATCGCTTTCCAAGCCGAACCGGCATCGGTCGACCCCGTGGTGGGCAGAGAGGTGGGCGGCTACCGGATTCTGGCACTCCTGGGCAAGGGCGGAATGGGGCGCGTCTACAAAGCCACCCAGCTCTCGCTCGACCGCCTCGTGGCAATCAAGATACTCTCGAAGCAATACTCCAACAACGCCGCGTTCATCGAGCGCTTCCGCCGCGAAGCAGTTTCGCTGGCAAAGCTCAGCCACCCGAACATCGTGGCCGTGTACGACGTGGGCGAGAGTGAAGGCTCACATTATTTTTCAATGGAGTACATGCCCAACGGCACCATCGCACAGCAGATTTCGCACGGGCGGAAGCTGCCGCTCGAACGCGCCCTGCGCCTGATGATCGACGTGGCACGCGGGCTCACTTTCGCCGAGGAAAAGGGCGTGGTGCATCGCGACATCAAACCTGAAAACATGATGCTCGACTCCACCGACTGCGTTAAGATATGCGACCTCGGCATCGCCCACACCATCAGCGAAGGCCCCTGGCGAAACACGCCGAAGGGCGTTT
>Ga0307379_10009386_pt1 | contig 13070 bp, 26 predicted proteins | sample UN2MG_FD_202237 | JGI IMG/M metagenome (GOLD analysis project Ga0307379, IMG submission 202237) | Soil microbial communities from Risofladan, Vaasa, Finland - UN-2 | ecosystem: Environmental > Terrestrial > Soil > Coastal area > Acid sulfate soil | place: Finland: Risofladan, Vaasa | collected... | reverse complement strand
ACCATGCCCAACAAGCTAGAGAAGCAGAGGAGCTAAGGATGATAGCTCTCGCTGAACAAGCGAAACAGTTTGCTGAGGCTAAAGAAACAGGAGAGGTTGTCGAGATTGTTCAGGCGGAGGATATCCCTGAAGCACCAACCAAAACCAGTCATGCTCACCTGGGTACCGTTACTTATCGGGAGGACTTTGATGTAAGCATTGTGAACGCTCTCTTGGTCCCCCGCGAATTATGTGATCCTAATTTGAGCCGTATTCGAGCAAGGGTAAAGTCAGGGGTCACGGAAATACCGGGTGTACTCATAACGAAGAAATACATTACAGTCGCCAAAGGAGGTAAGTAGATGGAGAAGAGTGAATCTATCAAGGAACTCGCAATAGCATTAAACAAGGCTCAGGCTACTTTGCAGGTAGCCAAGAAAGGAAGTGAGAATCCCTTCTTTCATTCTAAATATGCCGACCTTCTATCAATATGGGATGCTTGCCGCGAAGCATTAACCTCAAACGGTTTATCTATTGCCCAAATAGCAGATACCGACTTGGAGGGGAAGGCCGTTCTGGAAACTATCCTGATGCACACAAGCGGGGAATGGATAATGGGTAGGCTTCCCTTATCAACTACTAAGACTGATCCCCAGGGCCAGGGCTCGGCTATTACTTACGCTAGGCGCTATTCCTTATCAGCAATCATCGGCCTATGCACAGAACCGGATGATGATGCAGAAGGGGCCATGAATAGGGAAAAGTCGAAGGAAAAAACCAAAGGACATTGGTGTTCAATTCACAAAACCCCGTTCTTTAAGAAGGGGAGGATGAAAGCCTATGCCCACCCAATAAAGGAAGCAGATTTGGTTACTGACTCAGGTGAATGGTGTAATGAGATGACGGAATCTGAAGAACCAGACAGGCTCGATGTTGCAACCCCATCCAAACCAAACATAGATATGGCCTGGCTAAAAGAATCCCTAGAGGAACTGAATTGGGCTGATGTCAGCAAGTGGATGAAGAAGAAATACCCCAAAGCTACGGGAACTTCAATTAAGGGCTTAGTGGAAAGCCTTACTAGGGAACAGCAAGAGGAGTTTGTAAAGGAAGTTCAAAAGCGCCTAGAGGCAGCTTCAAGTAGCGAAGGGTTGTTATTCCCAGAAATTGAATAAGGCATCAACCTCGGGGGGGCATTGTCCCCCGCTCAGAATAGAGGTTATGAAAATGAATGGGGGTAAAGAATGGAAATTCAAAAGATAGTCGCAGAAGTAGATTTCAACTATGACCAAGACAAAAAGAGGTTTGGGATGGGCGATAAGATTGTTCACCTTAATCGCTTTACTAATGAAGAAGGGCAAGAGGTATTAGGAATTACCTTTGAACTTGGTGTCAAAGAGGATGATACCATGAACCTCATTTTACCCTATAAAGAATTTGCTGAGAAGGTAGGTTCTTTAACAATTGAACCTTAAAAATTGAATAGGCTCTAACACTGCTGGTGTCACTGTAAAAAACTATCGTCAGTACCCAAAGTGCGAAACTTGGAGCGAGCCAGTAGGAGATTAAAGGAAGGTGAATAATGACAGAACAGATAAAGGAATTACAAAAGGACATTGGGGATTTGAAACGGCGAGTTAAGGCTCTAGAAGATTGGATAGCCACGCATCATTGCCAATCATACCCAGCTAATATCAAGCGGATTATAGGAGTGCCGATGCCAGCAAAGGGCGAGCCGTTTATCCCTAGTGTAGAGATATAAAGTAATCCCAAAGGAAGGTGAATATGGAAGCTAAAGATAGAATATTGCCAGACTGGAAGCTAATAGATATGGCAGAAACACTCTATAACTTCCATATGGCTATGGATATTGAGGGTATTAAGAATACTCTGTGGCAGTTAGCCAAACAGCAAGACAATGTCTCCTTCCCAAAGGGTGAGAAGCAGGGAATAAAGAAAGTGGTGGAGTGGATAGACGAGACAGCAATAATGGGGTACAAAGAGAATGAGCTTGGTATAAAACCACCTACTGATTTAGTTGTTGATTTATCTAGTTGGCAAGCCTTTAAACAGGAAATGCCTAAATGACTATTACCTTCTTTTCATTCCTTCTTTTTGATTTGGGGAGACTGGCCCCAGCTGGTCTCCCCCTTTATATTTGGGAATATGAATGAATGTTAAAGCATCTGGACTTATTCTCTGGCATAGGCGGATTTGCTTTAGTCTGCCAATGGGCGGGGATAGAGACAATAGGCTTCGTGGAGATAGACAAGTATTGCCAGAAGGTATTGAGGAAACACTGGCCGAATGTGCCGATAGTAGAGGATATTAGAGATGTCGAGAAAATCAAAGAGATTGCTATTAACGCCACAGCAGAAAGATGCCTGGCGAAGCAATTTGAAACTGGAATCACTGAGCAAGCGATACAAGAAGCATCCTCAAGGCAATCTGGCAGAACAGATTGCTTATCAGGAAATAGAGGGGGAACAGCAGGAACTTGTGAATCTCCAGCCATCCTTATTACCGCAGGATTTCCTTGCCAGCCTTTTAGTGTTGCCGGGAAGCGACAAGGCGAAGGCGATGACCGCTACCTCTGGCCTGAAACTCTCGCAGTTATTGAAGCCGTCAAGCCCAAGTGGGTATTGCTTGAAAATGTTACTGGAATCATCAACCTGGCACTCGACACTGTGCTATCTGACCTGGAAGGTGCGGGCTACTCCTATGAAACGCTTATTATTCCAGCTTGCGCCGTCAACGCCTGGCACAGACGAGATAGAGTCTGGATTGTGGCCAACTGCGAGGGCTCAGGATGGCCCACACGGGCCAGCAAGGGACAGTCTGGGCGATGTCGTGAGGATATGGCCATCTCCCCGAGCAGGGAATCCAAGGAGCAGACCGAACAAGAAGGGAGGGAAGATTCTGGCAGAGGAAGTCAAGAAGTCGCTGTTGCCGACACCAACGGGCAGAGATTACAAGGACACAGGGGATTGCGAGAATGTGGAGGAGAATGGCTTACTTGGTCGGGTAGTCAAGCCCTCGAAGGCATCTGGGAGTCTGAGCCCTCTGTGGGTAGAGTGGCTTCAGGGATTTCCTCCAGAGTGGACAGACTTAAATGTTTAGGAAACGCAATCGTGCCACAGGTAGCTTATGAGATTATTAAGGTGATTAGTATGAATGAGGAGATAAATGGCTAACCCCCAACCTACTGATGCTCATTTAAGGATAGCTCACCAGATAAGCGAGCAACTAATGGTAAGCCATTTCACGGCCAAGCAGAGGAGAATACTCGACTTGATCCTGCGCCTTTCCTGGGGCTGTGGTAAAAAAGAAGCAATCATCCCACGCCAGGGCGACTTTGAGGTTGTTGGGATTTTTAAGAGCGATATTAAGGGCGAACTGGACTTATTGGAGAGGGATGGCATCATTAGCCGTGATGGGGACACATATCAGTTCAATAAAGACTATGACAAGTGGCGAGTGTCCAGAGCAAGAGGTTATAGCCAAGCCAAAGTTAGTGAATTACTAACCATTAATCTAAGCACCCACCGACAAGAGTTAGTAAATCACCAACCAGAAAGTAAGCAAATCACTAACAAATCGGTTAGTGAATTACCAACCGAGCCAGATACAAAATTAGCTACGCCTAAAGAAATAGTTAAAGAAAGTATTAAACAAAGTAGTAGTTTATCTAAAGAAGATGTTATTGAGGTTTACAAAAAAGAGATCGCAGGACTCTATGAAGAGGAATCTCTTAGTGAGATTCTCGAGAAAGATATCGAAGCTACTATCAACATATTCTCGGCCACCTGGGTGATTGATGCTATTCAGGAAGCAGTAAGTCGGAAAAATCGAACCTGGCGCTATGTGACCGGCATCTTAAAGAACTGGAAGCGCTACGGGAAAGACGCTGACTTTCCCTCAAATAAGGGGCTGCGCGGAAAGCAGGATCCTGACAAATACATCAAGGGCAAATACGGACACATGGTCCAAAGGTAAACTTCGTTATAAAAATGAGAAGGAGGAGAAATGAAAGGAATACTTTTTAAGGATTGGAAGATTAAGGCTATTGCAGAGGATGATAGAGAATGGATGACACGAAGGGTGATTAAGCCACAGCCCATTACAGAAACTCTCCCATCGCCGAATGGCACTGTTATTAGGAGTTTAGGTTATTTCTGGAAACATCACTTTATTGGGCAGCCTGAAGATTTAACTCATTATGCCCGCTACCAAGTCGGCGAGGTTGTGTATATCAAAGAGGCATGGAAGGCTGGAATTAGAGGCGATGAGGCGTATCTCACGCTATACAAGGATGGTAGCTCTAAACTAGGACTATGCGACCCCGCGGCTCATAGATTTGCTCATTACGCATCTAAATGGCAATCTCCCCTTTTCATGCCTGAATGGGCAGCCCGCCTATTTATCAAGATAACAGATATAAGGGCAGAGAGATTAAACCAAATATCTCCTAATGACATAACGCAAGAAGGGTTTGACAGCCTAGTAACCTTTATGTTAGAATGGGATAAAATAAATAAGAAGCGAGGTTACGGATGGCAAACAAATTGTTGGGTATGGATTTACGAGTTCCGCAAGGTGTAATTCTTCGGGTAATCCCAGGAATACCTACCGCATATCGAGCTGGCAGCGATGGGCATATATATTCATATTCTAATGCTAGAACTAATGCAAAAAAACCAAAGCCATTCAGATTGGCTTTGGTACGCAATGATAATTACTTCCTTGTTTCTATATTCTCAGAAGGGAAGAAACGTAGCTATTCGGTTCACGAATTAGTAAATGCTGCCTTCAATGGAGCGAAACCTAGTAGAAAGGCTGTATCTCGACATTTGGATGGTAATTGGTCTAATAACAAACCTGAAAACCTATGTTGGGGAACGTATGCAGAAAACGAGGCTGATAAAAAGAGACATGGGCGAACGGCCATAGGGGAAAGACAAGGCTCTGCGAAACTTACAGATGAGGCCGTCAGAATTATTCGTGCCTCAATTCCTTATGGATTATGGAATACTAATGATGCTGCAAAGGTATTTGGGGTAACACCCCATCATATAAGCGTAATAGCTAGAGGCATAGGATGGAAACATGTTAAGTAGCTTTGTCTATTCCTTCAAGAAGGCTGAGAAATGAGTAATGATTTAATATCTGCCGAATGTATCTGCCCAGCTCCTATGATGTCGGAAATAGATAGACAGAAGCGAGTAACGGATATGCGGAAATCTATCTATGTAAATAGGTGTGTGATTGAAAAGGAATGGCGGGTTCGCAATCCTGTGTTTGATAAGAAAGGTGAGAAATCCACTACGATGTTTCGTATTCGCCCTGCAAGAACCGTAGATGAATTGGAGTTTATAGTTAAAGAGTTAGAAGGCTGAGAAATGACAGTAATAGCTATTAAGAAACCTAAGCATAAGAGTATGGCGAAGCTCAAGAAGCAGGTCTGGGATATTTTCAGCCAGTATATTCGTATGAGAGATTGCCTTAAAACGACAGGATGCCTCAGTTGGGGGCTCTGTATTACCTGTGGCAAGCGATACCACATCAAGTTACTTCAGGCCGGGCACTTCATCCCCGGGCGTCATAATGCCAATCTATTCTCAGAATACGGGACTCACGCCCAGTGTTACAACTGCAATATAAACCTCAAGGGGAATACATTGGAATATCGTAGGCGAATCTTAAGCCTATATGGCACGGGATACGATGAGATACTAGAGGAACAGGACAAAGAAATAAAGAAATTCACCATCACCGAACTAGAGGAAATGAAAGAAACCTACAAAGAGAAGATTAAGGAGCTATTAAAGCAGGAGCGTTGATTGAATAGAATAGCCTATGCAGACCCGCCGTATTTAGGATGTAGCCATTATTATCCTGAACGGCAAGAGGTTGACCACCAAAAGCTAATACAGGAGCTCGAGACTTATGATGCTTGGGCATTGTCCTGCCATTCACCAAGTCTGAAAATACTATTACCGATGTGTTCTGATAAGGTGCGAGTAGCAGCATGGGTAAAACCATTCTGTTCATTCAAGCCTAATGTAAATCCTGCTTATGCTTGGGAAGCGATTTTATTCAAGCCATTGCCTCGAGCTCGAGAGGTTGCCACGGTTCGGGATTGGGTATCTGCCAATATTACATTAAAGAAAGGATTGGTGGGGGTAAAACCTCCTGCATTTTGCTATTGGCTTTTTGAATTACTTGGAGCTCGAGAAGATGATAAGTTCTTTGACTTGTTTTCTGGCACTGGCGTTGTTACTCGCTGCTGGGAATCATGGGTTGCAGCTCGGCGGTGCTCACAAGGAAGTTTAGGAGCGTTGATTGAATAAGCCTTAAAGGAGGAGCTATGGAAGTAGTTAAAAATCAATTTATTGATATACACTTTGAAGAGGATGAACGAGAAAAGGCGGAGAAATTAGCACGGCGTTATGAGGCACGAGGCTATACACGAGAAGCTGATGGAGAAGACTGTATTCAGCTATTAAAAACTAAGCTAGTTAATTAGAAGTAATGGACTTTGGAGTAAATAAGGAGGGATATGAGTGCTGATAGCCCATATTTAGTAAAGGTCTTGAAACTTATTGAAGCTGAAATAGTTATTTATGCTGTCACATCTGCCGATGCTATTGAGGAAGCACGCAGGCTACCAGATGTAGCGAAGGTGGTTGAAGCAAATCCATTATTAGATTTGGAGGGATAAATGAGAGAGAAGCTGGCAAACGAACTAGAGAATACTTGGTTTGAAATAGAACACATGGAGGATTTATGGCTACAAATGGCAGATGTGCCTATTAAGATTATCTGCGAGGAGATAGAGAAGGAACTAAATGGACGAGAAGAAGATATGATTGCAGATGCAGATTATAAAGAAGGGTGGCTAGATTGCAGGCACTGGATTCTCGCCCTGCTTAAATAAGATGCCTGAAGGCGTAAAGTTGATAGACTGCAAAAGCCTATTAGAGAAGATAAGGCAAACCTTGAGTGTGCAAGAGGCAAAGGTTATAATATTAATGCGTGATGTCCCTTATGGGACGATTGAAATTATCATGGAGGACGGAAAAGTAGTGCATAAAAGAAGGATAGAGAGCGTTAAAGACTAACTAGCCTATCGAACAAGTCGGGGGCGAGTTTTGAGGTTCAATTTTGTGACCTCAAGATTCGCCTCTTTTTTATTAAAGAAAATGGTCGGTTTGTTTAATAAGGGGAGAACTTACTAAACGGAAGTTTAATAACGATGGCTACTTTATGGGATATTTTGAAACCCGGTGACCAAGAGAAGTTGGTTTACTTCTATAAGCAGCAATTTGGTATGAAGTTTATACCACCAAAGCGCGGTGACCGGGCTATCGAGTGCGACACGAAGGTTGAGGACTTGCCAGAGCTAACCCGAATTATGGAGCAAGCACCGAATTACTCTGTTGATGTTCAAGGGAGGGAAGGGTGAAGATACTAGATTTAGATGTTCTACAAGGTTACGCCAATGAAATGGCTAGAAAACTAAATACAGATTGCCAGCCGCTTCTAAGGTGGAAACAATGTACGGATGAATGCGGAGAGTTAAGTTCACATTGTCACACTATTGAGGTAAGCGGGCAGAAACGGGGCACAATTTGTATAGATGATTCTGATTCAAACCTATACAGTCACGGTTGGCGATGGATTGTAGCTCATGAGGTATGTCATCTAAGTGTGAAAAACTGTGATTTACCACAGTTCGCTGAACTTATGAAGCAATTAGGTTTTTCATAATGGAGTTAGCATGAGCGGGGACTGCCGGCGCTGTAAGGATTATAGGGAGTGCATCGGTAAAGAATGGTATCACTATGGAGAAATTAGATGGTGTGTCTGGCAGGTTATTTTTATCTTAGCGAACGCCGACACATTACGAGCTGGGCGCTGGCCACAGGACCCCGACAGAGTAGATGATAATTCAGGGCAAAGAAGCATTAAGACCGAAGCGACATTTACCAAGCCTATTCTTATACTCGCCGAATTGGAGGAGAGACTTAAAAGAACAGGGATATGCGGGAAGTTACTTGTCGCCCAGGTCGAGGCAGGCCGGGAGTTTAACACCTTAGATTATGAGGCTAAATCGGCGCTGCTCTATATCAAGGGATGGAGGCGGAAAAGAATGTCTTTTAGCGCCTGGAAAAAGGCAAGGAAATATTACCAAAAGGTAATAAAAGTTGAGCATCAAAAGGAGGGGGCTTATGTGCAAGTGTGAGAAATGCGGAAAACACTGCGATTGCGGTGAGAAATACTGCGACCAACACTTTTTAGAAGAGCTACATACGAAAAATAAGAAAGAAAAGGAGGTTAAAAATGCTACTAGAAATAGCGGAAAAGGGAGCACCTTTATCAAAACCCGAAGACCCTATTTGGACAACTACCATAATGACTTATGAATTGGGGAATGTGATAAAGGCATTAACTAAAGCTCGGAATAAAAATGCCTACGGTGATGAGGCTGGCGAAAGGGCATACTTTGGAACGGCGAGAGTGGAACTAGCAGACTTGTTGACGCAAGGCTACCTATTAGCCGAGCAAATGGGCTGGAAAAGAATTGATTTAGAGAATGATGGGCTAGACCGCTTTAGGGAAAGAATGGCCGAGTATGCAAGGGATTTGGTGGGATAGCATGAGAATCTATATAGCCAGTGCTTACACTAAAGGCGATGTGGCAATCAATGTGAGGAATGTCATATTGGTAGCCGATGAGCTTGTGAAGCGGGGACACACTCCATATATCCCACACTTGACACACCTCTGGCATCTTATCTCGCCGAAAGAAAGCAGTTTTTGGTATGAATATGACAATAGCTTTATAGACCATTGGGCTGATGCATTATTGAGATTAGATAATCTATCTTCTGGTGCTGATAATGAAGTTGTGAGGGCAAGAAAGCTGGGAATACCTGTTTATTACAATTTAGGGGATATACCGTAATGAACTGCAAACACCAAAAGTGGATTCTCGATAAGAACAACTTCGGGAAATGTAAATGTGGTGCAAGCAAGCAGTTTCCCGTGGTGTCCAAGATAACACTAAGACCCAGCGAGGCTTTGACTATGGAAAATCTAGGTCCTGATTCTAAGTGCAATCCTGATGCCTGGTGCAGCGCAAGTGTGCATGGGGTGAAATTTGACAATGATTATTGAAAATGTTTTACTTGACAACAGAGGGAACACTTATGCCCCAAGCCCGATCAATCGGGCTTTTTGTATTATGACGGGAGGCTATCTTATGGGTCTAGATTCCCATAGGGTTGTCTCCCACAGCGCCAGGGCGAGTAACCCTGGCCCGACAGCCCCAAGTAAGTCCTGGAATAGACGCTTTACTGGACAGCAGGGCAATGAGCTACCAGGGATTGGGGCTGTTTCTATTTCAGGAGACATAAATGGACGAAGAAGAATATCAATATCCCCCTGAGTGGGAGAACTTCATAGGTGAGGATGACAGCACTACGTATTGAATGGCTAGATTCTAGTGGTTGGGGAGATGTCTGGAAGGATTACGAGGAATTGAAAGATTTGAAATTGTCCCCAATCACAACCAGGGGAGCGGTAGTGAAAGAAACTCCTGATACCATCTTTCTAGCACAGTCTGTAAGCCATGACCAATGCCATAACATAATCGGCATCCCCAAAGGGTGTATTCTCAAGCAGAGGAAAATACCATGACTGAAGGGCAAGAGATAGTGGCTTGCGTAGTATTATGCTTTGTCCCGTATTTAGTTTTAAGGTTGCTGATTCCTTTTATTGTGAAAAAAAGACATCATGGAAGTCATTGAAAAGATAATCTCGTATAAATGGAGCGACATCTTTCACTTTTATCCTTTTGGCGATATCCACATGGGTTCTATTGACTCAGCAGAAGGTGACTTTAATAGCAAAGTCATAGAGTGCGTCAATAGGGAAAATTCCTTCGCACTTGGTATGGGAGACTATGCTGATTGCATAACCAAGAATGACCCACGCTTCGACATGGATGGCCTAGCTTCCTGGGTAGAAAAAGGAAACATAGTTGAATCGCAGCGTATTCGGGTTGTTGAAGCATTCAAGCCTTTAGTGGAAGCGGACAAACTAATCGCACTCGGTACAGGTAATCATGAAGAGGAGATACATCTTCGCCATCAATGCGATATAACCCGTAACATCTGCCGTGATTTGAAAGTGCCTTATGCCGGGTATTCCTGTTTTGTAATTTTAACTTTCAGGCGAGAGAATAGTAACGAAAGCCATCAGTATATCTGGCATAGCTGGCATGGTGCTGGAGCTGCCCAGACTGAAGGGGCTAGATTGATGCGGTTGATGAGGCTGGTAAATGACATTCAAGCCCATATCTACACTATGGGACATCTTCACGCTATGACTTCGCATACACCCGATAGGTTAATGTGCGTTAGAGGCAGAGTAAAGAGCATTAAATTGGTTGCCACTATTACAGGGTCCTGGCTGAAAGCCTATACGCAGCCGAAGGGAGAACAGATACTAAATGCCAGTTACGCTGAAAAGAAAGGTTACAAACCAAGTCGTATTGGAGCACCTATCATAAAGATATGTCCAGAACGAGATGAAATTACAATAGAGAGTTGATATGGCACCCTATCCTGAGGTATAATATATACAGGAGGTATACATTATGCCGAAGCTAGGAGATATATGGAATAAACCCAGAAAAGAAAAAGGTAGATTTACCATATGGATATGGCAAGCCTGTATAAAGTGTGGGAAGGAACGTTGGGTTTTAGAATATAAATGGAAGCAAGGGAAATCTAAATATTGTCATCATTGTTATGTTACAACTTTTTCTCATTTTGCTCCGTGGGTTAATAAAAGTGGAAAGGAAAATCCTAACTGGAAAGGCGGACGCAAAAAAGTTATTGGGGGTTATTGGACAGTTAAGTTGTTACCAGATGATGAAGATTACCAATTATTGAAGTCCATGATAAAAAGTGATGGATATGTTTTAGAACACCGTCTTATTATGGCGAAGGCGATTGGACGTGCTTTAGGTAGTAAGGAAATTGTTCATCACGTGGATGGGAATAGGGAGAATAATGTATTGTCCAATCTGGAGTTAACTAGTTTGAGTAATCATGATTTATCTTATAAAGGTGGTTATAAACAAGGTTTCAAAGATGGTATGAAATATGCTCAATCAATCAAGATATGTCCAGAACGAGACGAATTAACGATAGAGTCATAACTAAATATAGGTAAGATAATACCCTAATTGGGTAAGGAGGAAAATGAGTGATACATTAAAAGCAGTAGCGACAGCGAGCTTCGTAGCGGGGATTATACTAACTGGTATATTCCTTCCCAACGAAAAGGAACTTCAGTACATTTTCGTATCTCTCCTGAGTGCCATATGGGTTCTACCGCCTGTTAAAGACACGCTACGCCAGATGTTTAGACCATAGCTTAAAGGACAAACCGAGCCAGCCTTTATTTAATAGGAGTAAACAATGTTCAAGGCTCTAAAGAAGATTGATATTCATACATTTATGGACACGCCAGAGGAATGGCACTCTTTTGTCATTGGATTCTGTGAGGTTATGTGTCCCTGGAGACCATTCGTTAAGCCACAAGGAGATAGTCTTGATTATATACAGGGGGAGTATCACTACTATGCTTTCGGTAGGGCTGTGGGGTTTCTAGCTCTTGCAGGACTTGTAACGGGAATCATTAAGGTGGTGCTAGGATGATAGACAGAAGGAACTTTGTATTTAAGCCAGGGCTAAAAGATGATGGCAAACCCATCATAGACTTTAGAACTATACCATTACGGGCTATTCTAAGGCTGAAGGAATTGCCTCCCTTGCCCAATGAGTATGATGCTCACGAAGCAGTAGGTGGGGTGCAAGATGACCGAATGTTTGGGAATGACCAATACGGAGACTGTGTTAAGGCTGCTTTTGCTCACTTTATTCTCACCCTGGAGAAGTTTGAGCAGGGTACTCTGATAGACATAGCAGACCAGGAGGTTATTGACGAATATCTGCGAGAGAGTGGCGGCGCCGATTCGGGGTTGTATTTAACCCTCGCTATGAAGGACTGGCGTAATCATGGACTAGAATTTGGTGGCAAGACATACACAATCTACAGCTATGCTGGGGTTGAACCTAAAGACCATGTGGCTATCAAATACTCCATATATCTGCTCCGAGGGCTTATCTTCGGGATGCAGGTTTTCTCTACTGATATTGACCAATTCAGAAGGGATGAACCCTGGCATTTAACTGAGCATAGTGGGGCTCTTGAAGGCGGTCATGGAGTATATGGCTTTAAGTATAACGATGATTCTGTCAACTTCGTAGATAGAGGGACAGAGATTTCCACAAAACAAAATAGTGGATATGCGGGATTCCCTCGGTTATACAAAGTCCTCACTTGGTCTGAGAACGGCTTAACCTGTATGACATGGGGTGAAGAACAATTTCTAACTTGGGACTTTTGGGATGCTAGAGTCAATCAGGCTTTCGCCGTTGTGGATAACCGCAATAAATGGCAAGGTGCTGATTCCCCCGTAAATGTTGACTTAAATGACAGCTACCTCAGAGAGATAACAGGAGATGGCACGGATAATCCCGGCTGCCCCTTCCCCTGGCTCGGTCCTGTTAAGGAATTAGGCAAAGTATTAGCAAAAGGATTTGGTTGGTGAATTATGGAGTATAAAAAAACTTAATGAAACCTTTACCGCGGATCAGGTCTATGTCTGCGCCTGGCCGGAGTGCAGGAACTATATCCTGCCGGGTATGCAGTGGAAATATATCTGGCGAGAATGCAAGGACAGCAAGGGCCATAAAGGGACAGAACTCGCGAAGGCTCATGCATATCATAGGATAGAGGAGGCTAGGCTTTCTTAGTAGTGGTTTTACCACACTTCTGGCAACGCCAGCGTTGGACCTTATTCTGACCCGACCAAGCGTGTAAAACGGGGTAAATTCAGCTTTGAGAATAATTTTGTTAGGAGATAAAATTATGCAAATAGAATTTATAGCCACATTACCTGATAGCTCAACAGCAATCTCTATTAGTGGAGATGGTGCTTCAAGGGTGAAACT
>Ga0307379_10009383_pt1 | contig 13072 bp, 7 predicted proteins | sample UN2MG_FD_202237 | JGI IMG/M metagenome (GOLD analysis project Ga0307379, IMG submission 202237) | Soil microbial communities from Risofladan, Vaasa, Finland - UN-2 | ecosystem: Environmental > Terrestrial > Soil > Coastal area > Acid sulfate soil | place: Finland: Risofladan, Vaasa | collected... | reverse complement strand
GTCCTTCTGGAATTGGTCTTATTGTTTTTGCTCATAAATCTACAGCTGGTTGGGAAGCTCAATTGCAGGCAATGATTAACGCGGGTTGGTCTATTACAGCATCTTGGCCAATTGATACTGAGAGGGCGGGTAGGTTAAATGCCCAAGGCACAGCATCACTTGCTTCATCTATCCATTTAGTATGCCGTCCCCGCGAGGATCCCGACGGTTCGTCTCGTATGGATGTTATTGGCGATTGGCGGGATGTACTCGCCGAACTTCCCAAGCGCATTCACGAATGGATGCCCCGCCTCGCGGAAGAAGGCGTGGTTGGCGCAGATGCCATCTTTGCCTGCCTCGGTCCGGCATTGGAAATATATTCCCGTTACTCTTCGGTGGAAAAAGCCAGCGGAGAAAAGGTGAGCTTGAGTGAATATCTCGAAGAGGTTTGGGCTGCTGTCTCGCGCGAGGCCCTGAACATGATTTTTGAGGGTGCCGACGCCTCTGGTTTTGAAGAGGATGCCCGCCTTACGGCCATGTGGCTGTGGACCTTGCGGACGGCGGTGAACGGCGGAAATGGCGTAGATGAAAATGGTGCGCCGACGAAAAGCCTTCCAGGTTACAGTCTTGAGTATGACGCGGCTCGCAAGATCGCACAGGGCTTGGGTGCTCACTTGGAGAGCCTGTCCCATCTGGTCGAGATTAAAGGTAATACTGCCATGCTGCTCTCAGCCGCCGCACGCACCCACTATCTGTTCGGCAAAGATGCCGCGGAAGCACCCAAGGGCAAACGCAAAAAGAAGAGCCAGCAGTTGATGCTTGACTTTGCCGACGAGCTTGAGGAGATCGAGCAGGAATCAGGCGATTGGAAGGGGGAACTAAGCGGCAAGGCCGGTTCCACGGTTCTTGATCAACTCCACCAAAGTATGATTCTATTTGCCGCAGGGCGTGGCGAAGCGATGAAACGCTTTCTGGTCGAGGAAGGAATAGGACGCAACCCGCTCTTCTGGCGGTTGGCACAAGCGCTCTCCGCTCTTTACCCCGCGGCCACGGATGAGAAACGTTGGGTAGACGGTGTGCTTGCCCGCAAGAAAGGTTTAGGTTTTTGAAACTATATGGAAAAAATAGTACATAACATAGATGGTTTAATTGTTTACTATAAAGGCGCAACACAGACAGGTTTTGTATTGTTACATAACAGGCACATTGATGAAAATTTTGATTCAGTTATAAAAAAGTACATGGAAGATAAGAAAACCATTGGGTATTGGTTTGCTCGTTTTCAATTATCCGCTTTGAAAGACGAAATACAAGACAAGTTACGTGTGCGTGTCTTCAAGGAAAAGAAATGTAAAATCAAAAAAATGCCCATTAGTAAATACTTAATAGGGAAAATAGTAAAATGTGATGTCATGAAGGAATTAAAATGGCATGTTCTTTCAATGCATATAGATTTTAGCAGGGATAATCTCAAATTTTCCAAACATCGCAAATCATGTCCTGTAGGATGGAGAATAAATCAAAAAAAAACACATAAAGATAATGATGATATTTCAAATACTGCTTTTGGAAGAAGAATGTATCGAAAACATCTCAAAACTTCAAGTAATATTGGACATCCTTTTCGTGGATAGAATAGCTAAAGAAATTTATACATTTGAGAAGAAAGTAATATGGCAAAGATGAAACCCTGGTACAAAGTTGTTACACCACGCGAGGATCTGCGGGAGGGTAAACCATTAGACGCATCTGAGTTTGCAGTGCACCTGGATCAGGTTCGAGAGGGACGGGCTAATGAGGACTATCAGAATCCCGTGCGATTCTTCGAACGTACATTCTTGACCAAGAGCCTTCGTCAGATGGCGGGTGAGGTTGTACGCCGACTTTCCGGGGAGAAGACTGAGACCTCGGCAGTCTTCAACATGGCCACCCAGTTCGGCGGCGGAAAGACCCATGCCCTGACTCTGCTCTACCACCTGGCATCTAATGGTCCGAAAGCAAATAAGTGGCCTGGTGTTTCAACGATTCTCGATAATGCCGGCACACAAGAGGTTCCGAAGGCTGCCACGGCGGTTTTCGTGGGCAACGAGTTCGATTCTATCCATGGCCGAGGTGGTGACGATGGTACGCCGAATCGCAAGACGCCATGGGGAGAAATTGCCTTTCAGCTTGCGGGCGAAGAAGGTTTTAACGTGGTCGCTGAGCACGAGAAGCAAATGGTCGCGCCCGCTGGTGAAGTTATACGCAAATTTATTCCCAAGGACAGACCTTCCCTGATTCTAATTGATGAATTGATGAACTACATCAGCCGTAATCGAAAGAGCGGTCTTGGAACTCAGCTCTACAACTTCGTTCAGAATCTAACAGAGGAGGCGCGCGGCAACGAAAGAGTAGTGGTCGTAGCTTCGATTCCCGCCTCAGAGCTGGAAATGACCGCTGAAGATCAGTCAGACTATGAGCGATTCAAGAAATTGCTTAACCGGCTCGGCAAAGCCGTGATAATGTCGGCCGAATCGGAGACTTCCGAGATTATCCGGAGACGACTGTTTGAATGGGATTCCCGATATGTCAACCGTGATGGAAGGATTATGCTCACAGCAGACGCTATAGCCACATGCAAGGAGTATGCTAACTGGCTGAATGACAATCGACCACAGATCCCGAGCTGGTTCTCCATCGATCATGCCGAGACTGCATTTCAGGCGACCTATCCTTTCCATCCAATGGTTCTTTCTGTTTTTGAACGTAAGTGGCAGGAACTTCCCCGATTCCAGCGGACACGCGGCGTCCTGAGACTGTTGGCCCTCTGGGTCTCCCACGCCTACCAGTGCGGTTTCAAAGGAGCGCAGAATGACATGCTAATCGGCCTGGGGACTGCACCGCTTGAAGATTCGCAATTCCGTTCAGCAGTCTTCGAGCAGTTGGGCGAATCCCGACTGGAAGGGGCATTGACAACGGACATTTGCGGCAAAAGGAACTCACACGCTGTGCGTTTGGATCAGGAAGCGGTTGATACGATTAAGAAAGCCAATCTCCACAAGAAAGTTGCCACCGCGGTCTTTTTTGAGTCCAACGGCGGGCAGACTAAGGATCAGGCAAGCCTCCCTGAGATCCGCCTGGCCGTGGCCGGTCCTGACATGGACCTTGGGAACGTAGAGACTGCTCTGGAGGGCTTGACCGATGCTTGCTACTACCTTACCACAGAGGGCACGCGCTATCGTTTTAGTCTGAAGGAGAACCTGAACAAACGATTCGCAGATCGTCGGGCCAGCGTCAGGGATCAGGACATCGACAACCGTGTTCGCGACGAAATTCAGAAGGTATTCCCAGCCGGTGATGGCGTCGAAAGGATATTCTTCCCGGAAAAGAGTGGACAGATACCCGACCGTCCCGTGATTACGCTTATCATCATGGGGCCGGACCAGTCGGTGCAAGAGGCTACTGAGATCCGGAAAGAAATCGAGGCCATGACCAGGGAGCATGGGAAGTCGGCCCGTACGTACAAGAGTGCGCTACTATGGATTGTCCCGGAGTCCGGCGGGCAATTACGTGAAGAAGCTCGGAAGCTGATTGCCTGGGAAGAGATCAGCGGTGAAGGTCTCAGTCTGGACGAGCCTCAACAAAAACAGCTTAATGCGAGTGTCAAGAGGGCCGGGCGTGATCTGACAGAAAGCGTGTGGCGGACTTATAAGAACCTCTTTTTTCTGGGCAAGGACAATGAGATCGAGACGATGGATCTTGGATTGGTCACTTCAAGCGCTGCCGAATCACTGACCAAGTTTGTTCTTTCCGCTCTGCGCCAGAAAGACATCATTGCGAAGGAAGTGCTTCCACGCTATTTGGTGCGGAACTGGCCACCAGCCTTCACCGAGTGGAGCACCAAAGCCGTACGGGACGCTTTCTTCGCTTCGCCTCAGTTCCCGCGTCTTCTATACCCGGATACACTTAAAGAAACGATTGCACGCGGCGTCTGCGAGGGTCAAATTGCCTACGCGGCAAAGTCTCCAAAAGGAGGCTATGACCCGTTCTTGTACAAGACAACCTTGGACGCAGCCGATGTCGAAATATCAGATGACGTCTTCATTCTGACCTCAACTGAGGCTGAAAAGCATATCGAACCGCCGCGGCTGACACGACTGCTGGTCATTCCGGAACAAGTCCAGGTCAAGCCAGGTACGAGACAGACTTTTACCGTAGAAGCACTGGATCAGTTCGGGCACGGAATTGAGGTCGGAAACCTCGAATGGAGTGCTACCGGTGGAGAGATTGGAGCAGATGGCGTTTTCACTGCAGGATCAAATGAGGGCAGCTTCGTCATATCCGTCAAAGCCAAAGGTAAGACGGGTACGGTGGGAGTGACAATTGCCAAAGAGGGCACACCGCCCCCACGTCCACCGCGAGGGCCTCGAAAGCTAATATGGAATGGAGAAGTCGCACCGCAAAAATGGACTAATCTCTACATGAAGGTCTTGACCAAGCTCGTTTCAAGTGGTGACCTTAAGATCCGTGTCAATATCGAGGCGACGCTGAAGGAAGAAGTGGCGGCTCAGCAGGTCGAAGAAACTAAAGCGGCCCTAAGAGGGCTGGGCCTGGACGACCACGTTGAGACGCAGTAGAAAGAATTGATTCTCATCATTCAAAATGGAGGATATATGCGTGTACATTAAATGGGCAAAGATTACTAATTTCCGTGGCATTAAGGGGGGGCACTTTCCCTTCAAGCCCGGCCTGAACATTTTAATAGGTCCGAGCAACATAGGAAAGTCAACGGTACTAGCAGCAGTTGACTTGGTGTTGAATCCAAACTATGCATGGTGGCGTAGAGATGTTCTGAGTGAATTGGACTTCCACAAAAAGAACGTGGCCAAGCCAATCACGATCACACTAATGCTGGGCTGTGGTCCGCATAAGTGCATAGAAGACGGAAACCAGTGCCCACGGTTCGAAGTCAACTCAGAAGAGACATGCAAACTGGCTGATAGATTGATCTACGTTGACCAGAACACACAGAAGATTCTGACTGATGATGATCCCGCTCTTGACACTAAAGAAAACGTAGAAGGGTGCATTCTTATACAAATGAAGGCAGAATACATTACCGAGGACGGATACGTTGACGTCGGCCATAGCATTCTAAACGAGGCTGGCGACGTCTGGTCAGTTCTCACACGGCCAATGAAGGAGTGGATAGGATCACTTTTGTTTGTGTCAGGCTCAGATCCATCGGCGGCATGTAAGTTGCAGCACAATTCCCTGCTGTATCGTGCAATAGGTGACATTGGAGCGTGGGAACAAGGTTATGTTAGCGAGTTCAAGGTCAAGCTCAAAGAGCAAGTGAAATTACTTGCAGAGAATCAGGCCAAGAGTGTGATCGAAAGATTTAACTCCCAAAGCAAACAGTTATCTCCCCTCTTGGCAGGAAAGCCAAGTATTGGCATTCAGGGATCAGATAAAAGGGATTTACTGAGGCAGGTGGAGCTATGTTTTGAGAGTGAAGAATGTGAATTGCCTTTATCACGATATGGCAAAGGAATGCAGAATGTAGCATCCCTCCTTATGGCAACTATCGCTCAGTCTGTCACACGGAAGAAGAGGCCTCCCGTATCAATCGTGATGATCGAGGAACCTGAGCAGAATCTGGAACCTCAGTTGCAACGTAGCGTATTACGATTCATTAAGAACCTCCTTAATGAGGCTGATGCCAAACATCAGGTTATTGTTACGACACACTCACCTTATGTTATCTCGGCCGACCTTAATCTTGAAACGGTAATCAAACTGCAAAGCAATCCTTATGGCGGCATAAGAGGACTATTCCTAAACCAAATAGACGTCGATCAGTGCCGTTTTGAGACGATAAGAAGAAGAGTGTCATTTGACTCTGAATTGCTTGAGTCACTCTTTGCTAATCTGGTCATCGTATGGGAAGGTGATAGCGAAGCGGGCATGTACAACGCAATAATGAGGAATCGCAAAGATGTGCCAGTGGAACTTCTGACGGGAGTAAACGGGCAAGGCTCAAACGTGGAATGTATCTGCAAATGGTATCGACAGGCGGGTTACGATGTCATTGCCATAATTGACTCTGATTGCGATATGCCAAAGATTCTGAATGAAAGTAAGATCCCATTCATAGCTTTGCCCGATGGCCGCAGAATTGAGGACGTTGTAGTGGGTATTCTGATGGGTTTAGACGGAGAGCTTGCCAAAGACATATTGCTTCGGACTATTGGAGCTTCGGGGTGGATATCAAAAAGAGATGGGCACACACAGTGGCAAGATCTGAAGAAGGTATTTGATGACAACAGCGGAAGCAATCAATTGCCATTAGGAAAGGTTTTGGAATCGTTCAATTTCACAGCGTTTCCCCCAGTGGAAACTGTGCTGTCATACCTCGGAGACTTCAAAGGAAGAAACTATCGAGACAGTCTTGGGGAAGAGCTTGTGAAACACAATATTGACTTGGGAGTTTTGGATGTTGTGGTAAAGAAGCTGACGGAGATATGGTTTGATCGAACAGAGTTGCGATCATACCAGTTTACAGCGAGCGACGAACTTACTTTGTATACTGCCACATGAACTGATGGATATCTCAACGGATAAACTGCAGGTTCTTGAGACTTTAGAAGCCGGTTTTGCATATGTGATAGATGGAGAAGCGGGTACAGGGAAAACGTTTCTTGGGCTTCTGTGTGGCGACAAGCTATTACGGGAAAAACGGCCATGGCAGCAAGCATTGTATCTGACATATTCTAAACTTGCTAAATGGCAAATTGATCAGACCCGGCACAAAGCAGAAAAGGAATCCCTAATTAGCAAGAATCAGAGCAAGCGAATGGATGTTAAGAATTTCCATTCCCTATGGTGGGATCTGATTCGAAAGCATCATGCGTTCTTGCGAATATCAGATGAGCCACGTATTGGTCTGACACAAGAACTCAAATCCCTTGCGGACGAGAGCCTGAACAGCCTGTTGCTTGGGGACAGGCGACGACTAATCCCAGCCTACTTTTTGACAAAAGGTGGGGAGTACGATGCAAGGCCTGGACGCTACAATAAGCTCAACAGTTGTATGCAAGGAGAAGCTTTACTTTATGCGGTATGGGGAGCCGAGAAATTTGGAAAGCGTGCTGAAAGATTCGTAGATCAAAATGACTTTCTGTCATGGGCAAGGGATGTAATCGAAAGAAGGAATAGACAGGGGCTGTTTTCTCACTCTGAAACCGTATGGTGGGCACGTCGATTACTGCTTAAACATCCGACTCTCGCCGAACAACTCAGGGCAACATATCCAATCCTTATCATCGATGAGTTTCAGGATATAGACGTAGCTCAATGTGAGACAACGCTCCTTCTGTTACCTAATACAAGTATCGTCATGGGCGATCCGAAGCAGACCATACATGCGTGGAGAGGGGCCGATCCAGAGCAAAGATTCAAGGATCTCTTGGAGTATTGTCGTGAATATGGCAAATACAAGGGAGTAATAAAGCATGCGTTGACAATCAGGAATCGGAGTGAGAATTGCATGTCTGATCCTGATCAAGTCAATAGCAATAAAATTGTAATCGTTGATAGCAATCTATCCCAGCAGAAGGGGCATTGTTCCTTTGAGTGTAAGAAGCAAATTCTAAACGAAAAAAAGACGGCGCCGTCGCATACAATTGCCTTCTTATGCTCAAGTAATCTGCTTGCAGATAGCATTGAGAAGTATCTGAGGAAGAAAAACGATTTTTCAAATGGTGGAAGTTTTCCCGCAATATCCTGCACACGACTTGGCGCGGACAACTCTCCTTTGATTCGGGTTAGGGAAGTAGTCATTCAGTTGCTTGTGCTTGTGTACGGTGGTGAGGAGAACCGAGAGTCTGTTCGCCAAATTTTGGCAAATGACTTTCTCATGGATATCATTCCAGTGAGACTGCATGAGGTGAAATCAACCAGTCGAGGGCAAAACCGAGAGAGGTGGAAAAAAGCTGGGGCCACAACATCAGTGTTCTATGACAACTTTGGCAAAGGGCTTATTGGTATGGTCAACTTCACGACCGAGATAGCCCGCTCAAAACAATGCTATTGTGACAGGCTCTTAGTCTCATGCCTAAGGCATCTGGGTGAAGGTGTTCGGAGGATAGGAAAATTGTCGTGGGAGAGGTTAACAATCGATGAGAAGAGAAGGCATATTGATGCCTTGGTATTGCAGTATGAGAATGCTACAACCAATATTGTCCGTGCATGCAAGATTTCGGTTATGACCGTACACCAATCTAAGGGAAGAGAATTTGAGACTGTCATTATACCTTGGTTTAGCACGACCAAGTGGGACGAGCGAGACAGCTTTTCCTGGGATACATCAGATGAAGAAGTAGTGAATATTTTTCACACAGCATGTACCAGAGCAATTGAAAAAGTAATAGTCATTGCACCAAAAGGATCAGAAGCTCAATGGCCACCAACCTAACCGGCACATACTCCGTCCCTGCTCTTTTCCTCTTACGGTACAACAGAGTACGATGAGAGCAAAACTCGTGCAATAAGGCGCAATAAGACACCTGTGACAAGTCAAAGTAATAGTCAAAGCAAACAGGCCGGAAACTACAACCTCCGGCCTGTCCTATACTTACAGCGTTGCTGCTTTACACATTGAATACGTTTGCAATTTTTTGGCCATTGACTAAGTTCTTTATAAACAACATCTTATGGAAATAGAATTTTCTGGAAATGGGTAGATAAGGGGGTTTCGGGTTGTATCCTGGTTGTATAGATTTTCTCGATAAATTGAGGTCACTTTGAGGGCGTTATGTCACTCTTCCAAAGCTTCTATCTGTGGCAGTTACTCGCCACTCTTCGGCTTTTTCTGGCTTGTTCCAGGCATGTTCGACAACATGGAAGTGATTCGATCAAGCACACATTCTGATAAAGTCGCTACCTGAGCACACCGATAGAAAGCGTGAGAAGTTAATTTCCTTTAGACCTCAGTGAGGCAGTGTGGTCCACCGGTCTCCCCCCCAGCCGGAACCACACCCCCTCGCTTTTTGGCTTGTGCACATAAACCGAAGTAATTATTGGTGATACAGTCTTTGGGGGTTCCCACGGTCTTCGGACTCCTGTGGACGGGAGTTCCTATCTTTCACAAGCCAAAATCTTGTCATTTTTTTGAAAAAATATAGGTGACATTTACGAACCAGCAAGCACTGTATTAATTGGCTGTAACTTAGATAATTGCAGTTGATAAAAAGAGGATACAGGGCTGAGGAGCGGAGGGAGAGGAAAAAGCGAGATAACCTCAGCCCTGTGAATGTGTTTTTAGCAAGATCCAATATATCAGAAAGCTCAACACAAAGCAATATTTTTTGTTGCCAAAGCATTATGGTATTGAGCGTATACGTGTGGACAGTCCAGCAGGTACAATATACTATCCGCATAGTCAATAATCTTGGATTGATCTTCCTTTCTAATTCCGACGAGAGATACAATCCAAGGATTTGGCGTATACGATACAAGAATATTTCTGGCGGAAATCACGGCATTATGTATCTCAAGTCCAGTATATCGGATACAAGAATTAACAGTTATGAGGCCGACACTATATAGTAAAAGCTATTGAATTATCCGTTTACTTATTCATAGTTATGGAAAACAGGAATTAGATGACTAAACAATTGTTTGTCAGTTAGTGACTTGTTATGGAGAGCAAGTTGCTGACTGTTTTCGTATGGGGAATGAGAATCAAAAAAATGCATGATTTCTTGTCCAAGGATTTGTCAGCGAGTCCAAGTGCTGTTTCGAGGCATATTGGAGTTGACACTTGTCTCGTCCTGCAATATCACAGAGTGGCATCGTTGTGCTTTGATCCTCACCAGTTGGCAGTGGAGCCGTACCTCTTTGAGAAGCAAGTAGAATATCTGGCACAGAACTTTAATGTCATATCGATTGATGAGATGAAGGACCATTTGGAAACTTCAAGGCCTTTTAGCGAGAGATCTGTGGCCGTAACATTTGACGGTGGCTACAGTGATGTGCTATACACGGCTAAAGAAGTGCTCCAAAGATTCAAAGTTCCTGCCACAGTCTTTACCAGCTCAGCCAATATAATAGAGGGGGGGCATTTCTGGTGGAAGGAATTAGAAGATTTCTTTATTGCCAACAGTTGGGAGGGACAATTAGAGTTGGAAATCGACTGTCAGCGGTGTAAATGGCCTCTATTAACGCAACTCGATAAGTTTCGGGCTTATGAGGATTTGTATTCAATCCTGTCCGACAGAACACCGTCGGAACAAAGAATTATTGTCGAACAAATTACCAGAAGCTTAGAACTGCAAGCAGAGGAACTTGACAGTCATAGAACAATGAGTGCTCAAGAGCTCAGGAAGCTCGATGTAGGTGGTTTGATTACAATTGGCGGACACACACACAGCTATGTAAAGTTATCATCTTTACCTGAATGGCAACAGATTGAGGAAATGTTGAGAAATAAGGATATATTAGAGGAAGTATTAGGACACAACATTGAATACTTCTCTTATCCGTTTGGGAACGATAATGGTTACACTGCATCAACTATGGGCATTTTGGAGGATATTGGATACAGCTTGGCGTGCGGTAATTCTTATGGCACAATCAGTATAATAGGGGAGACAAGTCGTTATGAATTGCCGAGAGTAAAGGTTGGGAATTGGAACGCATTCACGTTCTATCGATTTCTAAGAAGATTCTTTGACTGAAGTTTGGCGTGCCCGTGCGGGAATGTGCAGTAAAAAAGGGATTGTTTGTAATTGTCTATGGCGGAAAAATATTGTCTTGCGCAAGGATATAAGAAGCCAAGCATATTTGCAGTGGTCATGATTCAGGAGTTATTTTATAGATAATGAATTCTCTGATTGTAGTGAGGGATAAGCATTATATAAATGATAGAATAAAGTGTCACCGTGAGTGAGAAATGGTAACAAAAGCCTACGAGAAAGACAAGGATATAACTATGGAAATAAGAATACTGGTCGCAGACAACCATATGGTTGTACGCGAGGCCATTTGTTCTATATTGAGCAACGAGTTAGGGATGGACATTGTAGGAGAGGCCGAAGATGGCCGGGTTGCAGTCCAGCTCGCCCGAGAACTGCACCCGGATGTCGTTATTATGGAAACCTCCATGCCCAATTTAAACGGCATCGAGGCCACCCGGCAAATAGTCCAAGAATTACCTAAAGTTAAGGTAATAGCCTTGTCGGCACATTGGGACAGGCGTTCTGTGTGTGAAATGCTAAAAGCAGGCGCATCGGGTTACCTGCCAAAACGCTGTGCCTTCCAGGAACTCGTTTCTGCCATACAGAATGTCGTTTCAAATCGCACTTATCTTAGTTCGCACATAAGCGGATTAGTTGTTGATGAATACTTACATCGCACGGTGGAGCAAGGGAAGTCCGTCTACTCGGTATTAACAGACAGAGAGCGCGAAGTGCTCCAATTAATCGCAGAGGGCAAGTCAACGAAACGAATTGCGAGAGAATTGTTTGTTAGCCCCAAAACTATTGAATGGCACCGCAGCCAATTAATGAAAAAACTACATATAGAAAGCATCGCTGAACTCGTCAAGTATGCAATAAGTGAGGGGTTGACAAGTGTCGCTTATGCATGACTTGAGTACTCTGCGATAGGTTTAGTCTCTAATACTGTATCCGCTCGGTCTCATCGACGGACAAATCTCATTCCTTTTGTAGCTACCATTTTCCAGCCCACAGGCTGGGACATTTCACTTAGGTCGAGGTCAAACGTTCTTTTCTAAGAATTGTCTGTTGGCGAATTCGTTCACTTATTGCATAGCCCGCATACGGCGATTTTCGCTAACTTGAATCAAGGTCTGTCCAATCTCCAGCGTCCTTGCTACTGGGCTTATCGAACATTAGAACTCGGAATTGCCTGGTTAAATTGGCAGATGTTCTACCCGACAGGCATAATGAAAGGTGACGCACGTATCAATTCGCATACGAAGCGGCATTTGCCTTGTGTGTGCAATCGGGAATTTCTCAAATCCATATGCAGAAGAGGAGTATGTGGAAGTTATTAGTGAATCCTGCTAAGCCTTTTTGTATCAAAATAGCTATACTGTGGCACTTAATCGAAGATATTGACGAGGGATGATAACAATATGAATAGCCTGAATATACGGATTTTAATTGTTGATGATCATGATGTTATGCGGGAAAACATCAAATCTTTGATTAGCAAGCAGCCCAATATTGAGGTTATTGGCGAGGCTAAGGATGGAGAAACTGCAGTAGTACTTGCCAGGAAATTGTCTCCGGACGTGGTACTTATGGATATTAATATGCCTAAATTGAGTGGGATTGAAGCTGCGAGCGATATTCTAAGAAATAATGTTGCTGCACGAATTATAATTTTATCTGCGCATTCTGACAAGTATTTCGTGATGGCTGGATTCAAAGTGGGCGTTTCGGGCTATGTGCTCAAGACTTCTATTCTCGAAGACTTGATCCCGGCTCTTCGCAGTGTAATGGCAAATGAGCGTTATCTGAGTCCTCATATCACTGACATCGAGATTAGAAAGTATATAGAACAACTACCCAAAGCCGGCAACTCAGTCGCTGAGAGCTAAGGACATGGTATGCTTGCTACTGGGTTTATCGAACCGAAGAACCTGGAATAGCCTTGTTAAGATAGGCGGGCGTTCTCTCCGATAGTCTGACTGAAGTAATTGAAGCATCAGTTAAGTCGTATGCTAGAACTTGTCCCATCCATAGTTGGAGGTTGAAAAAAGCAATGGCTACTCCGGCCTGATTTTGTGTAAAATCGGGCCAGATAAACAATTATATTTTTTGAAAGGAGTAGCCATGCAGAATAAATTGTACAAAATCGCAAGTAAAAATGACAGTCGAAAAATTGCAGAATTCTTGAGCAAGGATGGGCAGCTATTACTGCCGTTCCTCGATTTAATCTGCAATACTGAACAGGCGATTGATGAACTGATCGACATAGTCGGTAAAGGGGCTATCGAAGCAGTGCTTCTTTTGAGCGCTCAGCAGCTCGCTGGCCCCAAACAGCCTGGCAAAGTCAAAGGACAGACAGGCTGGCATGGACGACA
>Ga0307379_10009381_pt1 | contig 13073 bp, 8 predicted proteins | sample UN2MG_FD_202237 | JGI IMG/M metagenome (GOLD analysis project Ga0307379, IMG submission 202237) | Soil microbial communities from Risofladan, Vaasa, Finland - UN-2 | ecosystem: Environmental > Terrestrial > Soil > Coastal area > Acid sulfate soil | place: Finland: Risofladan, Vaasa | collected... | reverse complement strand
CAGCCCCCGGAAGCCACAAATGTTCCCCTGGCCATATAGTTTATTCTTGCATAAAGAAAGTTATTTGACTATCCTAATGTTTTTAGATTATTCTATAGTTATAAAATACTTTTTTAATTATAGACCCCGCATCCTCTTAATGTTCTCTGTCTACTGGTGGGAAAGGGTCATTGCCATAACTGTCTTTGCTTCTTATTTTTCCTTCGGTATTTTGAATAATTAATTCAGATTTTTGAGTTTTTGCAATTTCTCTTGCAATATCGATTGCTTCTTTTTGAGTTTTTGTAACTTTTGTTGCTCTTTTATTCCCTTCTCCTTTAACTGCCCAAATATCACCATATTTAATTACCCATTGATTTTTCTTTGCCATTTTTTATTCACCCCTATTAAAATAATTTATTCAAGGAAAAACCTTAATTTCCTTTTTATTATATTTTTCAAGAAATTCAGAAGGTGTAAGTATTTCCTTTGTTATTCCACATCCTTCTCTTATTTTTTTTAATTGAGCTCTGAATTGGCGTAGATATCTATAATCAGTAGTTAAATAATAATTCGAATGAATTGTTGAAACAATAAAATTTTTCGAATCAATACCATCTTTATCTTGCATTATTTTTATTAAACAATCTATTTTTTTGTCTAATGTCTCTTTATGTTCTTTCGTTACCAAAAATGGCCATAATCTCCATGTAGAGCCCATCTTTTTTCTTACTGCTTCTCTTTTGATATTGCCTGATCCTAATTCTTCAATCATAGTAGTAGAACCTAGAATACCAATCTCAAAAATACCTTTGTGATCTAATTCGATTATCTGAAGAAATGCATTATTATCGTCCTTTTTATTATCTGGTAAATTTGGATCAACTAAATCTCCTAGTACAGAGTTGTCTATTGCAATGGGAATCTTTTTCAATTTTTATATCTCCCTATTATCTTTATTTTAAAACCTTTAAAATTATTATAATTATTACCTATTAAAAGATCCACGTTCAGCTACTATATCTATCTTCTCTTTTCTTTAATTCCTTTTCAACTTCTTCTTTAATGGCGACTTCAGTAAGAAGCTTATATTTTGGGTCTTTCGGTCTTCGAAGTGGAACCTTGGTATCAAATATATCTCCAAATAATGAGTTCATTAACTCAATTCGATAATCAAATAAATAGCATTGAACAGTAAAAAGATTATCGCTTATTTCATCGCATTTCTTGGTAAACTCAGGATTGCCTTTTTTGGTTAATAAATCTTTAATTGTTTCTTTAAAAAAATATTTTTGAAAATCTATAATTAATTCTTTAACATCTTCAGTTTGAAACTGAATGTATTTTTTTAAGTGGTTAAATTGAATTAGCGCGATTTCATTTGATTCAATAATCAAGTTAAGGTCTGATATGCCTTTTAAAATGTCTACAACTTGTTGACCTATTTGAAAATCAATTTCAATTTTATTAAATTTTTGTATATTTGGATATTTATTGTACAAGTGTAGTTGACTCTTCAAATTCATATAATAAGCTGAAATGCTACTAAGTAAATTAGAAAAATTATATATCTCTTTAGTTATTTCTCTAAAGGCATCTATTTCTAATGACTTTTTGAACTCTTCTTTTTTGGCAATTTGATTATCTCTTCTATTTTTTTGTAAATAATTTATTGCTATTAATAATGCTATTAACCACCCAACGATATTACCAAAAGTAGTAAATTTCCCAAGAAAAAAATATTCCATTGCCCCATAAGTTAATATGATTAATAAAGCTAAGAATACAAAAATATTATCTTTGATCGCTTTCATAAACCCTTCTTTTGTATTAAAATTTATTTCTAATTACTTTACCCAAATGACGCCTTTTTGTAAATTACTGAACCAGAGGTCGTAATCCATTGGTCTTAAGAGTTCAAAGTAGTAGATGCTTCGGGTATCACTGTGAAATTCATCGGGAAAATCGGCAGGATTTGCAGATCTTAATTTTTTATTTAATCTTTCAAAATGGTCTTTGCCCCATTTTTCTTTGGCACGAGTAACTTCTTCCCGATCTTCATCAGATTTAATTTCCACTGCCCGAATAATATTTTCTGTACCCTCATTTTGTAATTTCTGTAAGTCGAGTATATTTATTCCTGGGTTGTCAGAGGTTAATCTTTTTATATAATTTTCCAAATTTATTTTGACAAAGAAATCAGGGTTGAAACTGCGGCGGGTGCGGTCTTTCCCTCCTTTAAAAAATTCATAATCAAGGCTGTAGAATCCCATATCTCGAGATTTAATCCAGGAGTTTATATATTTAGCATTTTTTATTAGATTTAGGACAAAGAGCCTTTCTGGTTCATGGGAAAGAATTACTAAATTTTGAGGAGTTTTAAATAAAGAGGTATTTACTATATAAAGAGGTTTATCTGTTATCAATCGCCGAAAATAATCTGACTTTTCTTGAGGCATAATATCATATATACTTAATTGATTGCTGGGCTTTTCTTTAAATCTTTTTACTAAATAATCAATAACAAACTTATTTTCTTCTTCTATTTCTTCCTGATAATCTTCAGAGATAAACACACTAGTATATTTATCAAGTTCCCCGGAACGTATGCTTGAAGCATCCATATTTTCAGTCTTAATCTCTTTAAAATTACCATCTATATTTATTCTTTTTGTCTTCTTTGTGCCCTGAGGAAGAAATTGATTAAAAAATAGGTCTATTTGTTTGCGGTTACTTTTTGATAATTTACAATTTTGAAAACCAGCATTTTGCATAGCTATTTCGATTACTTTTTTAATATCCTCAAATTCTGGTAATCTATCTATAATTACGCTATTTCCAAAATCAAAATATCTATTCTCAAATTGACGATATTTAAATCTATCCGCTATTTCTGAAGCTACTTCATCCACCGTGTAAAATTCTTTAGTTAAACTAAAGCTTTTTTGATCTAATAGATAATCAACTTTAAGATTTAGTTTCTCCGAAGGGCAGGTTAAAATTAAGGTTCTATCTTTAAGGTCTTGTTTTAAAGTAGGAGCTTCCTCTATCTTTTCTCCTGGTAGATATTCTAAATTAAAGAGGGCAAAATTATACTTTACCCGTTCACTATTTTTTAATATTCTGGAAATAAAACGAGTTTCACAATCTGTAACTGCAAAAAGCAACTCTTTAATATGTTCGGCAAATTTTTCATGGTTAGTTATAGTAACTACTGGATATCTTGCTTGAATTAGACTGTTGGGTACTTTCCGAGGTAGTCTTAAACCTCTGCCTAAAACTTGCGAAATTAAAAGTTTTGAGTTAAATACTCTTTCCTCCATGGGAACAATCTGATAAACATTATCTACATCCCAACCTTCCGATAATTTATTTACCGCAAAGATAAATTCCACTTTACCTCCAGGTTTTTCAGGATTAAGTTCTTCTATCTGTTCCAATTTTTCTTGGTAATCATCATCGGTCGGTTTGCTGATTACGCAAATTACTTTTTCTCTGTCTATTGAATCTAACTGGGAAATTGATAAATCACAATATTCTGGTCGAGTATTTTTTAAATATTCACACAAAGCTTTAATAAATTCTTCGGTATTTGTTTGAGCGCGTGAGCAGTTAGGATTAATAAAAATAGTAATTGGTTTTAAATGAGAGCTTCCATTTAATTTATAAGAATATTTTTCTTTATTTTCATCATGGGTAAATAATATTTGCTCAAATTTTTGATATTTTGAAACATTATTTTTCTCTCCTTCAACTTTGATGCGAATAATAGGATTAATAATTTTAATATATTTTTCCCTCATTGCATCGTTAATAGAATAATTGTAAATCACATCAGCAAAATACTCATCCTGATTATAAGGAGTCCCGGTAAAACCGATATGTCTTTTAATCTTTGGTTCTTCTCGAAGAAATTTCATCCATAAACGTTCATCAAGGTCTTCTCCTCGCCCACCCTCTTTTATAGTATATGCATTTCCACTAAAAGATAAATGTGAATAAGCATGATGTACTTCGTCACTTAAAACTAAGACTTCATCGGTCTGAGAAAATAGGGTATCTCCAATTGAATTTCTATCTTTATTATAAATAGAATTTATATTTTCAATAACGATTGAATTATCTACAATCGGCTGATTTTCATCTAAAAGATTAATGGGTATACTTTGGTATTTTACAGAAAGTTTTTGCTTTAACTTCTGGGCAGTCTGTCCATAAAGATATTCTCGAAATTTTCCTCTCAATCCCCTTTCAATTACCGTAGAAGAAGGGCCCAAAACCAATACTCTCTTTACTTTCCCTAAAATAATCGACAGATAGGCTAAAGCAAACATCACATAAGATTTTCCAGTACCAGTAGCTAAATGTGCTACGCCGGATAATCTATCTGACAAAGGCAAATGTCTTAAAAAATTCTCTTCACTCTGAAATCGTTGTTGAATAGCTTCCTTTTTCTCAAAATTTTCTCGAGCCAATTGAGAAACATCCCGGTAGCTACCTCCCCAAAGATAGATCATCAATTCTTTGATTGCTTTAAACTCATAATCCCGGCTACCCACTAATTCTCTAACAAAATCTTCCACTTCGGAAAAATCGAACTTATCATAATTACATTTACGAATATTGATATCCAAGGTGTGATTTGATAAATACAGTTTTTCAACCTTGGGCATTTTAAGCAACCTTCCTTTTCTTAAATTTTTATTATTTTACTTTCATTGCCGTGTTTATCAATAGCAATTAAATGGCTATCCTTGGTAAATCCTTCTATTTTTATTATTCCCTCATCACTAATTTCATTTTTATAAATTGCCTGGCTGAGATTAAATACTGGACCATCATAGTTTTTATCAATTAATATCATAGACAGCCCTTCTAATCCTTCGTATCTTTCTTTGTTTTGATTTAATATTCCAGAAGAAAAATATTTTATTTTAAATCCTTCCGGTATTTTTTCTATTTTTATTTCTATTTCTTCGTTAAAATAAAAGCCGACCGAAGAGATAAGTTTATTAATATCTCCGGCAGATGCAGGCTGGTCTTTAATCTGAAAATGGCGAGAAACTTCTTCTAATACCTTATAAGGGAATTTTAATAATTTAAAATTAATATCTTCATTATTGCCATTTTTCAAAGTTGTATTAGTTATGATTGTACAGGATTCCGGAGTTACTATATAATAATCTCCTTTTAATCTTCCTCCCGTAGCCCTAACTATCTCTTTTAAATAGTCTTCATCTATTCTCACTTCTTTAAGATATTCATCATCCCATATAGGATATACTTCTACCGGATTATTATCTTTTTCAGCATAGATATTAGAAAGTTTATATTTAGAGATATAATCTTTTTCCTCTCGCATAATGCTAAATAATCCCAACACAAAATTAATATAGGTTTCTTTATTTTTTCTTAAATTCATAATTCGAGAGAAATCATATACTCCGGCAGAAATTATAGAAAAAGGTTGAGGGGACTGGTTATATTTTTCATTTTCCTTGGCATCTTGCCCTAATTTTTGAGAAGAAGCGATATTCCAGATTCTTTTCTGCATGGTATAAATGGCGTGTTTACCAAAATCACACATAATCCAGCGCCGGCCCAATTTTTCTGCTACTGCGGCTGTCGTTCCGGAACCAGCAAAGCAATCTAAAACTAAATCATTAGGATTAGAACAAGCTTTAATAATCCTTTCTAATAATACTTCTGAATTTTCCGTGGGATAATTAGTAGTGGATGAGTAGCTTGTTATATCAGTCCAATCATCAGTTAAAGGAATTTCATTTGGTTTTAACATAATAGGTCTTTTATTACTATTTAGTTTTATTGCTTTTTCCTCTTCAATTTTAAAAATTGTTTCTTGAGACGGAAATCTTCTGCCAATAGGTGGTAGAAATTCTTTTCCTAATATTATTTTTGCTCTAGAAATGGGGTTCCCTTTTTCATCATATTTTACATTTTTTGACGAGTGCAAATGTAAAATACTTTTTGGAATTACAGACCATTGTTCTCCATCATTGTCCATTTGCCTCCATTCTTCCTTTCCTCTACTTTTAGTTATATGATTAAAAAAGGCATGACTACCTGCTTTTGAATATAGAAAAATGCTATCATGCCAAGAAAGAAACTTCTTTCCTTTGGTTTTTATCCTATTGGATTTAGATACAACTATCTCATTTTTAAAATTTTCTTTACCAAATATTTCGTCCATAATTATTTTTATATAACAACCAAAACGATAATCTATTCTAATAAAAATATTCCCCTCACTGCATAATAATTCTCTTAAATAAATTAATCTCTCTCTTAAAGTTTCAATATATTCAGCCCCCATTAGCTTTGCACTATAACTCATTTCTCCATCATTTCCACCATACTCATCACCAGTGCCAAATGGAGGATCAATATAGATTAACTTAACTTTTCCCTTTACTTTATCTTTAATTAAATGGTCTTGGTTTAAATAACAGGTTTTTAGAAATTGCAAATTATCCCCCTGCACAATCATATTCCGCCAGAGGTCACTGTGTCCATTTCCAAAAGCCCTCACCACCTGTAAAGGGGCGGCCTCTCCCACCAGCGCAGCTTGCGCTAGAATAGCTGATTCCGGTCTCTTGCCGGCATATTCAATAGTAGGTATTTTATATTTATCTAATTTTTGAAAATCAAATTTGCCTTCTTGATTAAGCTTATCAAAAAAGCTAGGGGATAGTTTTATTAGTAAATCCTGAGGAATTTCTATCTGATTATTTATGCACTCGGTAAGTTTTTCCATGTCATCTTGATTAAGATTAATTTTTGTCATATGGTTACCTCTTTTATATCTTATTTATTCTTCCTTAAAATTTAATCTTTCGGTTAATAAACCATTCAACACGTCTATCCTGGTCTGCTCTTTTTCCTGAGGTAGAAGAGTAAATTTGTTAATCCGCAGGAAACTGTATCCATAGTCTTCTAATTCTAATTGACGCTGAATATCATAGTCTAAGTATTCTTGAGAAAAATTGTGTTTATTTACTAAAGAAGGATTCTTGGTATGGTATTCCACTCCATCATATTCTAAAATTAGAGTTTTTTCTTTTCCTTTATTGGATAAAATTATTAGAAAATCTACCCGGTATTTTGGAATATATCTATTAAAATCCTTTTGGATATATTCTCCGATAGGAAATTGGGCAATTATTCTTATTTTATCCCGATTTGATTTATAAAAATCAGTTTGAGTGATAAGGCGATATAAATCTTTTTCTGCTTCTGACCCGAATATTGATTCATCAGCAATATAATTATCAATGGCCCTTTCTTTTATTTCATGATAAATCTTTAAAGCATCGCCCAAGCGAGTATTGGAGTAGTCTTCTAATGGCATACTATGTACGATAACTATAGTGTCTTTTGCCCGGCTAAACCCAACATTCAATCTCTGCATTTTTAATTTATGAATATCATCAGCCTGTCCGCCAATGACCGGGAAGATGGTGCGAAGGTCAGCATTGCCAATGCTTTTATCTTCTACCAAAGAATAATAAATGATGTCTCTTTCCTCTCCTTGAACATCGCCTACAAACCAGATGGTCAAATGGTTCTTCTTGGATAATTGATGATAATTGGATAATTCTTTGCGTAAAATTTCTTCCATCCGATCTCTTTGTTCTCTGAAAGAAGTAATAATTCCGATACTTCCTTTGAACCCATTAGCAATTAATTCTTGTATATCATCTTTAATGGTTTCTATTTCATCTAAGTTAACATTATTCCCGGAATTACCTTTGGTGTCTATTTTTATAAAACGCAAAACTTCTTTAATCGGCTTGGTCCTGATTCGATTTATGATTAGTTGAATTTGGCTGGGAGCATAGAAAATCTCATTAGAATACTCAATAATTTCTGGAAAACTGCGAAAATGAACATTTAGAGAAGTGTTATAATTTTTTAAGGCTTTGGCAAAACTAAGAGTGGAGGTCCGGACACTAAAGGTTTTTAACCACTCTTTGGTCCCTTCTTCTGGTTTATATATTTCCCCTACTCCTTGTTCTTCTGGGTCTATATCCTCAGATATATCGCTGGTTATTTTTTCTTTCTCTTTCTCGTCGAAAGCTATCTGGTAATCCTGGGCATAAGCATCCAGTATTTCTTTAAAATATTGATCTGAATATTTTTTATTAACATTGATGGCACTCACTGCACCGTATTGGTATTCATCACCAAAGACTACTACCTGCTTTGCCCTTAATAGGAGGGAGATAGATTCAGCGATAGAGACCTGGGAAGCTTCGTCAATGACTAATAGATCAACAGAATCCTCTTCCATGGGAAAATATTTGGAAATAAGGTCGGGTTCGGCAATGATACAAGGGATGTTCTCTAATAAAATCTTTGCTTCTTTAACCGTTAATCTTTTGCCTGCTTTCATACTAACTATAATTCTCTGTTTTTCATTGGTGTAATGATTAAGATTTTTTATTTTCTCATCATTGATATTTTCCAGTTGCTTTTGGGATGCTTGGAAATATTCATTAATATCATCCCGGTCAGGTAAATAAAAGATAGTTTTTTGATTTAACTCTATAAATAATTGAATGTATTTTAATATCTGCGAAGATTTGTCTTGGGAGGAGAATAATTCGGCTAAGCTTAATAAATTATTAAAGCTTATCTCTATTGGCTCAAGGATCGGGTTAAAATAATTTTTAAAATTACGTAGGGATGAAAGGGTAATTGGGTCTATATATTCGAGCGGGTCTTTAATTTTATTTAATAAATGGAAAAGTTGCTTGATATTATTTTCATTAAGATTTAGGTTAGTAAAGGCTGCCCTCAATATATCAAGATTCTTATTATAAATATTAATCTCTTTTAATTTAGATATCCCTAATTTAATTTCAGCAACAGTTAGGGTAAATTTATCTTTTAAAAATAAACTAGAAATATTGATTATTAGCTGGTCGTATTCCAAATTTCCCAAAGATTTAATATCTTCTTTGAATTGTTGATTATTCTTCATTTTATGTTTGGTAATGAAGGATTTAAATGTTAAATCATCTGTAGTTGCAAAAACAAGGGAATCAGATTTTAAATGAATAGAAACTTTGGAAAACAAATTAGAAAATTGGTTTAGGTTTTCAAAATCGTTATTTCTTAATTTTTCTAAATCCTCTTCTTTCACGGATAGGTTATTTATATTTTGACAGGCATTAATCCATTCGGGAACTAAATCAGAATTCTGATAGAGAAAATCTAATTGCTCTAAGCTGAAATCGCTTAAATCAAGAGGCTTTATCTTTTCTGCAATTTTTTGAATAAGTTCTAAATTAATATCTTCGTTTTCTTTAAATTTAAAAGGACGCCAGTCATCTGGTATTATGGAATTTTCTTTCAATTCTTTTTCTATTTTTTCTAATTCCATTAATTTCGAAATATATTCTGGATAATTTTCGGCATTATTCCAAAAATTGTTATTTTGCTTTTCAATTTCTCTATACCAGTAATTCTGATCTTTATTAATTGCTTCTTCATTATAACCATTAACCCTATTGCTAGAGGCAGAAATAACTGGATCAGAAAGCGTATATTGATAATTATTAGTGCTAATATCATCTTTAGAAATTCTCATCATTGAAGGTTTGCATTTCGGATGTAGCTTTATAAATCTGTCGGTCATCATATTTTCAACAACATCAAGGGCTGCTTTTTTATGAGAAGTAATCATGACGGATTTATTTTTTTGTGTAGCCCAATAACTAATGGCCATAATAGTATAAGATTTTCCGGTGCCAGGAGGGCCATCTACCACGATTATCTTATTTTTCTCATTTTCTAAAGCAGTTAGAATTCTTTTTTGGGATTTATTTAATGAAATAGGAATAGTAGATATTAGATTATTTATAGATTTTTTGGGATAACGAGTATTATATTCGACATCTACTTCATCAGTAGTATTTTTTACATTTCCTGAAATATAATCTTTTATTAATCTAATAAATTTATCTCCTTTTCCTGCCTCAATATGGGTAATTAGTTCCGAATAATCTAGTAATTTTCTATTTTCTTTTTGTACCACTTGCAAGCCAATACGATAATGGATCGTGGGTCTATTTTCCAACGCCAACGAACTAAACCCTGGTTCTAATAAAAACTCATCAAATATACTGTAAGTATTTTGTAAGTGCTTTTCTACACTTCCCAAATAATAACGGACATCTTTAAATCTGGCTGCGCGGGGAGTCGTTAAAATATTTTCAAATTCGAATGAGTTAATAGCCGGGGTATTGATAATGACGATGTCGCGATTGCTTTTCAGTATCAATTTATCGGATAATTCATCAATTTCAACCTCTATCAGAAAAAGAGGATATTTGTCTATCACTTTTTGGTTTTTTTTATCGCCTTGGGTTGCCTCATCCTTGGGATTTAAAAACATTTCATGAAAAAAAATATAAATATTTCCAGAGAAAGTAAAGGGCGTAAATTTTCTGATAATGGAATATAAATCAAAGATGGTAAGCTCAAAAGAAGTTTGGAGAATTTTTTCTTTGATTTGTGAAAAATATTTTTCTATATTGTTTTTGTTTTCTTTTTGAGCAAGTTCTTGTAGTAGATCAAAGATTTTTTGCTCAATACTCAAGGGGTTCAGAGAAGACATGGGTTGGTGTTTAAATTTTAATTCAGCTTTAAGTTGTTCTAGTTTATCTTTTTGTAATTTTATAAGTGTATCTTTAATACATTTTCTATATGATAAATTAAATTTTCTGGTCCCATCTAAAAATATTTCTCTTTGGATGTTTTCTTGTTCTAATATGTGGCTACCTATTTGATTACCATCTTTACCTGATAAAATGATATTATCGGCATATTTCTTTTGGAAATCATCTTGGGATTGCTGAAGACAATTCTTCAGATATTCTAGGTTATAGCTTGTTTCAAGATGATTGGTAATTATCTGCTTGAAAATATTTTCCTCTAAAATGATGGCATAATCGCCCTTTTTAATCTCAAAACTCAATTGATTGCCATCTTTGATGGAAGTTAATATTTTGTTTTGAAATTCTGGAAATACAGAAAAATCTACGGTTAAAGTATTGTTTGTCCATTTGTAATCTGTTTTTTTCTGAAAATTAAATCTTGTCTCGGTAAAAGCGGCAAAGTAATTTAATATGCTTTTTTCAAAATTCTCCATAATCCTACCTTTCTTGATAATTTATACTGAAAAGTAAATCATTTGAACCTCTTTAAATTTTAGAACCCACTATGGTCTGGCGCAAGCTCATTCGTTTTTTTATATTTAATCTTCATTTTCATAAAAGCAGGTAACTTTTTAATTATTATAGTCTTATTAAGGATTAATAAAATTTCTCCATTTATAATAATTAGCTAAAACTAAATATTATCCTATCTTTTTCCCACTCCTTCCAATCAAGATTGGTTAACTCCGGTAGCTGAAGAAGGTTTTTTGGTTCTTTGAGTCCTTCCAATTCTTCCCTTAAAATGATAGATTCCCGCGTGTGCGGGAATGACATAAAGGGGAAGGCGATTATTTTCCAGGCAAGCGGTTGGCTTATTTTTAATATTTTCATCATTTCATCCTGAGATATAGTATTGATATTTGTTGTTTGAACTTCCGGCTTAGGGTAAGTGATAGAAAAAATTTGCGGATTATCGTATAGGGAGAACCTGTCTGCGTGCAAGCACGCACAGGCAGGGTAGACTTCGGTTTTGGCAAGGGTGGAAATAGATATAGTTATAGAAAGGACAATGATAAAAAAAGCAAGAATACTATATTTAGTATTTCTTTTTAAATATTGCATTTATAATGTGCTCTTTTTTGTTTATTAGTACTTTTTAATATATTCGACAAAGGATTGGAAAAGTCCTTCTTTTTGTGAAGAAAAGTTTTTAAAAAGGGGACACACTTTACTTTTCTGCTATCACCTATTTTATTTTTATTTATATCTTTCCTTCATTCCGGCGATCTCTTCCTCTATTTCCCGGCGGAGGCTTTGGGGGGCAAGGACTTCGGCATAGCTGCCCATTCCCAGAATCCATTTTTTCACTTCGCTTATACCGCTTACCTCGGCAGAGAAAATAATCGAGCCGTCGGATAGCTCTCTGATCTTCTGGGTAGGATGCCTTAGCTCTTCTTTGGCCCAGCGGGAAGCGGGAGGAAATATTTTCACCCTGATCTTCTGGTCTTTTCCCCTAACCACCTGCCAGCTTTTACCCATATAATCAGAAAGTGAAAATTTGGGAGAAACGGTAAAGGTGTCTTCGCTAATATGGAGCTCTTTAATGCGATCTATCCTAAATATCTTGGTCTTTTCGCGCCAATGGCAGTAGGCGATAAGATACCAGGCTCCTTTGCGGAACATCAGGTGGTAGGGGTTGATGGTACGGTTGGTTATTTCATCCCGGCTGATGGTGTAGTATTTCAGGTGAACTTGTTTTTTGTGCAGGATGGCTTCATTTAACCGGGCAAAGGTTTCACTGTAATCTTCATAGTCTTTTAGTTTCTGGATATGAAAAGTGATAGAATCTTTCACTTCAGTGATATATTTTTTGTTATCTTTTTGTAAGAGGTTTTCAATTTTAAGCAAGGCCAGGACCATGTTTTTCTGGTAGGGAAATCCTTTGTGCTGAAGGAGAAAATTCCCGGCCAGGAAGAGGGAAGCGGCCTCTTCACCGGTAAATCTTAAAGGGGGAAGAAAGTAGTGTTCATCGATATAGTAGCCGCCGTGAGGTCCGGTGGAAGAGTGTACCGGCAGGCCGGCAAAACTCAAGGTACTAAAGTCACGATAGATGGTACGATTGGAGATATCAAGTATCCGGGCCAGGCTTTCTACCTGGATACCGGGATGGGTCTTGAGGATGATAATGGTATTCATCAATCTTTCAATCTTGTTCATCTTTTTTCGCCTCCGATTACAGAGATAGATAGAGATAGGCAAATTTTTATCATTATATCACACAGTCGTGACTACTGTATGGCAACAATTGGAAAAATAATCGGAAAAAAATAAAAAAAATATCGATTTATGGTTTGTCGTATAGGGATATATAGGCTTCGGTTTTGGCCAGGGTGGATTCAGGGGGATAGGTTT